>Ga0206956_1175_pt1 | contig 14679 bp, 15 predicted proteins | sample Alteio_BWOrgHeat_35_FD_153252 | JGI IMG/M metagenome (GOLD analysis project Ga0206956, IMG submission 153252) | Enriched cells from forest soil in Barre Woods Harvard Forest LTER site, Petersham, Massachusetts, United States -... | ecosystem: Environmental > Terrestrial > Soil > Temperate forest >...
TTGGACGGTACGGGGCCGCCCGTCCGGCGGTCACATCCGAATCATTGTTAGCCTTTTGTCTCCAAAAGTCCGCCTGAACGGGATCACGAGGCACACCCGTCCCCTTCTCATAATGTTCGGAGAGCGCAATCATCGCCTGTCCCCTGGCGCGCGCATATTCCCCAGCCAGCGTGTTAATCGTCCAACGAGGGTCATCGTTTGGCGTTACCCCTGGAAAGGCAATGGACGTATCGGGCTGTGACGCAATTTTGCGATAAAGCCGAACAGCTTCAGGGTAATTGCCAGCTCGATCTGCTGCAAAGGCATCGCGAAGGTCGTATGATTGTGCTAACCAAATCTTTCTGCCGCTCTCAAAATCACGCGCGACCAAATCTTGTTGCGCGTAGGCTGAAGAAGCGGTTTGCAGAGCCAAAAATAAAATAAATAATGATTGAAGCGCGAAGTCACGCGAGCGGTAATACATTGGATAGATGGCTTCGCCAAAGTTGAGGCAATTTACATTCGGCATCCGCCGTCCACAGTATCGATTTCTAATTCCTGCATCGGAAAACCAAAGCGCTTATTAGACAACTCAATGATGAAGCCACCATTGGCCCATGCCCACGAGCCATCGCCGTCCACGTTTGACGATGCGTGGCATGTTGTGGTGAGTTTTATCACTCTGTTTTGCTGACGAAGCTCCACCGAGCCATCAGGGCGCCTTAAGTACGTGAATTTCGCGCCCGATCCCTCGATATAATTATGGGCAAGGGCACTCCCACTAACGCCAATGGTCATCACAAAATAGATGAAAAAGGTGGCGGAGTTTTTCAATGTTTATTCGCCCCAATTAACCGCTGAGAGAAGTACCGGTGTATGATGATGCCCTGTCTCTGCGAGCATTAACAGGCCAGATAGCCGGAGTTCATGACCTATTTCATTCTCTAATTTGAGATAGTCCGATTGGGATAGAACAAGTTGTATCTTTTGAACATCCGGGACAGCGACATTACCTGGATCCGTAGGATCAGCGTCCACGCACACCGGGCCTGCCAAACTAAGGGCATAAAAGATTTCTGGCCGATCGCCCCGTGCGATGCTTTCGTAATTTGGCGGGCCTGGAGCAACCTCTCGCGTCAACCTTCCAGTTATAAAAATCCGCTGATTGTATGATAGGCAAAGACTATTAGCAGCCCCGGGTAAGGTGATGACAAGAACGGCACATGCTATAAATATCCGAACGAGCTTTTCAGCGCCGGCTCTCACGGACAACTTGTTTATGTTGCCGGTGCGATTCTGATGAGGGATATCACCCCGCATAAGGAATAATCCAATTGCCATATGCCCACCCTGAACGGCAAGGGCCGGTATATGCCATCGCCACCGGCCAAGGAGTGGAAACATTACAATCGCGACGAGTCTTAGAATAAATAACTCCCCACCAATTTCCCACTTTTTTACAAAGATATACTTGCTCACCATTATATAATTTATCAATTCTGGCATAGGTTAATCCAGGTCCACCTTTAACAGCAAGGAATCCATCTCCGTGGGGGTCAAGTCCTCCGACAATTCCGAGAGCTGCACATGCATCAGATTGCCCCTCGCCACCGATAACAAGCGGTACATCTGGACGCGTGTAGGCTTCCTGTGCGACGGAGACTTGCTGCAAGAGTAACGAGGCCAGGACCGACACAACGGGTATTGTCAATCTTCGCAATTATTTCCCCTAAAGAAGGAATTAGGCGGTTGAGTACGCCCTGCTCCGTCGGAGTTTTGATAAGTGGCCCAAAAGCTCGCCGCTTTCCGGGATGTAACCTCGCCGATCATACCGTTTTTTCGTGCTCGGGTCATGATGATCGGCTGCCTTTTGCCCGCAGAGTCGCCGCCTCGGCCGCGAGTACGTACGCGCCAGCGCGCCGCCTGGGCTGCGATGATCTGCAACCGCTATCCGACCTCCTTCGCGCATGCGCCTCTCGCCCTCGTCGTTCCCTCTTTGTGCCAGAGCTCAATGATACCATCCTCCAATACGTGATAAACCGGATTGAACTAAACCGCTTCGCGGTAGGAGAGCACCGTCACCTGGATTAATATATGTCCAGAGCCAGGTCGATCTTGATGTCGCTAAGTCTACCCAAGAGATCGCAATCAAAAGTGTCGCCGCTTTGGCCTTCGAAGAACCATCCAATAAAGAACTCAGCTTTACCGCCCTCTGCCCGGATTTGATGGAAGAATGCTTTGTTTGGCATCAGGCGATCTATGGCTTTAGAAATGGCAGCACCAAGTTCAGTGTCAGCTTCCGTACCAGCGCTAATCTGCGCGTACCAATAGGTTTCGGCGCGCTCTCCCTTCAGCAATCGCCCGGTCGGCGTTGAGCGCGGCTCGCCGGCCCGCCACAGCCGAGATGGGCTAAGGCCGAGTGTGGCCGATATCCTGGCTGGGTCCATCGACGGGTGCCAAACGCGAAGACTGATTTTGTAACGATATCTATTTAATCGGTCTGAGATTAGGCGATCTTCCTCGGCTGCGGGTTCTTGGCTGTGCATTCGATCCTCTGATTGGTATATGCGCCGCAGAATAAAACTTTCCGCACCACAAGCTCTACGGCCATCCGACTCTAAGGCCTGAGCAGGGTTGGCTACCGTCGCGACGCTGCATTCCGCAGCTCCCTCGACAGGAACCCCCCGATGACCAAGCCCATATCGCCATTGCGCCGCCGCATGATCGAGGACATGCACCTCCGCAACCTGTCGCCGGTCACCCAACGCTGTTACGTGCACGCGGTCGCTCAGTTCGCCCGCCATTTTAATCACCCGCCCGACCGGCTGGGGCTGCCGGAAATCCGCGCCTACCAGATCCATCTCACCACGACTGGCATCTCATGGGCCGGCTTCAACGTCGCGGTCTGCGCCCTGCGTTTCTTCTACGGCGTCACCCTCGGCCGCACCGCGATGGTCGAGCGCATCCCTTACGCACGCAAGCCTCGGCGATTGCCGGTGATCCTGAGCCCCGATGAGTTGGCGCGGTTCTTCTCCGCCGTGCCGAACCTGAAGCACCGGACGGCACTGATAACGGCCTATGCCGCCGGGCTCCGCGTCTCGGAAGTTGTACGCCTCAAGCTGGCCGACATCGACAGCAGCCGCATGCTGATCCGCGTCGATCAGGGTAAAGGCGGCCGGGATCGCTACATCATGTTGTCGCCGCAGCTCCTCGTCGTGCTGCGCGCCTACTGGTGGGAAGCACGGCCGGTGCATTGGCTGTTTCCGGGTGAGGGCGAGAGCCGGCCGCTCGATCCGAGTGTGCTCCAGGGCGCTTGCCGTACCGCACGGGCGGCAGCCAAGCTCGGCAAACCGGTCACCGTTCATACGCTGCGCCACAGCTTCGCCACTCATCTTCTCGAAGCCGGCACCGACATTCGCATCATCCAGGTGCTGCTCGGCCATCGCGATCTGTCGACGACGGCCCGCTATACGCAGGTGGCCGCAACAACGATTGGCAACACCATGAGCCCGTTCGATAGGCTGAAGTTGGAGCAAGCCGGCCCGGCCTGAGCCGGCGCGATCGTGCCCGCATTAGAGGTGGCGGACATCTTCCGCCGCCATGGTGAGGCCTATCGCCAGACACATGCCCGTCAACTCGGCCGCGTGGAGCGCCGCATCATGGGCGCCATCGAGGCGTGTCGCACAGCGACACTCGGCGGGCACGTGGAGCGTTGCGCCGAATGCGGTCTCGTCCGGATCGCCTACAACTCCTGTCGCAACCGCCACTGCCCGAAGTGCCAGGGCGCGGCACGGGCCGCTTGGGTGGCTGAACGTCAGATGGAATTGCTGGCGGTGCCGTACTTCCATGTCGTGTTCACCTTGCCGGCACCGGCGGCCGACATCGCCTTCCAGAACAAAGAAGCGGTTTATGCGATCCTGTTTAAGGCAGCAGCCGAGACCCTGAGCACGATCGCCGCAGACCAGCGCCACCTGGGGGCCGAGATCGGCTTTGTCGCCGTGCTCCATACCTGGGGCCAAAACCTGCAGCATCATCCGCACATCCATTGTCTCGTCCCGGGCGGCGGCCTGTCATTGGACGGCACGCGCTGGGTCTCGTGCCGGCCCGGCTTCTTCCTGCCGGTGCACGTGTTGTCGTGCCTGTTTCGCCGGCTATTCCTGGAGAAACTCGCAGCCGCCTTCGATGCCGGTATGCTGGTGTTCTTCGGAACACTCGCCGCACTCGCTGATGCAAGCCTCTTCTCCCGCCGCCTGGCCGAGCTGCGGCGGGTCGATTGGGTCATCTACGCCAAACGGCCCTTCGCCGGCCCCGCCGCCGTGCTGGCCTATCTCAGCCGCTACACGCACCGCGTTGCGATCTCCAACCGTAGGATCGTGGCGCTCGCCAGTGGCCGGGTCAGCTTCCGCTGGCGCGATTATCGGCACCACAACAAGAACAAGATGATGACGCTGGCGGCCGATGAGTTCATCCGGCGCTTCCTGCTCCACGCGCTACCGGACGGGTTCCATCGTATCCGGCATTACGGTTTTCTCGCTAACCGCCGTCGCGTCGAAAAACTCTCGCTGTGCCGCTCGCTGCTGGGGGTTGCCGACACAGCCATGCCGGTCGACCGCGGCGAAGAGCGTCGGCAATCCGCCGATCTCGCACATGAGCTTTGCCCGTGCTGCGGCGGGCGGATGGAACCGATCGGCTCGCTAATGCGAGCGCAGCCGGCACAGGCCGCAGCCTGGCACGACAGCTCATGACTGCCGCAGGCTCGCCGACAATCATTGATTTACCGGGGCCGGTCGCGTCGCGACGGCGGCAACGGGCTGTCACGCCGCGATCGCTGCTGCCGCTCGCCTGGTGCCGCCAGCACCGCCTGACCGCCGCGCATTGCGACACCATCAGGCGCCAGTTCGCCGGCCTCACCAGCGCCGTGCCTCGCCTTCGCCTGGACCGGAGTGCAGCGATCATCGTCACGTCGGCAGTCATGACGGTCCAATCCCCATAGTCTGTACGACTGCCCGCGGCTTAGCTCAATCCGGCTTCAACGAGATCGCATTCCGCCGTGCTGGCCGCCGCGCTTGCGCCGCGCGATCTCGCAGAAACCTTAGGGATTATCACGTAGAGAACGGTGCTCAGGCAAGCCCACCACAATCACCATCGTCAATCATCCCAGAACGACTTGAACCGCTCGGGCGATAGCTGAGTGTAGCGGACGGTGTGTTGTATGTTCTTGTGCCCCAGGTAGTGCTGCACGGCTCGGGTGTCCCGCCCATCGTTCGCTAGCTTGTAGCCACAGGCATGGCGGAGCATGTGTGGGTGCACGGGGAAGGGAAACTCGCTCCCTTCTCCTACCCTCGCGAGCATCTTGCGGAACCCGGCCGTGGTCGACTTCCTTCGGGGTTAGGTAATCATGTTCTTGTCGCACTCGACCATAATCATGGCGGATTCCCCGTAGCGTCCGAGCTTACTGTTCGTACAGCCACAACCACTATCGAGGTCGATTTTTAGTGGATAATCGCCGGACCGGCGATCCGCCTTGTTGCCCTTAGTAGTTGGGCACTCCCCTTCCCCGCCGGGCTTCACCATCGCGAAGCGGGTTGACGACCTCGCCAGGAGTATGCACGGGCTAGAGAGCAAGACGAGACGATCGAAGCCTCTCCCGACCATCACGAAAGAGACGCGATTTACTGCTGGAACAAGGGAGCCATCGATGAAGTGGGCCAAATTATTGCTTGTTGGAATCGTCGGCGGAACGCTGATGTTTGGGCCTGCCTACTCGCAGACAAAGCCGCCGATGACCGATGGGATGCCAATCAAGAAGCTCCTGCTCGATGGCTCTCCCTGGACGGTCGCATGGGCAAACACCCAACAGGGCGGCTCAGGTGTTTTTAAACAGACCTTCGCCGCTACGCCGGATGGCAAGGTAAAGACAGCGACTGATGAAGTAGGGCTATACGAGACTCTGGTGGACTTCCCCAGCGAGGGACAGGCGGTTTGGACGAGCCCGCACGGCAGAACCATTACAATCACGGTGAAAGGAGGCAGGGTGGTGGGCAACAGCTTGGCTGTAACGTTGGGATATACTGCCGGCCATTAATCCCATCTGGAGGCGGCTGACGCGCGCGCGGCTGTATTGTAACCAACTGGCCCTTAGGCGGCTTGCCAGGGCGTAGGTCGTGATGATGTAGGTCTGCAAAGCTTGGAAAGCCGTCCTTCGCCAACGCCCAGGCCAGCGGCTGCCTTGCGCCGAAACCGGCCATTCGTCCCCTCGGGAAGGGCGACGGGATTGGCCTAAATCCGTCGTTGAAGGGCTCAACTACCTGTCTTGTACTTATTATCAGATTTCTGTTCGCAGCTTGTCTCTTTATTCGATGGAATGAGCAGCCCGATTCGCTCGATGACGAAGCGCCAAGATAAACCCGGAAAAAAGAAGCGCTCCAATTAATATCAAGAAAGTCGATGGCTCCGGTACGGCGGTCTGCGGCAATCCAGCCTCCGACAGGAAAGACGGAATATCCGACATATCGTTCCCCGCTGCCTCCATCTCTCCAGTACTTAGAGACAAAAGAGCTGCTAGAGCCGATTGAACATCAGCATCCGAAAATCCAAATTCTCGAAATAATGCGAGCTCCGCACTGTCGAAGCCATTCAATTCAAGTACTTGCTGCATTGCCAAAAGCAAGTCAGGAGGCGGCGCCGAGGGCAACAACCCAAGCGTTTTTAACAGCGCAGTTAACGCGGCCGTTGCTGCTTCCGCCTCACTAATTGCCACATTATACGCTTGGAGATAATATGAAAGTGCTTCCAGCTGGAGAGCTGCGCTGAGGCTGTCGCCAGCTGCAACCGCCGACGAATAACGGTTCATCGAAGTGATGGCACCATCCAGATCCAAAGCCGCATTTATGCCCGCGTTGTTGGCCTTGTCGAACGCTTGATCCAAAGCGGGGTTACCTGTAGACGCAGCCGGAAGGGATATAATTGGCGGAGAATAAAGTTGGGTAAACGAAAGGTCCGGAGGATCACTTTTAACAAACTGTCGCATCTCGTAAGGAAGAAGATCTCCATAGATATAAGCATTGGCGGCGATTGCGGCGCTAAGAGGATTGTCGACCGCTAACGCTGTAATCACTGAACCTATTGTACTAGCACCATTAATGAATAACTTATCTGACTCACTTGGAAGAAAATTAACAGACAATAACAGAGCTCCTAACTCGGGCGGAATCCTTAAAGTTAGAGAGCCAAATATCGTACTTGCGACACCATAAGTTGTTCCGGCGGAGCTTAATACGTTCGCGGTCGCGCTGAGTTCAGGCTTAAACTCCGCCAGACCATTAGCGACGGGAAGCAGGTATTGGTAAATTATCTGATCGAACGAGGTTTTATTCTCCGATAATAACGTTGGAAATGCACCGGCGAGTTGGGATGCATTTGGAAATTGATTGATGTTGGGCGCGATAGTGGGAGGCGAAAGCACGGTAACCGTGAATGGGATTAATGCTGTCTTGGTTTCGCCGAAGATGGTGGATCCAGTGATGGGGCCTGAAAGTTGAAACCTAGCAGAATAAGTAGCAGGAGAGATCGAGGGAGATCTCGGAACCAAAGTACCGAAATCAAAATTAAAAGACTGGCCAGGATTGACCGTAAAAATGAGCGGGGATAGCGGCGTATTTATCTGATACGGACCGTTGTGAGATCCTACGGGTTGTCCGGGAAAAGCATTCCAAGCGCCGATAAGAGTGTCCGCATCAAACCCGAAACCTGATACTGTTTGCGCAATGGTGCCGTTGTTCGTGACGGTTCCTTCCATATCAATAATTTGGTTAGGGAGTGCGATGACGGTTGGCGTGATAAATGAATAGTCTAGAGGAGTTGAGGACGCATGCTCACTGCACCAACCAGTGACTACCACGGCAAGGATTACGCTTTTGCGGAGTTTTGTTGGAGATCCGCCGATTGGAAAAACGTTCATCGGAAGCCCTCCCCCACGGGCTGCCCGTTTTGAGCCGGGCGCCTCTCGCTATCGTTGTATTTCGATAAGCAAAACTTGTGCCATTATAAAAGAAAATATTAATCAACAGGTTGTCTGCAGCATCAGGAATGATCTGTAAATTGTTCCGACAGTTTAGAAGCCGAAGATGTCCGCACGCTGTTGAGCCCCGCGCTTCCCTGCTCTAATCCTCACTTCCGTCGGCGTCCCCTGCGGGCGCATCCGAATCCGCGATCCGGCGGGGGCGGTAGTCAGTTCGAAATGTCCGGTGTGGGGCAACTTGCGACGGCCCCGTCGCCCCGGCCGAGTGCCCGCTGTCGGATTCGAAAGCGGTCATCGGCTGCCCTGCACACAAATATCCACACCAGCACCGTTTTCGGAGCATAGAAAATATGATTGGATTAGTGATGTGAATTCCAGCAAAAGCAGCTCTAGAGGCATCAACTCCAAAAACGACGGTTTACGGAGCGCTCGGCTATCCCCACTCCTTGGTTACATGCGTGTCTCGAAAGCTGATGGGTCCCAAGTTCTCGACTTGCAGCGCGACGCCCTCATCGTTGCTGGCGTTCTAGAGCGAAACATCTACAGCGATATGGCGAGCGGCAAGCAGGACAACCGCCCCGGGATGGAAAGTTGCCTCAAAGCCCTACGGGCTGGCGACACTCTTGTCGTCTGGAAACTCGACCGGCTCGGTCGCAGCCTGCACCACCTGGTGAATGTCGTACAGCAACTGACGGATCAGAACATCGGGCTCCGGGTGTTGACCGGACAGGGGGCCGCTATCGACACGACGACCGCCGCCGGAAAACTCGTGTTCGGCATCTTCGCCGCGCTCGCCGAATTCGAGCGCGAACTGATCCGTGAGCGCACCATTGCGGGCCTCGCCGCAGCGCGGGCCCGAGGCCGCAATGGCGGACGTAAGCCGAAGATGACGCCGGCAAAGTTGCGCCTGGCGCAAGCTGCACTGGGTGAGAGGGGTACGATAGTCGCCGACCTATGCGAGGAACTCGGCATCAGCAGCCAAACGTTATATCGACACGTCTCCCCCACAGGGGAGCTACGGCCGAGCGGCGAGAGGATTTTCAAGGGTACCAAACGATAGCACTAGTGATCAGCAGTTCATGATCTTTCTCTTAACCGAGTCGCGCAGAATCCGGAATGTAACAATTACAATCGCTTAGGCTGTTTTTCAACTGCTAACTGCGCGCGATATATGCACGCCATATGCTCGGCATGGCAGCAAAAACCGATCGAAACGGCTAAGTAATCATGAAGCGTTCTTTTTTCTACACCGTACAAACAAATATACATGTGCTCTCATCACTTAGGCGATTTCCCTTATGCCAGTTCGTAAACGCTTCAATCTTTGAGTAGGAACAGGTCCTTAGGATCCGCTCGATCCATATAGGTGTGATAATTAGCTGCTCATATCTTTGAGGATATATTTTGGTTGTGCGTCCACTTATCACGGACATAATTTCTTCATGTGTCCACATCGCATTATAAGGATCAATATGATGTGTAATAGCTCTATTAATAACAAGCCCGTCATCCCAATGATTCACCGTCATATTAGATGCAAATCTGGGGACGAAATTCAAATACATCGCAAACTCGAGGACTAGTCGCCCGCCGTCTTTCAACGTTGTACGCAATTTCTTAACGAGTGACTCTACCTGTTGAAAACTCTCAAGATAGGACAAAACGTTGAACACGATCAAAATGACATCGTATCGTTGTGAGAGGGTGATCTTCTTCAACAAGTTTTGCGCAGGCTCAACTGACAACTTTGGGATCGAAACACCGGATTCGGAACTCGGAAGCCGTGATCTTGCATAACGAATGAACGATCTACTGATATCGATACCAGTACAGTTTATCCCGTCGAGCGAAAGTTTTCTGATCAGCGTCCCCGTACCGCATCCAATATCTAGTAGGTAATCTCCTCGCTTCAGGCCATAGCTTTTCAAGAAATCGGTCTCGGCCTGAAGGTCACGGTAATAAGCACGTATTATCTCGTAGAGCTCGCCTGGATATTCCCACGGATCATTCATACCGCATCTCCATCGGCAATCCACGAATATCTAGGCTGTGAAGCCTGGCACCATCCGCGTAGTCGCGAAGCCATACCAAATTGGGGCTGTTGCGCCACACGGATTGAAGACTTTCTTTTAATATATTTGTTCCAAAACCTAGCGGACTAGCTTTTACTCTCCCCGCGGTGTAGGTAATTCCATTGGGCTTTATCCGCATCCGACTAAACGGCCACTCGGTGCTATACGGAAGGCGTCCCAAGGCCATCTTCACATCGCGGAACGGCTCTGGCCGCTTTGACCGCTCTATATAATGACTTTGCATTGGCAGGTAGTCCCCTGCACGAATGCCCTCAACATAAAGGTCCAGAGCTGCCTCGATCTCGGCCTCATCTAACACGTATTCTTTTAGGGATTCAGCGCGACCGACCGGTGTCAAAAAGCCGATCTCAAAGAATGTAGCTCCAAGCCTACTAGCTAGGCGTCCTATTTCGGCAACAGACCGCCAATTTCGTTTGTGCAAGGTCGCGCCTAACGACAGTCTCGCACCGGATCGACCAATGGCAACAGCCCTTTCACAGAGAAGCTCGTACGCGCCATCGCCACGTAACCAATCATGCGTTTCAGCATCGGCACCGTCGAGGCTAGACCCGATATATTCCAAGCTTCTATACGAACCGAGACGTGCAAGCGCGTTTTTATTAATTGCCACAGTATCGCTAAGCACGTTAAAGGGCATTCCTATCAATTCCGCATAATCCAATATTTTGAAAGCGTCGCGTCTATGTAAGAAATCTCCGCCAGTAAAACGTACAGACAATACTCCAGCATTATAGAGTTTGTGCAGTATTTGACCCCATTGCTCCGCCGTTAAGTCACGTGACGTGTCAGCCAATGGCGATGAGTTATAAGCGCAGTGTTTGCAGGTTCTAAAGCATGCATGCGTTCCTTCAATTTCAACGACGAATGGGCTCTGCAAATAAGGCACAGATAAGTCGATTGGCGGGTAGAACTCAACATCTCCCTCCTCGCCAACCGTCTCGCGATCGTGGACCGACTTGGTAAGCTTGATAAGCTTCACGTCTAGAAGAGCGGATACAGATGAAGACGCCTCTTTTGCGCTAAACCCACAACGAAGCAGTTGCTCCGTTATGGAAGCACGCCCCCGGTTGGAGTAGACGAGCCAGTACGCAGTAAACGCGGCGCGGTCGAGGTAAAAAAGCGATCCATTCTCTAGATTATAGATCAGACCACCAAAAAATTCTTGGCGTGCCCGCGCACGCACCGCAAATCTTAGCGCGTCTGTAGATTCACCACTATCTTCTTCTTCTGGCTCAACCGGAATGTCGGTTGGAATTCCCCTGCTCGGGCCACAATCTAACATGGTGTGAATGTCAATACTAAAATAGAAATGCCCTTTCTTTTCAAAGTTGTTCAGCATTACCCGCTGCTGCAAAAGCGACATGTCGGGATATGGATGCAGAGGAACTCTGACAGAGCTTTCGAAGCGCGTGGCGGTTGACTCGGCCATTGCTATGTCCTCTCTCCAAGGCTATCGGATCGTGTCGATACCTCTTGAGGTTGTCCAGAGGCTTCGACAATGGAACGATCGGCGGACAAGCTGACGGCTTATTCGATCGACTATGGTCGCGCCCCCGCGTCCGGGCGCCTAGTGGGGTGCATAGCTCAGTTGGTAGAGCAGCTGACTCTGAGTTAGACGTCGCGGTCGGCCCGGACGCGGATCGTAATCCATTGATAGTGGAAGACCGCTTCCTAAATACCAGCCATAGACGATTTTCCCTGAAACCTACCGCCCTGGTCGGTCGGGAAGGCCATGGCTGAAAATTGACGTTTAATTGGCTTATCCCGATGGACTTTCGACACAACCACTACGTCCCCGACTGGTATCAGCGGCGATTCATGCAGCCGGGCCAAGACACGTATTGGTATCTCGATCTGAAACCAGATCCGATTGTCCACCATGGAAAGGTGATAGCGCATCGGCGCGATTTGCTGCCGTGGGGACCGAAGAAATGCTTCGCTGAAGACGACCTTTATACGACCCGATGGGGCACGTATGAAAACCGGGACATCGAGAAGTTCTTTTTCGGGCGCGTCGATACCGAGGGGAAAGTAGGGGTCGAATATTTCTCCGACTTCGATTTTGATCGCCCTGGTCAAGACCCAGATCGGTCGTTCCACGGACTGCTGAACTTTATGAGCGTCCAAAAGCTGCGGACACCTAAAGGACTCGGTTGGCTCAGCAAGTTGCCTGGAGGGCTAGACCGCAACCAGCGGCTAATGATGGTACAGGAACTTCAGCAACTCTACTGCGCCACATGGACGGAATGTGTTTGGCAGATCGCCGAAGCAACAAATTCTTCGACCAAGTTCATCATCTCGGATCACCCTGTGACCGTCTACAATCGGGGATGCTTCCCTGGCTCTGTGTATTGCAGAGGATTCGATGATCCTGACATTCGTTTTCACGCAAGCCACACGTATTTCCCTCTGACAATCGACAAGATACTAATTCTAACGAACTTGTCGTGGGTGAGGAATCCGTATCAGAGTGAGACAAAACTACGCCCAAACCCAGATTTCTTTCGACCGTCAGTATTTTACTTCCCTGACATTCAAGTTGCCCGAAATTTGTTAGAACGGGAAGTTCTGGAGATTAATTACATAACGAAGAAACGAGCGCTGCGTTATATCGCGGCGGCGGACGAAGAATGGCTCTACCCGGAAAAGCACCTACCGTCCACGCATTGGCGGAATTTCGGTGATGGCTATTTGTTGATGCCCGAACCTCGCCAGATCGCCCTGGGAGGTGAAACCTACATCCGCTATGAAGACGGCCATTCAGAGGGTTTCAGCGAATACGGCCATCGTCCTTGGCAGAAAGGGTTTAAGGATGAGAAGCGGGCAGCGGTGGAAGGGGCGGCACTGCGTCGGTTCGAGGTCGAATGGTCGCTGATGCAGGGTCCGGCATACCGAGGAACACCATGGGAGATGTGTCGCCGGAACAACGGCCCATACGTGATGCCCGACGAGTTCCATCAGCGGGATTTAGAACGCGCGAAGCGAAATCAACGACGACAACGTTAACGGAACTGTTCGTCCTGGCGTCGCGTATGGGTCGGAAAAGTGCCGAACGGGGAGATGTTCCCATTTTAATGGATTTGTTTTCCCGCCTATCGCAAGAAGTGAACATGCCATCACTATCCTCCTTGTAGGGACCGCGAACATGACTCGTTCGTCACGCTAGTATCTATGTCGCGCGACCAATGCTCCTACGATTTGAAATTCTAGAATGATGGTTCATCATCATCTTTCTTGTTGAAGCGACTCCGATAGACCGGTCGCCTGTCGTAGTTGAATCTTATTCCTTTTACTTTCATAGCATCGACACTCTTTATGTCTAATCTCAGCGTCGGCTCTCGATAGCCCAACCAGGCCACATCATCTTCAGGCGGCGGCTCTGCTGGTTCGTCTATTGGAACATTGAGGCCGAATACATCGCGCGTTCGCGGAGGTTCGGGTGGGGTTGGGGGCGGAACTTCCTCGAAAATCGAAATGGACATGTCGTCCTCATCGTCGGCATCTCTTATCCACAAGCTGGTTCTCATTCCCGAAGGTATGTCGTCCGGTTCAGCCGCGCTCGCATGGTTGAACAGAACAACATTCCTCCCCTCTCCGCCCGTCTGGGACGAACTGAAAATAATCCCGTCGAACGCCGGCTTGGCCTTTGTGGCAAGGTATTCAGCGATCACTTGGGTCGGCAAGTAGTCGAACGTCTCGTCGTTCGGCATCACCGGTCGGCTGATCGTCTGGACGAGATGGCTCAGGAAAGCCGCTCGTGCCCGTTGGGTGGCGAAGTCGGGGTCGAAATGGCTTCCTCGAATGTAAACGTCTGCCAGAGCATCCATGTCTAAAAGGCGAACGGGCCGAATGATCTCGAACCTGCCAACGACCACTGAGCTACCAACGGGCGCTCGGATCTCGGCGAGGCCTGTATCCGCACTTTCCGCGCCGTAGAAGACCGATATCCCCGCCGCATTCATCCGGCCAGCACGTGCGAGCCGGGCCGGCGGCGCTCCGAGTTCGTTGGCCGGGTATTTGAGGATATTTTCCAATTCCGACCGAGTGAATGCCACGCGAGCGCGGTAGATGAAACGGTCATCGTCGGTCGGCGATATCGTCCGCACCACGGAGACATCACGTATTGTCTTGAGCGAATCCAGATCACCAAAAATGCTGTTTAGGTCCAGTTCCGCATATTCGCTAAAAAAGCGGGATCTCCATTTTATGCGCTGGCAAAAACTGTCCCAGGTATCCTTGAAGTTATAAACGTCAGGACCTTGTTCTTCATACAGGGCCTCGTCCCCAAAGGGATCTTCCTCGCCTTCTCTTATTGCGCGATAGCCATGAAGGTCGGACAAATATGCCCGAATGTCTTCGGCGATTTCTTCAGTCAGCCCCGCGACATCGCCAATGACCACCGCAACTGGATCACCGGGCCTGTCCCAACGTCCTTCTTTGGCGAGGTAGTAGTCGTAGCCCTCTGGTTCGCTGGAGGTCAGGTTGAATTGAGCTTCAAGAACCTCGTGAATTCGGTCGGCCAGATCTTCGAGGGAGATCACCCGGTCGTCGCTTTCGCAATATGAGCAAGTTCCCTCGGCGGCACTC
>Ga0206956_1098_pt2 | contig 14630 bp, 11 predicted proteins | sample Alteio_BWOrgHeat_35_FD_153252 | JGI IMG/M metagenome (GOLD analysis project Ga0206956, IMG submission 153252) | Enriched cells from forest soil in Barre Woods Harvard Forest LTER site, Petersham, Massachusetts, United States -... | ecosystem: Environmental > Terrestrial > Soil > Temperate forest >...
TCTACCTGTCGCCAGAGGACACATCGAAGCTGTTCAAGAAGGAGAACAGCGGTAAAAAGGCGGAAGACCTGTTTAAGGGATTGCGGGTTCACAGTCGCTTTGCTCGCCTCAAAGACGAGGAGGTGATGGAGGCCCTGACGGAGGAATTCCGCGTGCGGCTGGCGATGGAGGCCGTACTGGGACACAACGGCACGCCGGCGCCTGTCTCGCCCTACGACTTCTGGAAGTCCTTCGAGAGGAACCGTGCGCAGGATAAGGTGGCAATGCTGCCGATCGCGGTTGAGAACTACCTCGACCAGGTCAAGGACAAGCCCGCTGACGGCGACCTGCGACGGCTGTTCAATGAAAACGAAAAGTCGCTGCCGACACCGGACCGTGAGAAACCTGCCTTCATGGAGCCGCACCGAATCGAGCTTTCCTGGTTGGAAGCAAACCCGAACTTGCCTGCCCTTGAGATACAAGCGACCGTTGCCCCCGAACTGATCAAGCTCTTCAACCCGTGCCAGGCGACGGCGTATGACATGCTCATGGTTTACGACTATGAAAACGATACAAGCGCTCGGCCAGAATCAAGCGACAGGACCAAGCCAGGGCCCTACGCGGCGCCGCCGTGGGACGTCCAGAATTACGAGATGGCCTATTCCATATGGCTTCTGCCCATGATGGACGACTGCAAGCCGACGGCGGTCGCTGCCGCGGTCGGTCGAGGGTTCGGGGCCTCGCTGGCGAACAACGTGGGCTTTGGCGCCACATTAGTTCAAGAGTGTGAGTTGAACGCATCCCCCGAGCGCAAGGCGATCGCCAAGCGCGCGGCGAAGGAGCACGATGAGGCGTCGGCAGAGTTGAATGCCAGCGTGCAGGCCGGCACCGCGCTCACCGCCTTGAATCCCTCGTTCGACCTGGTATCGAGCCTGTGGCTGGCCGGAGCGGAGGCGCAATTCCTCCGCAATCCCTATCTGCCGTTCGAAGTCGTGAAACGCCGCATCCAGTTGGAAGACCAGGAGTTCCTAATCAACGGACGCCCGAAGCCGAAGGTCAACGGCCAGGACAAGGTGATGCTCCCGGAAGAAGAGGCGAAAGAAGAAAAAGAAAAACTGCAGGAGAACGGATTCAAGACGCAGTACTTCACGCGCGTGACCAAGGACCTCGAGGGGCTCAAGAACAGGTCGCGCGACGACGCGAAGAAGACCATCGAAGAGGTGCTCGACAAGTACAGCACGATGTATGCACTGAGCGATGCGTCCATGGAGAAATTGCGCAAGGACCGGGTGACCGATCCGGTGATCGACAAGCTTGCCGGGATCAAGAACGTGTACATGGACCACGCCATGTTCAAGAAGCAACTTGGCGAGCTGCTCAGTGCCGATGAATTGAAGGCAAACGAGGAGACGATCGTAAAGTCGACCGACAAGCTTGGCGTGCTTGAAGAGAAGCACTCGACTGGCGCGCGCGATGAGTACGAGCTGGTTGCCGACCCGGCGATGAAGCCGCTCGTGCCGGAGAAGATCGAACCGGGCGACACGAGATCCGTGAGTGGCTACTTCGACGATGGCCTGCACGAATTCGATGTGCGGAAAAAGGACATCGAGGGAGCGACGAAACAGACCATTCTGTACTGGAAGTCCAAGGACGTAGAGAAACGGGTCCCCAGCTACGACAAGGAGACCAAGGCCAAGGTGCTGGAGGCGTGGCGCTTCATTCAGGCGCGGAAGCTGGCGATCAAGGATGCCAACTCGCTGATCGAGAAGGCAAAGGAGGACGGCAAGGTCCGTGGCCGCAGCAGCGATTATCCCGCGGATGCCATGCGCACCCTCGAGGATCAGCGCGCCAAGTGGGCACCGCAGGCGGACAAGCCGTTCGAGGAGAGCGGCATTTATCTCCTGGACAACAAACGCAGCGCCGACCGTTGGCAGCCCAGCATGCCCAACAAGGAGCACATCCTTTACCCGCCCGACGATTTCGCCAAACAGATCCACGAGAAGCTCAGCGCGGTTGGCGACGCCTTCGTCATGACCGACAAGCCTGGCAAGCATTGCTACGTAGTGGTCCTTGAACAGAGGGAAGAAGTCAAGCCGAGCGAAATGGCCAAGCACTGGGAAGAGACTTATCAGGGGTCCCTGGGGGGACAAATCAAGCAGGAAGCGCTGGAGAAGCACCGCAACGCAATCTTGCACGAGCTGCGCAAGAATGCCGGGCTGGAAACGGATGAGGTGGAGGTTGACAACGAGAAGCCGAAGCTCGACCGGTTCGGCGACCCCATCTACAAGAAGACCTACAAGGTCACCGAGGAGCTGACGAAGAAGGTGCAGGGCGATCTGGTTCGCGAGTAGTTTCCAGGTCGAAGATCTGCTGCATCAGGAAGCGCGTGACCTCTTCGATGAGCGGCCGCGTGATGCGCCTGCCCCGGAAGGCACTGAGATCGATGGGTGGGCCGTGCCGGATCTTGGCCCGCGAGGGAAGCACCCAAGCGGGCAACACTTCGTGGCGTCGTGGCCCACCGGAGATATGGACGGGATAAATCGGCACATCGCTGTGCAAGGCCAGCAAGGCCACGCCGGAGCGTGCCCTGCGGCCGCGCTCCCTGTTCACACCGCTTAGTCCACCTTCTGGCCAAATGCACAACACGCGCCCCTCCTTCAGCCGCCGCAGTGCCCATGGTATGCCGCCGACGTCCATCCCGTCGCGCTTGACAACGACGCAGCCGAGGTACTCGAAGAGCCAGCGGAGCCAGGGTAGGTCGTCGTAATACTCCCGCGCCATGACGTGGGCAAGCGGACGGTAAGCAAACGTCTGCAGGAAGGCGGCATCGGCGCTGCAGGTATGGTTGGCGATGATGATGGCGGGCCCGCTCGGGGGCAAGGGTAGCCGGCCGCCCACACACACGCACCCTTTCCACACTCGGCCGTAGACTTGCAGAGTCTGATGCGTGAAGAACGCAAAGGCGTCCAGGCCGCTGTGGCGCCAGCGCACGAGCACGACGATGGCAACGATCAGACAAACGATGATGGCCCACACGGGGTCATCTTATCGCATGTCACGCAAGTAATGCGCGGTAACGAAGGCGACTGATCCCCTCTCCCCCCTACTCGGGGGAGAGGGGACCGGCTAACGATCGTTTGCGCACATTTTTTAGGTGCTATGCGATAGACGTGTGCGTAGCCGATCGGCGATTGCAAGTCGCGGCAGGCCGCCGTCTTGAAGACGTGCGCGCTCGGCGCTATCGCGCTCGGCACGGTCGAGGGCGAGCCAGACCGGCTTGAGGGCTTCGGCATCGTGCGCGTAGCGTGGGAAGAGGTGCCAGTGCAAATGGGGGACCAGGTTGCCCAGCAGCTCGCAGTTCAGCTTGCGCGGCTGGAATTCCTCTTCGATCGCTCGGGCAACGCGGCACATCTCGTCGAGGTAGGCGGCGCGGTGCGTGTCCGAAAGCTGCGATAGCTCCGTCGCGTGTTGGCGCGACACCACGATGCAGTAGCCGAGATAATGCTGCCAGGGCCCGAGGAGCACGAGCGATTGCGGCAACACGCACACCAGCTCATCGGGCGAAAGATCTCGCAGCCCGGCAACTTTCTGACAGAAGTGACATTCGGTCTCGGCCATGGGTCACAAGTCCGATGTCCAGGGGGCCGGTTGCGCCTTGATGGAAGTTGCAAGCGGTGCAGTGGTAGTGAAGGGGCGGGGCGGCTCGGGGAAGTCGAGCGTCGGCACCAGCACGGGCGGTTGCTTCATGCGGCTGCGGATGAGCACGAGCAGCAACCAGAAAGCGATGCCGGCGCCGATGATGGCGAGAAACCAGAGTCCGCGCTGGCCGGCCTCGTTGCGCTGCAAGTCGCCGGCGATGAAGCTGACGGCGTCGTCCAGTGCAGCGTCGTTGCGGTGTTTGCCCAGGGCACGGCGCATTTGCCTCTCCAGGCGTGCGGCCCGGCTCGTGCCGAAGCCGCGTTCGTCGGCGTCCGGGCCAGCATAGACGTGCAAGCAAGGTGGTTCGCGGCAGATCAAGATGTAGACGCCGTCGATGTCCTTTGCCGTGGCGTTCTCCTGTGCCCACTGGGCCGCGACCTTATCGTCGCCTGACTTTTTCCGCTGTTCCTTCCATTTCGCGGGCATGACCGAAAACGTCTCGATGACGATATCGACGCGGAAATCCTTGGCGAGCTGCTCAACGATTTGTTGATTCCGCTGGCGGGCATCGGTGCTGAAGAAGCCCGCATCGTCCTGGATAGGCTCGCCCGCCCAGAGCGCAGGCGGACACAGCCACAATGCGAGCGCGACCACGGCCGTGGCCGTGCGAGATCCGACTGGGAACATCGCTCACCTCTCGGTGACGCCAGAAAAAAGGGTCAGGCACCGTTGCCGGAACGGCCCGGAGGGTGCTTCGCACAACGGTGCCTGACCCTTTTTTCTGGCGTCACCGAGAGGTGAGCAGGAACGAGGCGGCCAAGAATCCGCGTCCCATTGATAAAGGGGACTTGATGAAGAAGCAGCAGATGCACGCGACGACGATCCTGGCAGTGCGACACGAGGGTGGAGTGGCAGTGGGGGGTGACGGCCAGGTGACGCTGGGCAACGTGGTGATGAAGGGGGACGCACACAAGATTCGCCGCCTGCACCAGGGCCGCGTGCTGACGGGGTTCGCCGGTGCCTCGGCGGACGCGTTCGCGCTGATGGAGCGGTTCGAAGCGAAGCTCAAGGACTTTCAAGGCAGCGTGCCGCGCGCCGCGACCGAACTGGCGAAGGAATGGCGCACGGATCGCGTGCTGCGCCGCCTCGAGGCGATGCTGATCGCGGCCGATCGCGAGCACCTGCTGGTAATCAGCGGCACGGGCGACGTGATCCAGCCGAGTGACGGCGTGGCGGGCATCGGCTCGGGCGGGGCCTATGCGCTCGCCGCCGCTCGCGCCTTGTTGACGCACTCGAAGATGACGGCGGTGGAAATTGTCCGCACCAGCCTGGAAATCGCCGCCGATCTGTGTATCTACACCAATCGCAACCTGGTGGTCGAGGAGTTGTAAGCCCACGGGAGGAGGAAATTCCAAATACGAAATTTCAAATTCCAAACAAATTCGAAATTCCAAATTTCAAAACCCAGGAAGGTTTCGAATTTGGTGATTGATTTGGAGCCCCATGTTTCGAATTTTCGCGATTGGTATTTGAAATTTGTTTGGAATTTGTGATTTGTAATTTGGAATTTGCGCCGACCGCTCGAGTTCGGTGAGAGGAGACTTTCTCGTGACGCCGCGTGAGATTGTTGGGGAACTCGACCGTTACATTGTCGGTCAGGATGCCGCGAAGCGTGCGGTGGCGGTGGCCATTCGTAACCGCTGGCGCCGCCAGCAGTTACCGGAAGAGCTGCGCAAGGACATCACGCCGAAGAACATCATCATGATCGGCCCGACTGGCGTGGGAAAAACGGAGATCGCACGGCGCCTGGCCCAGCTCGTTGGTGCTCCGTTCTTGAAGGTCGAGGCAACGAAGTACACCGAGGTCGGCTACCACGGCCGCGACGTCGAGAGCATGGTCCGCGATCTCACGGAGATGGCCATTGGCATGGTGAAGCAGGAGCACCGTATCCTGGTCGAGACCAAGGCGAAGGAGCGAGTCAACGATCGGTTGCTCGATCTGCTGTTGCCGCAGTCGGGAAGCGTGGACTCCGACAACGAGGAGGAAAAGCAGCGGCACGAGCGGACGCGCGACAAGATGCGAGCCCGCCTGGAAGCCGGCGAGCTGGAAGACAAGCCGGTCGAGCTTCAGGTCGATCAGAAAGTCGTGCCGGTGCAGATCTTTTCCAATCTCGGCATGGAGCAGATGGACGTGGACCTGCAGAGCATGTTCGAGCGGATCATGCCGCGGCAGGCGCAGCAACGCCAGATCCCGGTGCGCGAGGCACGGCGCATTTTGATCGAGCAGGAGACCGAGGCCCTCATCGATCGCCAGGTGGTGACGGAGAAGGCTGTCGAGCTGGCGGAAAACTCGGGCATCATCTTCGTGGATGAGCTGGACAAGATCTGTGGCCCGCCGTCGACACACGGTCCCGACGTGTCGCGTCAGGGAGTGCAGCGCGACCTGCTGCCGGTGGTCGAGGGCACGACCGTGAACACACGGTACGGGCCGGTGCGGACCGACCATGTGCTCTTCATCGCCGCGGGAGCCTTTCACAACTCGAAGCCTTCTGACCTGATGCCGGAGCTGCAAGGCCGTTTCCCGATCCGCGTCGAGCTGACCGACCTTAACCGTGACGACTTCCTGCGCATCCTCACCGAGCCGAAGCACGCCCTGACCAAGCAGTATGCGGAGCTGCTGAAGACGGAAGGCCTGTCTCTGGAATTCACGCGCGACGGCATCGAAGCGCTGGCCGACATCGCCTTCGAGGTCAACCGCACAGTGCAGAACATCGGCGCCCGGCGATTGAGCACCATCCTCGAGCGCGTTCTGGAAGACGTGAGCTTCGAGGGGTCCGACATGGCGGACAAGCGTGTGCGGATCGACGGCGGTTATGTGCGCGAGCGCATCGGCGAGATCCTGCAGAAGGAGGATTTGAGCAAGTTTATTTTGTAGGCGACCGAAATACTCGCTTGCTCGCTGGGCCTTGCCCCAAGAGCGATTGTGCGATCCATGGGCGTGTGTTAGAACAGCAGCGCCCGACGATCGAGGAATAGGTGCATGTCGACAATCACGGCCTCTCCGGTCATTACCGGTGGGTATCATTCGTTTCGGCGGTTCAGCGTCGATGAGTACCACCGAATGATCGATGCTGGAATCCTCAACGAACTCGATCAGGTGGAGTTGCTGGAAGGCTTTGTGGTGGTGAAAATGCCTCGCAATCCGATTCATGACGCGACGATCGAACTAATCGAGGAAGCGCTGAGCCGTGTGCTCCCGCAAGGATGGCGGGTCCGAGTTCAATCGGCGGTGACATTTAGCGACAGCGAGCCTGAACCGGACCTTGTGCTGGTGCGTGGCTCGCCGCGAAGCCGCATAGCTCATAATCCCGGTGCCGCGGATGTAGGTCTGATCATCGAAGTTGCCGACAGTTCGTTGACGCGAGACCGCGTCGACAAGGGCCAGGTCTATGCGCGTGCCGGCATTCCTTGTTACTGGATTGTGAATCTGCAAGACCGAATAGTCGAGGCGTACACTGTGCCTGTCGCGAACCCACCAACCGCAAGCTACAACCAGCGGCTGGATAATCGTCCCGCCGACAAGATCGCACTAACGCTGGATGGAGTTGTGGTCTGCCAGGTTGCCGTTCGCGACTTGTTGCCGTGAAGTTGATGACGGGCGGCGCTTGCCAAATTGTTAACGAAAACAGGGGGCTCGCGCCCCCTGCTCGCCGCGCTGTCAGATATCGCCGAAATCACTTCTTGTCGAGCTCGGTCTCGATGGCCTTGATGAAATCGTCGGAGTCGGGCTTGATCTTGGATTTGAAGCGGCCGACGACTTCGCCGTTGCGGCTGATGATGAATTTCTCAAAGTTCCACTCGACCTCGCCGGCATACTTGGGATCGGTGTCCTTGGAAGTCAGGAACTTGTAGAGATCGCACTTGTCGTCGCCCTTGACCGAGACCTTGGCGAGCATGTCGAACTTCACGTTGTACTTGCTTGTGCAGAACTCCTTGATTTCATCGTTGGTGCCGGGCTCCTGCTTGCCGAAGTCATTCGCCGGCACGCCCACGATGATGAGCCCCTTGTCGGAGTACTTCTCGTAGACCTTCTCGAGGGCCTCGTACTGCGGCGTGTAGCCGCACTTGCTGGCCACGTTCACGAATACCACGACCTTGCCCTGGTATTTTGAGAGGTCAGACGGCTTTCCATCGATGTTGTCCATCTTGAAGTTCAGCACCGGCGGCACCTTGTTCTCCTTCTTGTCTTCGGCACGGATGGACACAGTGATCAGCACGATGGCGGCGAGGGCGGCACTGCAAATTTTCGTCACGTTGGCAGTCTCCAAAAGGGTGAAAATGCCCAGGGCGGGGTGTCTCCTTACATGGTTATAGAGAAAGCCCCTGGGCGGCTAGTCAGCAACCACGAAGCCGGCCCGATCAACTGAGTGCGCCTTTGCTGCCCAAAGTATTGTACGACTCATTATCGTGGCCAACGCAGTTGCTGGGTCATGGACCTGTGTGAACCGGGCGCTCCCGGCGGGGCGGGAAGCTTAGGAGTCGGTGAAATGGGCAGGTGGTTCGGGGATTTTCTGGGAATTTCCAAGTGCGCCAAATCGGGGGTCAGTTCAGAGAAAAGTGGCGCACCTGGAGGGCCGGCGATGTAAGTGATTGCGACGTACGGGGTTCGAGGAATTTTCAAGTGCGCCACTGGGTATTTGGAAGTGGCGCACTTGCCGCATTTGCCGGGTGTGGCCAAGTGGCCGCCGGACCGTTGTCGCGGCGAGGGCCTGCGGTTGGCGGGCGGGGATGCTGTGCGTGTGGGGCGCATGTCATGCGCGCATGTCAATGAGGGGCTGCACGGAGCGCTAAGCCGCAAGCGGCCTAGAATTCCGCGTTGCCTGGGGTTCGCGCGAAGGGGATGACGTCGCGGATGTTGCTCATGCCGGTGATGAACTGGACGGTGCGTTCCAGGCCGAGGCCGAAGCCGGAGTGGGGGACGGTGCCGTAGCGGCGGAGGTCGAGGTACCACCAGTAGGAGGCGGGGTCGAGGCCCTGCTCGCGCATGCGCTCCTCGAGAACGTTGAGGCGCTCCTCGCGCTGGCTGCCGCCGATGATCTCGCCGACGCCGGGGACCAACACATCCATCGCTCGTACGGTTCGCCCATCGTCGTTGACGCGCATGTAAAAGGGCTTGAGCGAGCGCGGGTAGTTGAAGAGGATCAGCGGCGACTGGAAGTGCTGCTCGGTCAGGAAGCGTTCGTGCTCGGCCTGCAGGTCGACTCCCCAGGACACAGGATAGTCGAATGTCTTGCCGGATTTCTGCAGGATGTCGATGGCGTCGGTGTAGGGGACGCGCATGAATGGCTTGTGCAGCGTCGCCTCGAGGTTGGCGATGGCAGCGGCGTCGATGCGCTCCTTGAAAAACTGCATATCTTCGGAGCACTGGGACAGAGCATCGCCGATCAGCCGCTTGATGAAGGCCTCGGCGAGATTCATGTTGTCGTCGAGATCGAAGAAGGCCATCTCGGGCTCGATCATCCAGAATTCGGCGGCATGGCGTGGCGTGTTCGAGTTCTCGGCGCGAAAGGTAGGGCCGAAGGTGTAAACGCGGCCCAGGGCGCAGGCCAGGGACTCGGCTTCCAACTGGGCGCTGACGGTCAGATAGGTCGGCTTGCCGAAGAAGTCCTTCGAGTAATCGACCTTGCCACTCTCGGCGCGTGGCGGCTTGTCGGGGTCGATGGTGCTGACACGGAACATCTGGCCGGCGCCCTCGCAGTCGCTGGCGGTGATAATGGGCGGATGAATGTAGATGAAGCCCTGCTCCTGGAAGAAAGCGTGGATGGAGCGACAGATGCAATTGCGCACGCGGGCGACGGCACCGAAGGTGTTGGTGCGCGGCCGGAGGTGGGCAATTGTGCGGAGGAACTCGAAGCTGTGGCGCTTGGGCTGGAGCGGGTAGGCCTCGGCGTCGGCCCAGCCGAGGACTTCGACGCGGTCGGCATGCAGCTCGGTGGCCTGGCCCTTGGCGGGCGATTCCTTGATTTGACCGGCAATGCTGACGCTGCAACCCGCGGTGAGCCTCTTGACCTCGCTCTCGTAGTTGGCAAGCGCAGTGGGGGCGACGACCTGCAGGTTGCCCTGACAGGAGCCGTCGTTGATCTCGAGGAAGCTGAAACCGGCCTTGGAATCGCGCCGCGTGCGCACCCAGCCCTGGATGAGCGCCTGCTTGCCGACGGCGGCGGGTTGACGAGCCTGGGCGATGGTGAGTTTCTCCATCGTGGGATTGTATCAGATGGGTCAATTGCTGTGGTAAGCTGCAGCGAGTTTGACTACCATGTAGGGCAGGTAATCAAGACCGAAAAGGTCATTCGCTTTTGCAATTGGAGACCCGGCGATGGTTGCGACAAACAAGACTGGCGGGATGCTGTTCATCCTTGGCATTTTGGCACTGCTGGCGTTTCTCCAGGCGCCGGCACGGGCCGCGGACGAGGAAGCGGCGCTGCGCGAACAGGCGCTGAAGCTCAATGATATCACCGGCGAAGAAGCGCAGACGACGGCATTGCAAGACCTTTTGAACAGCCCGACGAACACCAAGAAGATGCTCGCGGTCGCCGCCAAGATGGCCGGTGAAAAGGACCAGCCGTTCAAGGCGAATGCCACGTTCATGCTGGCCCGCGCGGCTCAGGCGTTCAGGGATTACGACGCCAGCGACAAGTTCTACAAGATCTTCCAAAAGCAGGCCAAGGAACTCGAGAGCGTCACCAAGACGGTGCAATGGTTTGTTGGTTACTCCGGCCTGCTGTACGAGACAAAGAAATACGACAAGTGCGAGGAATTGTCTCGGGACTTCTTCACGCTCGCGCAGAAGCTCGAGGAAGCTGCCAAGGACGCGGGGCAAAAACCGGACGAGGCCCTGTCGCGTGCACAGGGCCCGATGTTTCGCCGCCTGGTCATGAGCCTGGCCAAGCAGGGAGAGTTCAAAGAAGCGAACACGATCCTGGACAAGTTGCTCGAAGGCAATCCGGACAATTACTCGCTGGCCGATCTGAAGGGCTTTGTCTTGCGCGAGGACGGCAAGTACGATGAGGCCGTCAAGGTCTACGACGAGCTGATCGACAAGATCAACAAGGACAAGGAACTGACACGAGACGAGAAGCGTGATCTCGCGAATGAAATGCGCTACATGCTCAGCAATGTCTACATCGAGAACAAGGACGTTGACAAGGCGGCCGACCAGCTCAAGGAGCTACTCAAGGCGGAGCCTGACAATCCCACGTACAACAACGACCTCGGCTTCATCTGGGCGGACAACGACAAGAACATCGAGGAATCCGAGAAGATGATCCGGAAAGCCATCGAAGAGGACAAGAAGCTGCGTCACAAGAACAATCCCAAAATCAAGCCCGAGGACGACAAGGACAACGCCGCGTATCTGGACAGTCTGGGTTGGGTGCTTTTCAAGCAGAAGAAGTACGACGATGCGAAGAAGTATCTGGAGCAGGCGATCGAAGACAAGGAAGGCCAGCACGTCGAGATCTTCGATCACCTTGGCGACACCTACATGGCGCTGGGCGACAAGGCCAAGGCGGTCGAGGCGTGGAAGAAGGGCGTCGAGGCCGCTTCGGACAACAAGCGCGAGCAGCAGCGCAAGACCGACGTCGAGAAGAAGATCAAGGCCAACGAGAAGTGATTTGAATCGTCGCGCCGACTGGCAGCTTCCCGAGGGTGTGTCGCGCGCCCTCTGGGAGTACGTTCAGGATGCGGAAGTGGCGCGGCACTATGATGCAAGTCTTACCGACTGCTCACTCTTTTCGCTCGATCTGCAATTCGCCGAGCGCTGGCTGAAGCCGCCCGGCCGGTTGCTTGATCTTGGGTGCGGTACCGGGCGACTGCTGGTCCGGATGGCGAGCCTGGGCCATAGCGTGTTGGGGGTCGATCTCTCGCCGGAGATGCTGAAGGCCGCACGCGCGAAGGCTGTAGACGAGGGATTGCGGGCTTCCTTTCTGCAAGCGAACATTGTCGAACTGGATTGCCTGGCGGATCAAGCGTTCGATCATGCCGCATGTCTGTTCAGCACCCTTGGGATGGTTGAAGGGAGTCCGGCGCGGCGGCGAGTCGTGCGGAACGTCTTTCGACTGCTCAAGCCAGGAGGCGTCTTTGTCTTGCATGTTCACAACTGGTGGTTCAATTGGCGGGACGCGAGGGGACGGCGCTGGCTGATCGCGGACTTGCTGCGCCGCTTGCGAATGCACCCTGCTGCCGGTGATCGGTCGATGCCTGGCAACCTTTCTAACCTGACACTCCATCACTTCACCCGGCGCGAGATTTCCAGATTGTTGCGGAGCGAAGGTTTCGGGATCCGCGAGATGCGCCCCATCGGCCTGGGGACTGACGGCAAGCTGTCAGTGCCGTTTCTGTTTCCGGGTTTGCGGGCCTACGGTTACCTGATTGCCGCGCAGAAGTCGAGTGGATGCACTACAGAATCGGGTAAGGGGGCCGCGCAGGATTGAGAAGTGATTTGCTCAATGCGGCGCTCACAAGGATATAGTCGGTGGAACGCCAGTCTGGTTCGGTGAAAACAGCAAGAATTCGCCATTTTGTGCGAGAATGCGAAAGCCGAACGAGATTGCCGAACCTTTTGGCGTGAGCAACGACGCGAAGTTTCCGAAACAGGTGTGGACGATGGATAGGGTGGACCACTGTGCCAAGTCCGCAAATTTGGCGCCGCGGTCGCTGTCGTCGTCGTAAGTCATTGTGGTCACAGGTACTTGCGCTCACGGACCGCTGCGCCAAGCGGTCGCTTGGTTTTGGCGCAGCGGTCGTCCTTGGCGCAGCGGTCGCCACGCGAGGAGTTTCGTTTTTTTGGAGAAAGCTGGACCTGGTGGCGTAGAATTAGTTGTGGCCTGCGATTTGCACCAGAGGGTGCGGCGTCTGGATCGCGAGGGAAAGACCACTCTCACCCTTGCGGAACTCGGCTGCCTGCACCAGCGCTTTCTTGCCGTTTGTTCCAGTCCGTTGACAGGACGGTCACTCGAGATGTGGTGCGCCTGACCGCGGGAGGACCATCCGATGAAATGGCAACGGCTGGAGCGCTTTCGAGATCGGCGAACTCCGAAGCTTTACAATTTGCGCCTTGCTTCTGCGGCCGGACTGCGCGTGCCCCGTACCTGGTGGCTGCCCGCGGAACGCATCGAGGGCGGCGGGCGGATCGCGCCGCCACCGCGGCTGCGCAGCGGGCCGTGGATGGTCCGCTCCGCATCTCCGACCGAAGATACCGAAAACGGCTCAAGTGCGGGTCAGTTCCTGTCGTTGGCGGTGCACGCAGCGGAGGACTTTGGCGGTGCCGTTCACGAGGTGTGCCAGGCGCTTCCGCATGATAGGCAGGGCCGGCCGCTGGGCGCGGTGTTCGTGCAGCCGTTCGTCGAAGCGCAGGAGGCCGGCGTCGTCTTCTTCGACGGCTTCTACTATGAGCGCGCGAAAGCGCCGCGGCGAAACCAGACCGTCACGAACGGCCATGCGCGGGGCAAGGTCGAGCGCGGCCATTTGCAGCGCGGCGAGGCGTGGTCGAACTGGCTGGCGTCGGTGCATCGCGTTTTCAACAAGCCGCCGCGTGCCACCTTGCCGCTCGATATCGAGTTTGCCCGCGACGAGCAGGGGTTCATTGTCTTGCAAGTGCGGCCGGCCAAGTTCCGGGTCGAACGGAACTGTGTGCTCACTCTGTTGAACCACAAGGAGATCCTGGGCGACTTGCCAAGCGCCTTGATGGTATCGGCGTTCGTGCAATCCGCTCAGGACACGTCGTACCTTGCGGCGGGCGACCCGACGCTGGCCGGCTGGGACGACGTCTATGCGGTCGAGCTGGCGGAGCGTGCCTGGGGCAATCAATCGATGTGGTACCGCTGGCTGGACCACTATGGCTTGCCGCGGGAACTGGTGGCGCACACGCTTGGCGGCAGCGAAATGTCGGCCGAGGATCGGCGCATCATGTGGTTGCGGCTCTTGCCACGCTTGCCGCACCTGACGGCGTTCGTGTGGCATTGCATGGTGCATCTCACGTCCGGTGTTCGGCACCAGCTCATCGAGCTGGACCACCGGATTAACAGGGCGCACACGTTGCGCGACTTGCACGACGCGCTGGCCTTTGCCATGAACTTTTCGGTGCATACGAATTTTGCCATCGACGTGTTCCTGGCGCCGTTGAGCGAGTTTCACCGGCCGGGACATGGTCGGGTCATGACTCATCTGATGATGGAGCAATATGAGGAGATCCGCCGCTTGCCGGCCGACGAGCGCGCTGTGGCACTCGATCACTGGTTGAAGCGCTACGGCCACCGCGGTCCGCTGGAATCGGATCCGATGCAGCCGCGGTTTGTCGAGCTGCGCGACGTTCTGTCGCAAGATTTGTTGTGCAATGCCAGCCCAGCCGAGCCGCCGCCCCGGCCGCGGGAGTCGCTGGGTCGCCGCCTTCTCAATGCGATCTTCCGGCCGCTGTTCCGGCTCGACGAACGCCGTGAGACGTACCGCGACGACCTGATGCGGCGCTGGCAGCGCTTGCGCGGGGGGATCCTTCAAGAGGCTTCCCGGATGGTCGCAGCGGGCTACCTGGATGCAGTCGAGGACGTCTTCTGGCTTTCCGGCAAGGAACTCGACCGCCCGGCGGAGTACCGCGAGGCGATTCGCGCTCGTCGCGAGCGGCTGAAGGTCATGGAGGACGTGGAATTGCCGATCACGGCTACCCGCGACGAGATCCAGGCTTTGCTGCAACGGGCTGACCTGCGGCAGGCGCCGACAGACGGCGGCAACTTGTTCCGCGGCGTGCCGCTCAGCTCGGCGGTCGTGGAAGGTCGAGCGCTGAAGGCGAACGGCCTGGTATCGCTGCTGTCGGAGATCCGTCAGCGGCCGGAGACGCTCGCTCCAGACACCATTCTTGTCGTCCCGTCACTTGAGGCTTCCTGGGCGGTCATATTCCCACGTGTTGCCGGCGTCGTGTCCGAGCTGGGCGGGGAGCTGAGCCACGCTTCCATTCTGCTG
>Ga0206956_1163_pt2 | contig 14576 bp, 10 predicted proteins | sample Alteio_BWOrgHeat_35_FD_153252 | JGI IMG/M metagenome (GOLD analysis project Ga0206956, IMG submission 153252) | Enriched cells from forest soil in Barre Woods Harvard Forest LTER site, Petersham, Massachusetts, United States -... | ecosystem: Environmental > Terrestrial > Soil > Temperate forest >...
TACGTGCAGCACTTCTTTCGTCTCGGCAACGCAGAGGTGGATGCCGTCTGTCGCCGGCGTGGCATAGATTTCTCCATTCGGAGAGTGTGCCTGCAGGCTGCCCCCGCCGGGACGATGAAATTGATCACCCCACTTGGATTCAATGACAACCGCGCCGCCCCAATTATGGACTACCGTTCCCGATCCCTTCTGAGCGACATCCTTGTCGGAAAAACCGTGGAGGCCAAAGCTTTTGCCATTCTTGCCGCGAACTTGCTGAAGCTGCTTGCCGGTAGCCGATTCCCATGTCGGAATGCGGCGACAACGGATTCATGGCGGAACTCACGGCCGCGATCTTCTTGCCATCGGGCGAAAACGTAAAGCACTCGATGGACGCCTCCAACAGGGTGTCGGGGTCGTCGCCTTCCTTGGGCACTTTGACAGTGAGCGTTCGTAACTCTTCGCCGGTGGCGGCATCAAGGAGACGAATGCTGGAGTGCGCGCTCCCGGCCAGGAGCTTGCCGTCGGGAGAGAACATCACGCAATGGGGGTTTTCCCCCAACTCTGCAATCTCTCTCCCCTTGGCCGATTCCTGAAGGTGCCAGGTGGATTGCCAACCGGTGCGCGGGTCTTTCTTCCATTCGACGAAAGTCATCCGCGTGCCGTCGGGAGAATAGAGGAGCGTTGGCATGAAATTGCCGTCGCGCACGGAGTCGGACGTGCGCACTATGTCCTTGGAGTCCAAGAGAGGGACCCAGAACGGTGAAGCCTGCAGCAGGGTGAACCTGGTCCCCGGTACCCAGCCGTCGCGCGGCGGGCGATCGGGAGACTTTTTCTCTGCCGGCTTCGACTGGGTGTCCTCCGGAGGCTTGGGCGGCTCGGCGGCGGTGAGCGGCGCGGAGTTGACCTTGACGGCCACGATACCGGCGCCGAGGGCGACGACTGACAGCGCGAGCACCAGCAACGCCGCGGTCTTTAGCCTGGCGAGCATCATCGATCGCAGTGTTCCATTGGCCAGGGCGATGGCGGCGGCGGTGGGAGTCAGTGCACCCGCGGTTGCCGTTGCTCCGTGTGCCATGGCAGCCGCGACCGCCGTCTGGACAAAGCGGGCGGGGAGCGCTGCCGCGATAGCCTCTTGGCCAAGTACGTCAGTCAGCACCGCCGTGACCGCCAGGCCGAGACCACGCCGCGTCAAGCGGCTTCGGAGAAGGTCCTTGGCCCGCGCCAGGCGGCCGCACACGGTTCCTCGCCGCCAGCCGAGATCGGCGGCAACTTGGGTGACCGACTTGCCTTCGAGGTAGTGCAGTACGAGGACCGAGCGATATTTCGGCGGCAGCCGATCGAGCTCCTCGTCGAGGACCGGCCGCAAGTCGCGCCAGAGTAGCTCATCCGCGGGCCTGGTTGCGAACAGGGTTGGCATAAGCTCCTCCGTCGTCGGTCTCCGGGCCGCGGCGGCCCGGGCTCTCAGGGCGATGCGATACGCCACCTTGTGCAGCCAAGCGCCGCAAGAATTGAGCGTGTGGATGGAGCGAGCCTTGCGGGACAGCACCAGGAAGGCCGCCTGAAAAGCGTCTTCTGCGTCCTGGGTATGGTGGAGGATGCGCCGGCAGGTGCTCAGAACCATCGGCCCATGCCGCCATACCAGCGTCTCGAACGCTGCCTCGTCGCGCTGGGTAGCGAATCTTTGGAGCAGTTGGCTGTCCGACACGCCGGCGTAGCATTCCGTGGAGAATTGCCCGAGGACCTTCTGAATTGCCGCGCCCAACAGTTGCGAGTCGGCCATGGTTAATCTCCCGCGGTGAACCGCTCTACCTGTATAGAGACGATTCGCGGCAGGAGTTGTACAGAAGAATCGTTTTGCCGGTCTGGCAATGCACTATGACGCATCGGTCCGACACGCCGATCTTCCGATCCCATGGATCACCTGCATCATCGACTCCTGCGCCTCCGGGCTGGGCGGCGAGGGTAGTAGTCGGGGTTTTGGTCGATGGGTTCGGGAAAATCGGCGTGCCCTGTCACGCGCGCTCGTGGCAAATGCGGGTGATGTGGCGCAGCAGGTTGCGGACGGAGATGACGCCGACGGGCAGGCCCTTGTCGATCACCGGTAGATGACGGTAGCCGCCGATGTCCATCTTGTGCAGCGCGAAGGCGAGGGAATCGGTGGGAGTGACGGTCTCCGGATGAGCAGTCATGAAGTTCGAGATGGCGAGGTCGTCGACGTCGTTGTGCAGGCCGGTTACCTTGATGAGCAGGTCGCGTTCGCTGAAGATGCCGCCCAGCTTGCCCTGATTGTCGAGCACCAGGATGGCGCCGATGTCGTTGGCGAGCATGGTGTCGATCGCCTGGCGGACCGTGGCATTTTCCGGAAGCGTGATCGGACGCTGTGCACCCAGCACCGAGACGGGGTCTTCCATGAGCGAGCGTTCGATGCGGTTATGCGGCGCAGGCAGATCGAGCTGGGTGAGGTCCTGAAGACACCGACTGCACTCCTCGCTGCCGGGCAAGTTGTCGTGACCGCAGTGCGGACAGATCATGGAGATAGCACTCGAAAAAGCCCACGGACGGATTGCAATCCGTGGGCTTATCTTACTGAACGACCCAGGTATCGTCGCTGGCGAAGAGTTCGTCGAGTTTGCCGCGGCCCTTGACCTTGATAACGTCCTCGATCTGCTTGTTGAGCATGTCGTCGTAGGTGGGGCGCTCGACGGCGCGGAAGACGCCGATGCACTCGGGGAACTGCGGGTGGACCATGCGGCTGAGAAGATAAGCGAGGCTGGGCTCCTGGGCCCTTTCGTCGTGGATGATGAGGTCATCCATGGTGATGCCGCTACCCAGCGTGACGACCTCCGGGTCGAGACCGTGCAGGCGAATGCCCTTGTTGCGATCCTTGCCGAAGATGAGCGGCTTGCCGTGCTCGAGATAGAGGGTGGTGTCGGCCTTGACGTTCTTGTCGGTGGCGTACTCGAAGACGCCGTCGTTGAAGATCACGCAGTTTTGGTAGACCTCGACGAAGGCGGTGCCCTTGTGCTCGGCGGCGCGCTTGAGGGTGGCGGATAGGTGATGGATATCGACGTCGACGGTGCGGGCGACGAAAGTGGCCTCGGCGCCGATCGCCAGGGATAGCGGGCGGAGCGGGTTATCGATGGAGCCCAGCGGCGTGGACTTGGTGCGGGTGCCGACGCGTGAGGTCGGCGAGTACTGACCCTTGGTCAGACCGTAGATCTCGTTGTTGAAGAGGATGATCTTGAGGTCGACGTTGCGGCGGATGGCGTGGATCAGGTGATTGCCGCCGATGGACAGACCGTCACCGTCGCCGGTGATGACCCAGACGGAGAGATCGGGCCGGCTGGCCTTGAGGCCGGTGGCCAGGCTTGGAGCGCGGCCGTGAATGCTGTGGAAGCCATAGGTGTTCATGTAGTAGGGGAAGCGGCTGGAGCAGCCGATGCCCGAGACGAACACCATCTTCTCACGGGGAATTCCGAGAGGCGCCAGGGCCTTCTTCATCTGGGCGAGGATCGAGTAATCGCCGCAGCCGGGGCACCAGCGCACTTCCTGATCGCTGGCCAGGTCCTTGGCAGTCAAGGTTCGTAACGGAGTGGCGGTCGTGGACATTGACACCTCATGGGGAGAGGTGAGCGGTGAGTGGTCAATGGTGAGTTGGTCTGGTACCACTCACCATGCACCACTCACAACTCACCCTAGCATTTCGTGGATCTTACTTTCAATCTCGCTAACCAGGAATGGGCGGCCCTGGATTTTGTTTAGACCGACGGCGTCGACCAGGAACTGGGCGCGAAGCAGCATGCGGAGCTGACCGGCGTTCAGTTCTGGTACCAGTACCTTCTTGTAGCGTTTCAGCACATCGCCGATGTTCTTGGGCATGGGATTAAGGTAGCGCAGGTGGGCGTGTGCGACCTTCAGACCCTTGCGGACGGAGCGTTCGACGGCGGTGAGGATGGAGCCGTAAGTGCCACCCCAGCCGATGACGAGCAAATCGCCCTGCTCGGGGCCGGTGACCTTGAGCAGCGGGATGTCATCGGCAATGTTGGCGATCTTTTTGGCGCGGGTGCGGATCATGTGTTCGTGGTTGGCCGGGTCGTAGCTGACGTTGCCGGTGATATCCTCTTTTTCGAGACCGCCGATGCGGTGCTCGAGGCCGGCGGCGCCGGGTACTGCCCATGGACGCACGAGGCGGTCGTCGCGCTTGTAGGGGAGGAAATGCCCGTTACCGTTGCCGTTAGGCTCGGTGGGGTGCTTGACCTGGATGCGCGGCAGATCGGAGGCCAGCGGGATCAGCCAGGGTTCGGCACCATTGGCGAGATAGCCATCGGAGAGCAGGAACACGGGCGTCATGAAGCTGACCGCGATCCGCACCGCTTCGAAGACCATCGCGAAGCAGTCGGCGGGCGAGCAAGGCGCGAGAATGGCGGCGGGGCACTCGCCGTTGCGGCCGAACATGGCCTGGAGCAGGTCGGCCTGCTCGGTCTTGGTCGGCAGTCCGGTGCTCGGTCCGCCGCGCTGCACGTCGATGATGACGGTGGGCAGCTCGGTCATTACCGCAAGGCCGATGGCCTCGGATTTCAGGCAGATGCCGGGTCCGCTGGTGGCGGTGACGCCGAGTGCGCCGCCGAATGAAGCGCCGAGGGCAGCGCCCATGGCGGCGATTTCGTCCTCGGCCTGGATGGTGCGGACGCCGAATCGTTTCATTTCCGAGAGACCGTGCAGGATGTCGGACGCCGGGGTAATGGGATAGCTGGCGTACAGGAGTGGAATGTTGGCGATGTTGGCGGCAGCGACGAGGCCCAGCGTGATCGCTTCGTTGCCGGTGATTTTGCGGTACTTGCCCGGCTTGATCTGGGCGCGCGGCACGCGGTAGTGGACGGGCATCACTTCGCAGGTCTCGCCGTAGTTGTAACCGGCCTTGAGGGTCCGTGCGTTGGCCTCCATGACCGCGGGGTTTTTGTGGAACTTGTCGCGGATCCACTTGAGAGTGGGCTCGAGGGGACGCTCGTACAGCCAGTAGACCAGGCCTAGCGCGAAGAAGTTCTTGCAGCGGTCGGCCTCGCGGGTGCTGAGCTTGATATCGGCGACGGCATTGCGGTTGAGGGTGGTGATCGGCACCTTGAAGAGGCGGAAGCCCTTGAGCGAGCCGTCCTCGAGCGGGTTGACCTTCAAGCCGGCCTTGTGCAAATCGCCGCTGGCGAAGGAATCCGAATTCACGATGAGGATGCCGCTGGACTCCAGGTCCTTGACGTTGGTGCGGAGGGCGGCGGGGTTCATGCAGATGAGGGCGTTAAGGCGGTCGCCGGGCGTGTGAATGTCGCTGCTGCTGAAGTGGACCTGGAAGCCGGAGACGCCGGCGAGCGTACCGGCCGGGGCGCGGATTTCAGCGGGGAAGTCGGGGAAAGTGGCGATGTCGTTGCCGAACATGGCCGAGGTGTTGGTGAACTGCGTGCCGGCGAGCTGCATGCCGTCGCCCGAGTCGCCGCACAGGCGAATCGTCGCCGACAGCAGCTCCTCAACGCGGTTGGTTGGCTGTTTCGTGCCAGAGGCCGGGGGGTTCGACACGGTCGCACTCATAGAATGGCAACCTCAACCAATGGTAGATGGCGAAAGCATGGGCGAAGTCGCTGCCGCATCAGGCACCTTCCGCATTGTCAGGGACCACGGCAGGATCGGGAGGCAAGTTGTACACGGCTTGCGGAAAATGTTCAACCACATAATGGACGATTCGCTTGACCGACAGGATGCCGACCGGCTTGCCGTCGTGCTCGATGACGGGCAAATGCCGGTAGCCGCCGTCCTCCATGCGCCTGAGGGCCGCGCTGACGGACTCTCGGAGATCGACCACCGCCGGAGAACTTGTCATGCACTCGGAGACAGGGGTGTCCAGCGAGCGGCGGACGGCCAGGACGCGTTTGAGCAGGTCGCGCTCGGTCAAGATGCCTTCGAGCTTATCGCCTTCGCAGATGAGGACGCAGCCGACGCGCTCCTGGCGCATCAGCTCGACGGCTTCACGAACCGTTTGACGTGGTGTGACGCGCCTTGGGCCGGTGGGGTGCAGCCGCGAAACACTATCGACCAGTAAATTTCTCGCCAGATCCATGCGGAAGACTCACGCCGCAGCCGTTCCAGGCCAGGTCCAAAGGTTCCACCTTCGCAACCGCTGCCGGAACATGGTGCCTTATTCTATAATAACCGCCGCAGCGTCGATTTCTCTTCTCTAGCTTGCCTATTTACCGAAGAGCATCAAAACTTCCGACTGACAGGTGCAACTCTTCGGCACGTATGTTACTTTCATCATATAAGGAATTGATGGCACGCATAGGTTAGTCGCCGGGGCGGAAGATGCCGGATCCACATCGATTGTTGAACACGCTGCACCGCGCGACGTTTGCGTGCACGCAGACGCACGGACGGCGGGGTCGCATGGGGCACCTGCAGGACTGTGACGACGCGATCATCGCGGGCGATCTGCATGGCAACGTGGGCAACTTTCGCCGGCTGCTGCAAGTTGCCGACCTGGGTCATCAGCCGAAGCGGCATTTGATCTTGCAGGAACTCATCCACGGGCCGTTCCGTTATCCGCTGGGCGGGGATAGCTCCCACCAGTTGCTCGATTTATTCGCCGCGCTGAAGTGCCAGTATCCGAATCGCGTCCACGCCCTGCTGGGCAATCACGAAGTCGCGCAATGGACGGGCCAGTTCATCCTCAAGGGGACCGAGGATATTCTCGCGCTCTTCGATGATGGCATCTACCAAGCCTACGCGCCGCACGCGGATGAGATACGACAAGCGTACGATGAGCTGTTCGCCGTCCTGCCGGTCGCTTGCCGCACGGCCAACGGGGTGTTCATGAGTCACAGCTTGCCGGCGCACCTCGACAGCAAGCCGTTCAACGCGGCGATGCTCGAGCAGGATGGGATTCCCGCGTCCGAATTCGGCACTGGTGGCAATCTTCATGCACTGTTGTGGGGCCGCGACACGACCGAAGACAACGTGCTAGCCTTCCTTCGGATGGTATCGGCCGAGCTGCTGATCACGGGTCACATCCCGTGCGAGCGCGGCTACGCGACGCCGAACTCGCGGCAGCTCATCCTTGACGCCGAGGACAGCCCGGCGTGCTATTGCCTGTTCCGAACCGATCGGCCGATTACTTTTGCCGAGCTGGTGGCTGGAATCGGAAACCTGTGAGCATGTTACACGGGTACACTTGAAGGCGGCGTCGAAAACGGCGACAATCGCTTGGACGTGGATAACACGATCTCTGCGCAGGAGTTCTCATGAAAACGCGAATTCTAGGTTTGCTTTCCGTTGGAATCGCCATCGTCGTTTTCCAGGCGGCTCCGAACCTGGCGGCGGACAAGACGCCGCCGTCCGACGAGCAAATCGAGCAGCTCGTCAAGCAACTGGGCGACGATAGCTTTGACGTTCGCGAGAAAGCCACGAAGGAACTCATCGAGATCGGCGCCCCGGCACTGCCGCAGTTGCGCAAGGCGATCAAGGACAACAAGGACCTGGAGCTGCGCAACCGGGCCAAGGCAATTATCGACAAGATCAAGAGTTCGCCTGCCGCCGTGCGCGAATCCCTCAAAGCTACGGATGTACAAGATCGCAAGGAGGCGTGCGAGCGCATCGCGGAGGACCCCAAAACATACAAGGAACTCTTGCCCCAGGTCGTCGAGTTGATCAAGGACAAGGACGAATCGGTCCGCGACGCCGCCACGATCGCCGTTGCGGCGATTGACCCGGACAACAAAGCGATTGCGGACAGCAAGCTGGCCAAGGCGATGGTCTCCGGCAAGTACTCCAAGTTGCTGAAGCGCGTCGAAGTGCCCAACGACAAGGAATCGTACGGTGAGTTCAAAGATTACGGACACTACCAGGCGACAAGTTACGGCGGCGTCGACAACATTCCCGAAGGCTACTGGGTATACGTCTATCCGTACTGGTACATCTGGGGTAAAATGGCAGACAAGTGAGTTGGTGCGCTGTGAGGAGTCCCATCCATGCCCGTCGTGCAAGCACCCGATCGATCCGCACCCGCGTCGCGGTATGATGCCTACATCATTTCTCAGCTAGGCAAGGTGCAGCGGCGAATCCGGCTGCATGACCTGCTCATGGCGAGCGTGGTGCTGCTTTCGCTCGTGGTGCTGTACGCACTCGTCACGATCCCCCTCGACCGGCGATTGAACCTGTCCGCGAGCTGGCGCTGGCTGGCCCTGTTCGCGTTGGTCCTCGCTGCGGGCACCTACGTGATCGCGTACCTGGTGGTCCCGCTGTTTCGCCAGCTCAATCCGTACTTCGCGGCCCGCAAGCTCGAGCAGCTCATACCTGACGCCAAGAACAGTCTCGTCAACTGGCTCGACCTCAAGGACCGGCCACTGCCGGGGGCAATTCGCGAGAACGTGATCGTCCGTGCCGCCCGGGACGTGGGCAAGGCTCCCGTCGATCGAGCGGTTGACGGGAAGCGCCTGTTCTGGCTTTCCGCGATCGCCGTCGCGCTTCTTGTCGGCGCGGGAATTGAACTTGTGGTACTCGGCCCAGGCCAGTTCCTGAGCCGACTCAATCGAATGTTGGCACCGTTTGGCTCGGGGACTTCTGCCTCGAGCACGCAGCTCACGCTGGTCGAGCCCAAGGACGGCAAGGCGACGGTGTCGGCGGATGAAGCGGTGCGCTTCCGCGTGCACGTGGATGGCCGCGTCCCGGACCGCAACAGTACCGATGCGCTGAAGCTTCTCTATCGCTTTAACAATAACGAGCCCTACCAGGAGCAATTGCTGGATCGTGAAGAGAAGCGGGAGTGGAGCACGGTGCTGACCTCGTCGCAACTGCACGCGGGCGGACTGTGGTACTACATCACCGGAGGCGACACACGCACGGACGAGAATCGCATCGAAGTGCGGCCGCGGCCGCTGATCGAGCTGTTGCAGGCGAAGTACGAGAACCGGCATTATCTTGAGCACCTGAATCGCGCGGAGAGGCGGCCGACCTCCATTGAGGGCATGCGCGGCGCCCACGTGACCCTGACGACTCGGGCCAATCGCAGCCTGGCCTCGGCCGAGCTGGTCGTCGATGTTCCCGGCGGCAAGCAAAGCGTCAAGGGTCGCATCGAGGGACCGGATGCCGAGCAGGTAGTGTTCGAGTTCGTCCTCGACCAGGACGGCAGCCAGCACGAACAGCACGGCACCGGTGAAATCACCTACGTCTCGAAGCAGCATGAGACGGCGCAGAACCTGCCAAAATTCGACATCGCCGTCATTCGCGACGAGGTACCCACGGTCGAGCTGACGTATCCGCCCAAGGACCCGGAGCTGCACGTGCCAGCCAATGGCATCGTTCGCATGGAGGGCAAGGCGACCGACGATTTCGGCATCGCCAACGCCGTGCTCAAGCTCAAGGTCGTTGGCGGAGATGCCTACGAGCAGAGGTACCGGCGGAATGACGTGATCCTGTTGAAGAACCTTGATTACCTTGACTTCGTCGATCTCGCTGGTACGAAGTTGAACTTACATCCGGGCGACAGGGTCGAGTGTGTGCTCGAAGTTGGCGATCAATGCGACTACCCCGAGCCACTGAATGGCCAAACCCGCACAAGCGAGCCGCGCTACTTCGTCGTCGCGCCGCCGGAGAAGAACGAACAGAAGGTGAACCAAAAGAAGGAAGAGACTCGCAGGGAGAAACGCGACCACGACGAGAAGGAAGACCAGCAGCGCAAGAAGGAAGATGAAGAGAGGGAGCGAGCAAAGGAAGAAGAGCGCAAGAAGGAGCAAGAAGATAAAGGCGGTTCGGGTTCGGGCGAACGTGAAGAAGGTTCGAGATCCGATTCGCGATCTTCAAACGATACGTCCTCTGGTTCCGCCGGCGATGGATCATCTCGCCGTGAGCCCGGCGGCAGTTCAGGCTCGAATAATCAGGGAAGCCAGCCCGGCAGCGATTCGCGCAAGGGATCCCAGGAAAAGAGCAGCTCCGGCCCTGAAGGCAGTGGGTCGGGGGGCGATGGTCAACCCGGCAAAGGCTCAAATGAGGGCAGTGGGTCCAATTCGCAGTCGGCGGAAGGCGCGGAGTCGCATGCGGTCGATCAAATCGAGAAGGATTTGAGGAGCCGGAAGGCCGCAAGCAAGCCCGGCAATTCGAGCGGGGGCGAAGGGAAGGGTCCAGGGGCGCCTGAGCCGCCCGATGCGGGAATTGCCAAGGGGAACAGCGAACGGCAAGGGTCGCCCGAGGGCAATGTAGGAAAAGGCAGTGAAGGCACGGGGAACGCTCCGCCGAGCAATGCCAAGAAAGATCCCAAGAGCAGCGGGAGCCCAGTGGCAGAGCCGGGCGATAGCAAGGGTTCAGGGCAATCTGGCGAACAGCCGGGCCAGGGTCGTGGACCTGGCCAGCCGCAGCACGTGCAGCCGAGGGCCGAGCCCAAACAGCCCGATGTGGATCCGGAACCGTCGCCGACCAAGGGGTCAGGCAGTGCGCCGCCGGACGATTCCAATCCACCAGCTACCGTCAAGGACGCCGGCGCGGAGACCGGTGGACCGCGTGGCGAAGGCCGAGCGGAAAGCACAAACCCAGCGGGGCGCAAGGGCTCCGGTGGTGAACCAGCCGCACGGACCAAGGGCAGCGGAAGCGGCGAGGCTGCGGAAGCGAAGGGGTCCGGGCAACAGAAGGGGAGTGCCGAAAGCGCCCCCGGCGGCACCAAAGACGAACTATCAGAAGACGAGCGCAACAAAATCGACGAAGCCAACAAGAAGCTCAAGAGTTCTGACCCGCGGCAGCGCGAAGAGGGGGCTCGGGAGCTTGAAGACCTCGCCAAGGAAACCAAAAACCCGAACCTCACAGATGGCGTTCGAAACTACCTGGAGGATCAGAAGAAACTCGAGGAAGCAGAGAAGAAGCTCAACAGCGACGACCCCCGCGAACGCGACAAGGGAGTGCAGGACTTGAAGAAGCTAGGCGAGGAGACCAAAGATCCCGATTTGCGCGATTTCATCCATGACATTCAGGATGACGCGAAGGAGCTGGCCGACGGATTCAAAAAGCTCAGAAGTAATGACCCCCGCGAGCGTGAAGAGGGGCAGCGACAGTTGGAGAAGGTAGCGAAAGAAACGAAGAGCCCGACAACGCGCGAGTTTTTGAACAGGTTTGTATTGGGGCGAGATGGCAAGGGGCCGGTCATGGGTGTGGGCGGCGATTCTGGGTTCCAGACACCACCGAAGCTGACGGCGCGCGATCCGGATAGTGGCGAACCGCGCAACACCGACCGAAAAACAAGCTACCAGAAGGCCGGAGACCTGCAGCTCGATGTCCTGAAAGAGCAGCTCAAAGAAGCCCTGCACGATCCGAGCTTATCGGATCAAGATCGCGCGAAATTCCAGCGCGACCTCGATGATCTCAACGCCATGATCGCTCGCCGTGAACAGCAGCGCGAAAAGGGTGAGCTGCCCGAGATCACGCATCCCGGCACGATCGGCGACCGGCAAAGTGGCGACATGTCCAACGAGCCTGGTAAGAAGAGCAACGCCAAGCAAGGCACCCGCGGCAGGCTGCCCGATCATCCGATTTTCGGCGGTGCCAGTACCGACAGCTACATCAATGAGCTTTTGAAGCTCCGCGATCAGGGGAAGAAGTAGACGACGGGATATGGCTAGTTGCGGCGCTTGCGGCCGTTCGGTCCTGTCCGCCGCTTTTGCGACCACGCTCCATCGACATCCACCGCGAAACCGGGTAACAAAGGTGACGTCGCGACGCTGCCGCGGCGGAACTCGCCGTGCGTTACGTAGCGCTTGCCGGAGAGGCGAAGCACTGTGATCTGCTCCTCCGCGGGGTCGACGATCCAGTACTCGGGGATGCCCGCCCGGGCATACTCGCGGCGCTTTTTCTTCAGATCGCGTTCCCGGTCCTTTGGATCGCCGCTTACAACTTCCATGACAAGATCAGCACCCTGCCAGAAATCTTCGCCCCGGCGGTGGTCGTTCTCCTTCATCATGAAGATGATGTCGGGTTCTCGAATCTTGCCGGGCCATAGCCTTACTCGGATTCCAGCAAAAATCACGGTGCCAAGGTCTTTGGCGTGAACGAATTCGTTCAAGAGCCCGTAAAGATACGCGAGAATCAAATGGTGGGACTCGGTCGGCACCGGCAACACCTCCAGGTTCCCATCGGAAAGCTCAACCAATCGGTTCGAGTCCAGGGCCAGATACTCTTCCTCGCTCCAGTCGCCTTGTTCAGGAAACAGATACGCAACGTCCCACGTTGGCTCCGACTCGCGGCGCTTCTTCGATGCTGGATGTGTAACGCGACTCATGATTCAATCCTAGGTGGTCGTGACGATCAAATCACCGCCACCGCGTGCTGCTGGCCGACAAGCGAATCGACGATCCGTTCTCCGACCACGGCCGCCTGGCTGCGCAGCTCCGGCACCGCGGTGCTTTCCCAGATGGCAGGCTTGCGCAACGTGCCGACGACGAAGAGATCGGCGACATCGCTGCCGTCGGCGGCGATGGCCCTGCAATCGGGCGTCGTTTCGATGCCTAGCTCCAGCTCATCGGGCCGCAGCCAGCCGTCGACCAGAAGCGAGCCGATCACGGGATTGGATTCCACGGAATTGGAAGGCACGGGCCCAGTGCAGTTGATGACCCAGGCCGCGTGAGCTTCGATTAGCCGGCGGCTCGGCAACTCGCGGAGGACCAGCCACAGCCCGTCATCCTGGGTTTGCACCGATTCCAGGCGTCCGGCAACGAGCCGCACGTCGCCCGCGTCTAGCAGGGACTGAAACTGCTCGGCGACCTTGAGTGCCATGCGATGACGATGGACCTCCCAGAATGGCCGCATCCGCGCCAGGAACAGGCGCCGCTCGGCCGTGGGCATCGCCTCCCACAGGGGCGCCGTGTGCGGTCTCAGCCCATCGACCACGCTGCGCCAGTCGCCTCCGTCTTGTGCCGCCTCGCGGATTTTCTGTCGTACCGCACGCATCAGCTCATGGGCGGCCACGCTGCCCGCGGAGTCCAGAAGTCCGGAAACCATGGCCTTCAGGTCCGTCGGCTTGACGGGCGTCGAGGTGTGCGCTTGGGGCAACAAGCCGTGGCGCGAGACCAGCGTGATCGGTGCTCGCTTCGGCTTGTGACACAGGGATAGCACTGCGTCAATCGCGGTCAGGCCGCTGCCCAGGATGACCACGGGGTCCTCCGGCCCCACGACCGTCAACGCGAAAGGACGCCAGGGGTCGGCGATGAAACGAGTCCGTAGTCCGGCCCAGCGCAGGCCCGGCGGGTCCGACGGCGGACGATGGCCGATGGCCAGCACCACGCCGTCGGCGCGGACGGAAGTCTCGCGCGTCAGGTGCACCATCCAACCGCTTGTGGGATGGCGAGCGACGCGACGAACCTCGTCGAAGATCACGTCGAGCTCAACCCAAGGTCCCGCGGTGCGAGCCGTTTGCAACAGCGACTCGCGAACGTACTCGCCGTACCATTGCCGCGGCAAAAAATCGGTCGGCAGCACATCGCCCTTGCGCCGCCGCACCCATTGCACAAAGTCGTCCGGCCGCTCGGGCCAGGCACTCATGCGGCCGGCCGCGACATTAAGCAGGTGCGCCGGGTCCTGCGTCCCGTAGGCCAACCCTTCACCCACGGCGCCGCGCCGCTCGATCAGCACGACCTTGATCCTGACTTCGGCCTGCGATGCCCGCTGAATGATCTGGGCCGCCGCCATCGACCCGCTGAAACCCCCGCCCACGACGACGAAGGTCGGCGTGTGCTTGTGCACCAGACGCGACTCCGGCTCGACACTTGCGGGCCGCGCGGCGAACTGGCGAAAGTTCTTCAAGGGCGGCGAATAGACATGGACGCTGACGAGAGATTGCGTCGCGTCCGAAGGATTGCGCACAGCATGCACGCCGCCGTCCTGCCCGGCCGTCACTTCCCCGGAATGGACCGCTGTCTCGTATTGCAGGTCCACGTAACCATCGGCCGCCACATGATAACAGCCTTCCATCGCCGTGCCCTGGAGCACTTGCACGGCACAGATGGACCCCGCATGATCGTGCGGCACGCTGGACTGACCAGGCAGCCACGTCATCACCAGAAGCTCATAGCGATCACGCAACACCACGGACGTCCGCTGGTAGCTTCGCGGATTGGTCCGCACGAAGTCCTGCACGTCCGCCAGCGTCAGGTTCACTCCCTTGACGGCATTGGCCAGCTCCACCAGCGACGGCCCGGAGCCGAGAGTGTCCAGACGATCCACCAGTTCCAGAAGACGACCGCTCACTTTTTGCATGGTTGATTTGCTCCGCTACACTTGATGCTACGTTCATGCATGCGCCACGTCCAGTACAACGCCCCGACGCCTGCGCTAGGCCGGGCGCGGATTGCATTGCGCCCCAGGCTCTCTCTCGATACTGTCTCATGCCGCCGGGAAAGCGATTGACGACGGCGGACGATCGGGCGCGCCTGACCCATGGCGGCAACACTTGACGCACGACCTCTACCGTCCCTGCTCGGGTCCAACTGCGCCAAATCGACAAACCGCTTGGCGCACTTGAAAATTCCTTGAACCCCTTGTGCCGCAAGCACTTGCGCCATCACCATCCCAAGTGCGCCAAG
>Ga0206956_1176_pt1 | contig 14563 bp, 13 predicted proteins | sample Alteio_BWOrgHeat_35_FD_153252 | JGI IMG/M metagenome (GOLD analysis project Ga0206956, IMG submission 153252) | Enriched cells from forest soil in Barre Woods Harvard Forest LTER site, Petersham, Massachusetts, United States -... | ecosystem: Environmental > Terrestrial > Soil > Temperate forest >...
GGCGCCGGCGGAATTGCAGGGTGGGACGTTCACCATCACCAATCATGGGATGAGCGGCAGCTTGATGGCGACGCCGATCATCTTTCAGCCGCAGGTGGCCATCCTGGGCGTGGGGAAGATGGAGAAACGCGTGGTGGTGGTCGAGAGCGGAGGGGTGGATGCGATGGTCGTGAAGCCGATGGTTTATGTGACGTTAACCATTGACCATCGAGCGCTGGATGGGTTCACGGCGAATGCGTTTTTGGTCAAGTTAGTGGAGGCGCTGGGGAAGTGGAAGTGAGGGACTGAGGTCAGAGGTCGGTTAGCCACGGATTGAACACGGACGAAACACGGTTGGAGGCGGAAGAGGAAGCACGAAAACACAGCGCGGCCGAGCCGCCCACGGACAGAGTTGAGTCGGCGATTAAGCACGAAAACACGAAATAACGAAAGCACGAAAAAAGGCTTCAGCCACTGATTGAACACGGATCAAACACGGATGAAGACAAGAGAAATGAGAACGCTGGTGGCGGAAGTGGGAGCCGAGATGTCGGAGGTCAGATGCGGTGGTGTTGATGTGACAACTTTGGTGGGCGTTTCCTAAGGGAGGGTGAGATGAACACGATTCGTGTACTGTCAGTGGCATTTGCGGGCGCTGTGCTGGTCACTCTGGCGGCGGCGGATGAGAAGAAGCCGGACAAGGGGTCGGATAATGCCAAGCTGCTGGTCGGCACGTGGGAGGTGATCAAGGCCGACAAGGACAATCTCGTCGGAGATACTGCGGAATTCAGCAACGATGGCAAGTTCACGTACAAGTCCAAGGGAAAGAACGTGTTCGTGGCAACTTACAAAGTGGACAACGACAAGCTAGTCTGCACGATCAAGAACAGTGGAAGCACAAGTGGTAGCACGGAGACGACGATCGAGATCAAGAAGCTCACCGATACCGAATTCGTGATGGTCGCTGAAACTGGGACGGTGGAGTTCAAGCGGAAGAAGGCGTCGTAGGGCAGAAGTCAGAGGTCGGAGTGGTTTGTGCGGATGTTTGCGGGCATTTTCCGACGGGAGGGTGAGATGAGCAAGTTTCGTGTACTGTTGGTGATATTGACGGGAGCGGCGCTGGGGACCCTGGCGGTGGGGGATGACAAGAAGCCGGACAAGGGGTCGGACAACGCGAAGCTGCTGGTGGGTGTCTGGGAGGCAAGCAAGGCCAGTGAGAAAGCGGACGTCGCGGTGGGCGATACGGTCGATTTCGGCAAGGACGGCAAGCTCAAGGTTAGCCACACGAAGAAGGACGGCAAGGTCGACAACTTCGAAGCGACCTACAAGGTTGACGGTGACAAGCTCATCGTCACGCTGGCGAACGATGGCAGCGGCAGCGGCAGCAGCGAGACGACGATCACCATCAAGAAGCTGACCGACACGGAACTCGTCATGGTCGGTAAAGATGGCGAGACCGTGGAATGGAAGCGCAAGAAGGCGTCGTAGCGCCTGCGGTAATAGTCGGTGGCGCGGGCGTGTGGTTCGGAGAGGATCTCTAAAAATACGGCAGGGGCCAACAGGTTCGGAGAAGATCAAGGGACGCGGCGCGCGAGGCAAAGTGGGAGTGGGGGCGGGGTCAAAGGAATATTGATAGCCTTACCGACCCGTGCGTCTCTAAGGCCTTTGGCTGCAGCACGTTACGTCGGAAATGTAAGGCTATCAAAATGGGTCAAGAATATTGATAGCCTTAGACATTTTGATAGCCTTAGACGCCCTACCGTGATGAGGCACTGCTGCCAAAATGACAGATCCCGAGGACACCCCTGGGGCCCCTTACGGCGTTGGCGAGATCGAGAGTTGTAATGTCGTTCGAATCGTGCGGAGGTTCGCGCGTTTTTCCAATGGCGCCAAAATTGGCGTAACCACACGCAAATGTTGGCGCCATTGGATTTTGCTCGACACAACCACTTGTGCGGGCCTAGGTTACGGCATTGTTCAATGGCGCCAAAGGGATGTGCCAGTTGGCGCAGTTGGGAGAGGAGAGACATGGCGAACGAAATTTTGACGAGCACGGACGGACATGTGGGGATTCTGACGATCAACCGGCCGGACAAGCTGAATGCGCTGAACCTGGAATTGATGAAGCAGCTCGTGGCGGCGCTGGAGGCGTTCGACCAGGATGACAACATCTACGTGATGCTGCTGGCGGGGAGCGAGCGGGCGTTCGCGGCGGGGGCGGACATTGGCGACATGGCGACGGCGACGGCGGTGAGCCAGCTCAAGGCGAACCAGTTCGCGCGCTGGGAGCGGATCGGCAAGGTGTCGAAGCCGATCGTGGCTGCGGTGAGCGGGTTCGCGCTGGGGGGCGGCTGCGAGCTGGCGATGAGCTGCGATGTGATCATCGCCTCGGAAACGGCACAGTTCGGCCAGCCGGAGATCAACATTGGCGTGATGCCTGGAGCGGGAGGGACGCAGCGGCTCATTCGTGCGGTGGGGAAGGCGACGGCGATGGATGTGATCCTGACCGGACGGTTCCTGTCGGCGCGCGAGGCGCTGACGTATGGGCTCGTCAGCAGGGTGGTGCCGAAGGAGCACTTCTACACGGAGGCTCTGCGGGTGTGTCAGGAGATGGCGACGAAGCCACCGTTGGCGTTGCGCCTGGCGAAGGATTCGGTGCGCAAGGCGCATGAGGCGTCGCTGGCGGAGGGGTTGGAGTACGAGCGCAAGCTGTTTTACCTGCTATTCGCGACGGAGGATCAGAAGGAGGGGATGGCGGCGTTTCTGGAGAAGCGGGCGGCGAAGTTCAAGGGGCAGTGAGGAAGCAATCAGTGATCAGTAATCAGTGATCAGTCTGGCGGGCATTATAATTAATTGTGTGGCCTGGCTGAGGGTGTCGGCTTGACGAGGGGCTTGGGGCATGGCGAAAGATATTCTTCCTTTACGGCGTATCGATCATATTCGGTTCTTCGTGGGGAATGCGCGTCAGTCGGCGTATTTTTACCGCAATGCGTTTGGGTTCGACGTGGTGGCGTATGCCGGGCTCGAGACGCGGATGAAGGAAGCCGGCTATGTGTTGCGGCAGGGGAACATCACGTTCGTGCTGGCGTCGCCGCTCAGTCCGGAACATCCGGACAGTCAGCGGCTGGTACAGCATGGCGACGGAGTGCAGGACATCGCGATCGAGGTGGACGATGTTCAGGCGGCATTCGATGCGGTCGTAAGCCGGGGGGCCCAGGCGGTAAAGGCGCCGACGCTGCTCGATGATGAGTTCGGCGTGTACGAGTATGCGACGATTCGTGTGTACGGCGACACGACGCACAGTTTCGTGAATCGGGATCGGTATCGTGGCATCTTTGCGCCGGGTTATCTCGCACTCGCTCCGGAGCGTTATGGGCCGCAGACGTCGAAGCCGGGCGGACTGGTGGCGGTCGATCACATCGTGGCCAATGTCGAAGAAGGGAAGATGAACGAGTGGGTGCGGTTCTATGAGCACGTGATGGGCTTCAATCAGCTCGTCAGCTTTGATGATAAGGACATCAGCACCGACTACACGGCCCTGATGTCGAAGGTGATGCAGAACGGTACGGGGCGCATCAAGTTTCCCATCAACGAGCCCGCGAAGGGCAAGCGGAAGTCGCAGATCGACGAGTACCTGGAGTTCTACCACGGACCGGGCGTGCAGCACATTGCGCTGGCGACGGGCAATATCACGGAGACCGTGCGTAACTTGCGGGCGAATGACGTTTCGTTCCTGCGGGTGCCGCAGTCGTACTACGAGATGTTGCCGTCGCGAGTTGGACACATCAACGAGGACATGCGCGAGCTAGCCGAGCTGGGGATCCTCGTGGACAGGGACGATGAGGGTTACCTGCTGCAGATCTTCACCAAGCCGGTCGAGGATCGGCCTACCTTGTTCTTCGAGGTGATCGAGCGGCACGGCTCGCGGAGCTTCGGCAAGGGGAATTTCAGGGCGCTGTTCGAGGCGATTGAGCGGGAGCAGGAGCTGCGGGGGACGTTGTGATTGCGAAACTGGTAGCGACGAAAGATTGAGGCCCACTGAGGAAACTTCCATGCCCTACTACCGCAAACTTGGCTCACTTCCGCCGAAGCGGCACATTGAATATCGCGTGGAGCCCGGCTATCGTGGTGAGGGCATTTACTACGAAGAGGTGGTGACGCTGGCGGGTTTCGGCCGGGCCTACAGCATTTGCTATCACCTGCGGCCGCCGACGCGTGTGCGGAAGGTCGAACCTGCCGGTGAGGTTTGCATCGACAGGGCTCCTCAGGGTGCGCTGCGGCATCACCATCTAAAGACGGCGCAGCTTCCGGCGCGTGGCGATGTCATCACGGGGCGGGTGCCGTTGCTTTTCAATGATGATGTGGTCCTGTCGCGTTGCCGGCCGTCTCTGCCGCAGACTGAGTTGTATCGCAATGCCGTGAGCGATGAGGTGCTGTTCATTCATCGCGGGCAGGGCGTGGTCAAGTCGATGTTCGGCGTGCTCCGCATCAAGCCGTTCGACTACGTTGTCATCCCACGTTGCACGACGCACCAGGTCGAATTCGAGAGCGGCACGCAGCCCGATCTCCTCGTCTTCGAGTCGACCGGGAACGTCACCATACCGGAGCGGTATCTGAATCCGGACGGGCAGCTACGGCTTGGTGCCCCGTACTACGAGCGAGATTTTCATGGACCGCAAGAGATGTTGACCGTGGACCGCGAGGAGGAGACGCGCATCCTGATCAAGGATGGCAACCGGCTCACGCGGTACACACTGGCGAGTCACCCGTTTGACCTCGTCGGCTGGGACGGACTCGTGTATCCGTTCACGTTCAATGCCGACGACTTCGAGCCGATCACGGGCACCATCCACCAGCCGCCGCCGGTGCAGCAGACGTTTGACGCGCCGGGCTATGTGATCTGCACGTTTGCCCCGCGGATGCTTGACACGCACCCGCAGGCCGTCAAGATCCCGTACGCACACTCGAACGTGCAGGCGGACGAGGTCCTGTACTACGTGCGCGGCAAGTTCGGCAGCCGGCGCGGTGTCGAGGAAGCGTCGATCACGCTGCATCCGCGCGGCATCCCGCATGGTCCGCATCCTGGGACGATTGTGGCGAGTCGTCCGATGACACGCACCGATGAGCTGGCGGTCATGATGGACACGATCCGGCCGCTCTCGATCACCAGACAGGCCATGCAGATGGACGACGACAGCTATCCTTATAGCTGGCTGGAGTGAAGCTTTGCTCTGGCACCACGCCAAGCGCACACGCTATAATCCCGGTACTTCAAGCCCCGATCATCATTCAGCGAGGATTGCATGTTCTCCTCCAATCTTGCCTGGAAGCTTGGTATTGCCGGTGTCATCATTCTGGCGGACGTGGTCTTTTCGACCGTCCCGAAGCAGAACGTCTACTACGAAAAGGTCGCGGTGATCCCGGAGGTCCTCTCCGAGGTCGATGCGAACTACTATCGCGAGCTGACCGACGACGAAAAGGTTCAACTCGTCGAGAACATGATCGCCCTGGGGCTCGAACAGCTCGATCCCCACTCGACCTACTACTCGCCGCGTGAGTGGAAGCAATTCAACGAGCGGACCGAGGGAGAATTCGACGGCATCGGCATTCAGGTCGAGGGAACGGTCGGTCATCTGACCGTGGTCAGTCCGCTGCCAGGCACGCCCGCCTACGAGGCCGGCATCCTGGCCGGGGATGCCATCGTGAAGATCGATGGCACATCGACCGAGAACATGAAGCTCAATGATGCCGTCGACAAGATCAAGGGCAAGAAGGGCGAGGAGATCAAGCTGACCGTCCGGCACGAAGGTGAGAAGGAGCCGGTGGAAATCGTCATCGTCCGCGACAAGATCAAAGTCGTCAACGTGCTGGGAGATCGACGCAAGCCCGACAAGGAAGAGGAATGGGACTACTATGTCGACAGCGCCAACAAGATCGGCTATGTCCGGTTGCTCGAGTTCAACAAGCCGTCACCGACGGAGCTGCGACAAGCGGTCAAGCAGCTTCACGATGATGGCGCACGCGGCTTGATTCTCGACCTGCGTGGCAATCCCGGCGGCCTGCTCGATGCTGCCTGTGACATCGCCAACTATTTCGTCGACGACGGAGTCATTGTCACGGTCAAGGGACGCAATCACAAGGACGAGGTCCACAAGGCGGACGCCGACAAGGCTTTCGTGCCCTCGGCGGAGAAGTTCCCAATGGTCGTGTTGATCGATCACGATAGCGCCAGCGCCAGCGAGATCGTGGCCGCCGCGCTCCAGGATCACCACCGGGCGACGATCGTCGGCGAGCGAAGCTATGGTAAGGGGAGCGTGCAGAGCCTGATCCGGCTCGAGGGCGGGCGGAGCCGGCTCAAGCTCACCACCGCTCATTACTGGCGGCCGAGCGAGAAGAATATCCACCGCGAAGCCGACAGCAAAGAAACCGACGAATGGGGTGTGATGCCGGACATCGAAGTGCCGCTCAAGCGCGATGAGCGTACCGCATTCCACAATTATCGCCACGAGCGCGATCGGGTCACCGGCAAGGACAAGCCCGCACCCAAGCCCGAGCCGGACCTCGACAAGGACAAGGCTCTCAAGGCAGCCATCGAGCACTTGCGCACGAAGATTGGGAAGGGAAGCTGACCTACTCTTCGTCGAGAAAGTCGCGCGGCTCCGATAGTTCTTTCAGCGCAGGATCATCGTCGATTTCGGCAAACTCACGCAGCCAGTGCGCACGTTCGGCCTCTGTGAGAGACTCCGGTTTGACGACCGTTTTGCCGGGCGATGGTTTCTCCATTGGCCTGGTCCCATTGAGGAAGTCCATGTAGCGTCCGCAATCCATCAAGCAACAGCCTTTGCGCTGGGCCGCATTCTGGATGCGGTGATCATTCGAAATAACGGACAGATCGCGTGGGTGGGCCGCTCGCTTGATGATCACTTCGATGAGATCGTCGGCCTGATGGTAATTCACCGCGAACGAGACGTGGACTCCCTTGTGAGAAGTCTCGGGCCGTTTCTTGACGCCTTGCCCAGCATCGAAGACGACAGTGACGCACTCCGGCTGCTCGCGGTGTGCCTTGTAGACAAAGTCGAGCAACTGCCGCCGGGCCAGATCGAGCGTGATGCGGCCATTGAGCTTGGGGCCGATGATGCCCATGGCGTGCATGAGGTTGTAGCCGTCGATGAGATAGTGCATGGCTGCCATCTCCGGCGCGTGGATTGCTACGCCTGCATTCTACCACATTCTGGCATGCCCATGGCTTCAGCCGAGGCCTGACCATCATTGCAGTATGGGCGTTCGTATAATCTCCACATCGTCATGCTCTTCGATACCCTCAGCATCATTGGCGTGGGTTTGATCGGCGGGTCCATTGGCCTGGCCGCGCGGCGCGGCAAACTCGCAGCCAGGGTTCGTGGCGTTGGCCGCACGGCGGATGACATCGAGCGCGCCCTGGCGTTGGGGGCGATCGACGAAGGCGCCCAGAGTGTCGAGGACGCGGCATGGGCCGCCGGTCTGATCGTGGTCGCCACACCGGTGGACCAAATCGCCTCGGCCGTGCTCCTGTTCGCACCGCGTTGCCGCCCGGGCACGATCATCACCGATACCGGCAGCACCAAGGCCGCGATCGTCGGAGCGGTCGAGGATAGGATGCCGCCGGGCGTCCACTTTGTCGGTGGTCATCCGCTCGCGGGCTCGGAGAAGAGCGGCGTCGAGCATTCTGACGCCGATCTGTTCCGGGATCGAGTCACGGTGCTGACACCGACCGCACGCACGGATGCCGTCGCGCTGGACAAGGTGTCGGAGTTCTGGCGGCGATTTGGCTCTCGCGTGTGCATCATGACACCCGAGGAGCATGACCGCGGCGTGGCGTTGACGAGCCATTTGCCGCACTTGGTGGCTTCGGCGCTGGCCGGAATGTTGCCCGACGAATTACTGGAGCTGGCTGCGTCGGGGTTTTGCGATACGACCCGCGTCGCGGCCGGCGATCCATCGATCTGGACGCCGATTCTCATGCAAAATGCCCGCGCGGTGCGTGAGAGCTTTGCGACCCTGCGTGCGCGGCTGGATCTTTTCCAGGACGCGCTTGAAAATGATAACGCCGAGCAAGTGAACGAGCTTCTGACGGAAGGAAAACGGAGACGAGATGCTCTGGGAGGTTGAGATTCAACCGCGTGGCGAAGATGCGGAACGCCGCCGCATTGTCCGCGAGTACGATCTGCTCACACATTCCAACAAAGGGGCCGAGCAGGTACGTCGTACGACGCGGGGCTACCTTCTAGAAGGTGGCCTCTCGCGCGAACAAGCCGAACGCATCTGCCAGGATCTTCTTGTTGACTCGCTCATCGAGTCGGCTATTGTGCGAGCGCTGGACTCGCCATCGAAGGGTGCGCAAGTGCGGCCTCCGGAGCTGCCAAAGCACGCAAACGGTCGGCAGGCCAGATTGTCGACTGAGTCGCCTGGTGAGGAGGATTTGCCCGCGACGGTGCTGCTAAAACCCGGAGTCATGGACCCGGTTGCCCAGAGTGTTCTCGAAGCCGTGCGTGACCTCCAAATGCCCGTCCAGGCGGTGCAAACGTTTCGCCGCTACTATGTCGATTCGGCGCCGTTGCAACTGCGTCCCGAGCTGGCACGCACGCTAGCCAATGATGCCATTGAGCACATCGTTGAAGGCCGGCTGTCACGTGAGCATTTGACGTTGGGCACGCATTATGAGTTTCGCAGGGTCGTCGTGCCGCTGCGGCAGTTCGACGACACCGGCCTGCTCAACGTAAGCCGTGAAGGTCAGCTTTCCCTCAGCCGCGCCGAGATGCAAGCCGTCCAGGCACACTATCGCAACCTCGGACGCGAGCCCACCGATGTCGAGTTGGAGACGATCGCCCAGACATGGTCTGAGCATTGTTCGCACAAGACGCTCAAGGGCAAGATCGAGTTCAGCCGGTCAGGTGAGCACGAGCGGCGTGTTTACCAGAACCTTCTCAAGGAAACCATCTTTGCGGCCACGGAGCAGATTCGCCAGCGTCTCGGCAAGGATGACTGGTGTGTCAGCGTATTCGAGGACAACGCCGGCGTCGTCAAGTTTGATGAGCACTTTCATGTCTGCTTCAAGGTCGAGACGCACAATCATCCGTCCGCGATCGAGCCGTACGGCGGTGCCAACACCGGGCTGGGCGGCGTCATCCGCGATCCGCTCGGCACGGGGCTGGGGGCCAAGCCGATCGGCAACACGAACGTGTTTTGCTTTGCGCCGCCCGATGCTGAGCCCGCGTTGCTGCCGCCCGGAGTGCTGCATCCGCTGAAGGTCATCCACGGCGTGGTGGCCGGCGTGCGCGACTACGGCAACCGCATCGGCATCCCCACCGTGAACGGAGCCGTTTGCTTTGACGATCGCTACCTGGCCAACCCACTCGTCTTCTGCGGTACCGTGGGCCTCATCCCCGTGGACCGTGCCCGCAAGTCGCCACAGCCGGGCGACTGGATCGTTGCAGTCGGCGGCAGGACCGGCCGCGACGGCATCCACGGCGCCACCTTCTCCTCAGTCGAGCTGACCGCCGAGTCAGAGAGTGTCAGCGGCGGCGCCGTGCAGATCGGCAACGCCATCACCGAAAAGAAGATGCTCGATGTGCTTCTGCAAGCCCGCGACGCGGGACTTTACAACGCCATCACCGATTGCGGTGCCGGCGGATTCAGCTCTGCGGTCGGCGAAATGGGCGAGAAGATCGGCGCCACCGTTGACCTCGACAAGGCTCCGCTGAAGTACGAAGGGCTTTCGTACACGGAGATCTGGATCTCGGAGGCCCAGGAGCGGATGATCCTCGCCGTCTCACCGGCCAACTGGCCGCGCCTGCAGGCCCTGTGCGTTGGCGAGAATGTCGAGGCCACGCCCATCGGCACGTTCGAGCCCACCGGTCGCCTCAAGCTCCATTACCAGGGTCACGAGGTCGCCGATCTTGACATGCGCTTCCTGCACGACGGCCGGCCGGAAGTGGTGAGGCAGGCCATTTGGGGGAGCAAAAGGGGAGAAGGGGAGAATGGGAGAAGGGGAGAAGGGGAGAGCGCTTCGCACACGGAAACACTCCTGCGCCTGCTTGGGTCGCTGAACATCTGCAGCAAGGAATGGATCGTCCGCCAGTACGACCACGAGGTTCAGGGCGGCAGCGTCGTCAAGCCGCTCGTCGGCGTCCGCGACGATGGTCCGGGCGACGCGGCGGTGATGATGCCTGTGCTCGGTTCGCACCTTGGCCTCGCCATCGGCTGCGGCATCTGCCCGCGCTATGGCGATCTGGATCCATACCGCATGGCGGCCGCGGCAATCGATGAAGCCGTGCGCAACGTCGTCGCCGTGGGCGCAGATCCCACACGCATCGCTCTGCTCGACAACTTCTGCTGGGGCAACACGGATCGGCCCGAAACGCTCGGCTCGCTGGTGCTGGCGGCACAAGCCTGCCATGACGTCGCGCTCGCTTTCAACATGCCCTTCATCAGCGGCAAGGACAGCCTCAACAATGAGTACCACTCCGGCGAGCGCCATATCGTCATTCCGCCCACGCTCCTGATCAGCGCGCTCGGCCGCGTGCCCGACATCCGTCGCTGCGTGACCATGGACCTGAAAGCACCCGGCAACGACCTATACCTTGTGGGCATCACCCGCGACGAGCTTGGCGGATCCGAGTTCCATCGGCTCGACAATCGCGAGGGCGGAATCGTGCCCCAGGTGGACCTGCAGGCGGCGCCGCGAATCTTTCAGCGAATGCACGAAGCCATCTCCCGCGGGCTAGTGCGGTCGTCCCACGATGTCAGTGACGGCGGGCTGGCATTGGCACTGGCCGAGATGGCTTTTGCGGGTGGAGTCGGCGCCGATATCACCGACGTGGGCCGTCAACTCGGCGTTCCCTCGGACGAGGTGTTACTTTTCTCCGAATCCACGACGCGCTTCGTCATCGAAGCCACGCCCGCCAATGCGCAGTCACTTCGAGATTGTCTGCACGACGTGCCGCTGACACATCTGGGCCGAACTTGCAAGGAGCCGCGTTTGCGGGTCGCTGGATTATCGGGCGAATGGGTCATCTGGGCGGAACTGAACGATTTGAGAGAATCCTGGCAAAAGCCGCTGCGCTGGTAGCTTTTTTCAGGATTTCCGCTTCCTTTTGCCGATACAGCACATATTGTCAAGGCTGCTGATCCCTGGCTGACCTCCCAGGAGGCCCGGGCAAGTGCCGCAGGCGCGATCACAGAGATTCTGGTTGGGGAACGTGCTATCGGGGCTGGCCGTCGCCTCGGGCATCGGCTATATCGCCACTTCCTACACGGTCTCGGTCTGGCTCACGAAAAGATCGCGCGGCAAACCATCCCGACATCCACAACTTAACGATCTCGACTGCGAGCCCGTCTCCTGCACCACCGCCGACGGCCTGCGCCTTGCGGGCTGGGTGCTGGCCCCTCGGTCACCACAGCGGTCCAAAGCGACAATCGCCTTCTTCCACGGGGTGCGCGGCAACCGCGGCAGCATGGTGAGCCGAATGGAGTTCCTCGCCCAGGCCGGCTATCGCTGCGTCGCCTTCGACCATCGCGCCCACGGCGAGAGCCAGGGCCGCCGCACCAGTTTCGGCTTCTACGAATCCCGAGACGTCGCCGCCGTGCTGCGCTACGTCCGCAATCGCTGGCCGGACCAGCCTTGTGTCACGCACGGCATCTCGATGGGTGCAGCCGCCATCTGCTTCGCCGGCCGGACCGAAGGCGGGCCCGATGCCGCCATCCTCGAGAGCCTTTACCACGACATCACCCACGCTTTCCGCTCGCGCTTGACCACGAGTTATCCGCCGTGGTTTCGGCGCTTCGGGCCGGGCATCCTCTGGCTCACCGAACGACGCATGTCGCTGCGGCTTCCCAACGTGGTGCCGGCCAACCACATTGGTAACCTCGCTCCGAAACCGGTCCTGCTCATGACCGGCACCGAAGATAGCCACGCCTCGCCCGACGAGGCCGAGAAGCTCTATCAGCGCTGCGGCGAGCCGCGCGAGCTCTGGCTCGTGCCTGGCGCCACACATTACGACGTCTACGAAGCGGGCGGCGACGAGTACCGCGCCCGCGTCCTCGACTTCCTCCACCGTCGCGTCGCCTGATTCCCCCTTGTTTCTCCCGTTCTGCCAGGTTATACCGATTTGCGATGGACGCGCCAGTTTAGCCGCGAGCCTTGGCGAGCGCGTCCGCCACCTCACCGCAGGAACAAAATGGCCAATCAGACCATCCAAGTCCTCGACCTCGACGGCGCCCTTAACGGCCAGAGCTTCCTTCCCACGACAGCCCGGCGCCTTCCACTTGGCCATTGGGGACCACAGCTTCGTATGGCGTGCAGCTTCGCACGGTTCGCAAAGTTCAGCAGCGAACTGGCAGATCTGCTGCCGGACACTCAGCCCGCGATCTCCTTCATTGGCTCCGGCGACTTCCATCACGTGACCCTGGCGCTTCTGGCCCGGCAACCGCGCCTCTTCAACCTGCTGGTGATCGACAACCATCCCGACTGGATGCGCGGCCTGCCGTTCCTGCACTGCGGCACCTGGCTCTATCACGCCGCCCGGCTCCCCAATGTCCGCCGCATCTTTCACGTGGGCGGCGACGTCGATTTCGACAACCGCTTCCGCTGGATGGCCCCCTGGTTGCTCGTGCGCTCCGGCAAGATCGTCGTCCTGCCGGCCGTGCGCAGGCTCCATCGCGGCCACTGGCTCGGCATCCCCAACCACGCCGTCCGCCGAAATGGCTCATTCTCATTGGCTCGGTTGTTGAGCATCCTCCATCCGTACCGCTCCGAGATCGCCGAATTGCCGCTGTACATCTCCGTCGACAAGGACGCGCTGGTCTCGTCGGAGGCCATCGTCAATTGGGACTCCGGCCACCTCCATCTGGATGAAATGACCACGGTGCTCGAAACGTTCCTCGACGCCGCACGCGGTCGCCTGGCCGGCTTCGACACCGTCGGCGACTGGTCACCCGTGGTGGTCCGCGGCTGGCTACGGAGACTGCTGCACTGGACCGAGCACCCGCGCCTGTCGGTCGATTCAGACGAAGCCGCCCGGCGAAACGAGTTCGTCAACCGTCGCTTGCTTCAGGTCCTTGAAATCCATGCTCAAAGAATCCGAACCGCCACGCACGACAACCGACTTTACAGCCGCACCGTGAGCCCTGCAACGTACTGATCTGCTCGCCAATGGCAGCCCCGCCGACCGCGGCGCCAACTCTGACCGCTGCGCCAACTTCAGCCGACCGCTTGGCGCAGCGGTCGGTCGACGTAACTAGTCGTTCCACCAATGGTTTACGTCGTCGCAACCGACCGCGGCGCCAAATCTGCGGGCTTGGCGCAGTGCTCTCACTCGCTCTTCGCCCACACTGTTTCGGAAACTTCGCTTGTCGTTTTTCTCGAGTCGAGGTTCGGAAATTCGTTCAGAAATTGTGCGAAATCTCCCGTGGGCCAACGGTGCAGTACTTTCCTACCGTTCGGCGCGGCCAGGCCGGAACAACTCCTCCCAGTCGACAACCTCACGGCCTGCAACGAAACGCAAACCCTCGCGCAATTTACCAGTGTCGCGGTCGTAGAATCGCCACTCGCCTTCTTGCAACCCATGGAGGTGCTGTCCCTCCAGTGACACCCGTCCGTTGGACCAGTAGTCCCGGTAGGAACCGTGGGCAACCCCGCTCTCGTAGGTAATCTCTAGAAGCAACGAGCCGTCGGCTCGGTACGCGACGCAATGGCCGTGCGGCACCCAACCGGTCGCATCTGGTTCAAAGCGCTTTGGTGGCGTACCGGATTGATCGAGCAAATGCGTTATGTCCGTCGGCTCGTTGCCGTTCATCGCGCACCCAGCAAGCAGAACTTTGGGGCAAAGTCATTCTAGTGGTTGAAATATCTGGCATCTCATGTCGTCATTACCATGATGGGCCCAACCGAATTCGCGCAACTGGTTGACGCGCACGGGCCGGCGTTGCAGCTCTACGCGCGGCAGTGGTGCGATGTGCCCGAGGACATCGTGCAGGATGCGTTCGTGAAGCTCTTCACCGCGCGACCGGGGCCGACGGACGTGGCGGCGTGGCTGTACCGCGTCGTCCGCAATGCCGCCATGGATGCTGCCAAGACCTCACGACGGCGAAAGAAGCGTGAAGCAGCGGCGGCGCGGCCGGAACCTTGGTTCGCGCAGGACCAGGCCGGCGGCCTTGATGCCAAGCAGGCCATCGTGGCCCTGCAGGCGCTGCCCATCGACGAGCGTGAGGCCATCGTCGCCCATCTTTGGGGCGGATTGAGCTTCGAACAGATCGGCGCGGTCGCGGATTGTTCCGCCAGCACCGCCTTCCGTCGATTCAGCAAGGGGATCGAACAGCTACGCAAAACGCTGGAGGCACCATGTCCGACTCAACCATCGAACAGTTGAAGCAACTCACACCGTCCGAAGATGGGCTCGATCGTGCAGCAATCCTGATCGCCGCTGGTCGCGCGTCGGCGCGGCCGGGGCGACTCTGGAAACTGCTCGTGGCCATCCTCGCCGTCGCGGAGCTGACGACACTTGTCGTACGCTGGCCGAGCCGGTCGGCCGAAGTTCGCTACGTCGCT
>Ga0206956_1177_pt1 | contig 14526 bp, 15 predicted proteins | sample Alteio_BWOrgHeat_35_FD_153252 | JGI IMG/M metagenome (GOLD analysis project Ga0206956, IMG submission 153252) | Enriched cells from forest soil in Barre Woods Harvard Forest LTER site, Petersham, Massachusetts, United States -... | ecosystem: Environmental > Terrestrial > Soil > Temperate forest >...
AGACGACGAACAACAATAGCAGCATCATGAACCGTTGAAGAATAGCTATGTCGTTACGAAGACCGGCGCACAAATACCACTGTCGACGTTCAGCCACTGGGAACCGACCAATACGCCGCTGGCCGTCGCCCATCAGGGGCAGTTCGCCGCCGCTACTATTTCGTTTAACCTGCCGCTTGGCGTATCGCTCTCCGATGCATCAGCGGCGATCGATCAAGCCTTCGCCAAGCTCGGTGTGCCGGAGACGGTACACGGTAGTTTCCAAGGTACGGCGCGCGCTTTCCAGGAATCGCTGGCAACGGTGAACTGGTTGCTCATTACGGCGATACTGACGATTTATATCGTGCTCGGCATATTATATGAAAGCCTGATTCATCCCATCACCATCCTCTCGACATTGCCATCGGCGGGGGTAGGGGCGGTGCTGGCGCTGAAGATGTTCAATACCGATCTGAGTTTGGTTGCCGATATTGGTGTGTTGCTGCTCATTGGCATCGTCAAGAAAAACGCCATCATGATGATCGACTTTGCCATTACTGCCGAACGCGAGCATGGCAAAAAGCCGCGCGACGCCATTTACGAGGCGTGCATGTTGCGCTTCCGGCCGATTATGATGACGACGATGGCGGCGCTGTTTGGTGCTATTCCGTTGGCGCTCCCGTCATTGTTCGGCGCGGGCAACGGTGCGGAACTCCGCATACCGCTGGGAATCGCCATTGTCGGCGGCTTGATTTTGAGCCAGATGCTGACGCTGTACACGACGCCGGTTGTCTATTTATATCTCGACCGTTTTCGCATATGGTGTGCACATAAATGGTACGGAACGCCTGAATTTCAGATGAGCGGTGCATGAAGACTAGTAAATCTTGTCATTCCCACGAAGGCGGGAATCCATCTAAAGCGCCATGGGCGCGATATAAATGGATCCTCGGGTCAAGCCCGAGGATGACAGTGTTATTGCTCCTCTCCGCCTGCGCCGTCGGGCCGGATTATGTGAAACCGGATATAGAAACGCCGGGTGCATTCAAGGAGGCGCTGGGTTGGAAGCAGGCGCAGCCGCAGGATGAGTTCAAGCGTAACGATTGGTGGAAAGCGTTTGACGATAACGATCTCAATGATCTCGAAGCGCAGGTCAATATTTCCAATCAGAATATCAAAGTGGCCGAGGCGCAATACGCTCAAGCACAGGCACTCGTAAAAGAGGCGCAGGCCGCATTTTTCCCGGTAGGCACCATGACGGCTGGAGAAACGCGCAGCAAGAGCAAAACCGGTAGCGTTGGTAATCTTTATAGCGCATCGCTCGGCGCTAGCTGGGAGCCGGATTTTTGGGGCAAAATACGGCGTGAAGTCGAAGCAAGCGAAGCTTCGGCGGAAGCCTCTGCGGCCGATCTCGAATCGGCGAAGCTTAGCGCTCAGGCGACGCTCGCCATCGATTACCTGCAACTGCGTGTTGTCGATGCGCAGAAGCGAACGCTGGATAATGCCGTGGCCGATTATGAAAAATCATTGAAACTGACACAGAACCAATACGATGTCGGTGTAGCGGCGCGTTCCGATGTCGTGCAGGCGCAAACGATTCTGGAAACAACGCAGGCGCAGGCCATTGATGTCGGTGTTGCGCGCGCCCAGCTTGAACATGCTATTGCTTTGCTAATCGGTAAATCTCCTGCCGATTTCTCCCTCGCGCCGGTGGATTCCGTTCCGTCCGTGCCGGAGATTCCTGTTAGCGTACCCTCAGCCATACTTGAGCGCCGTCCCGATATCGCCGCTGCCGAACGGCTCGCCGCCGCCGCCAATGCGCAAATCGGCGTTGCCGAAGCAGCGTTCTTCCCCGATATTACCTTATCGGCCTCGGGCGGCTTTGAAAATAACAGCTTCGCTCATTTATTCACCATACCCAACCGCATCTGGTCGATCGGGCCGCAGATTGCTGAAACGATTTTCGATGCCGGGTTGCGCAGTGCACAGACGGATGCAGCCATTGCGGCCTATGATCAAGCCGTCGCCACTTACCGGCAAACGGTGCTCGGCGGATTTCAGGAAGTCGAAGATAATCTTGCTGCCCTGCGCATTTATGAGCAGGAAGCAAAGGCGCAGCATGAGGCGGTGTTGTCGTCGGAGAAGGAGGTGGATATTACTCTCAATCAGTATAAAGCCGGTACGGTGAGTTACCTGAATGTTATTGTCGCGCAGACAACGGCGCTTTCCAACGAGCGCAGCGAGCTTACCATTGAAGGTCAGCGCCTGACCGCGGCGGCAACGCTGATTAAAGCGCTGGGCGGCGGCTGGAACGCGCCTGTGGCTGAACCTTCACCTATACCTATCCGTGCTGAAACCGACGATGAATTATGTGAAATAGACCATCTGGGCCAGCAGCAGTTTTACCTGCTCAATCCTGTTGAATTGAAGCACTAGCGATGCTAATAAATGCTTATGCCGACTATTAAAACTATGCCAAAACTCAGCAGCGATCTCGACCGTAAAAACAGGCTGAAGGAATTGCTCCTGCAGAAATCGTTTCTGAAGGGCGATTTTGTTCTGACGTCCGGCGAGCGCAGCAAAGTATTTTTCGATGTGAAAATGACATCGCTCGATCCCGAAGGCGCGTGGCTGGCGGCGGATTTAATCCTCGATATGATTGAAGGACAGAATATCGATGCGGTGGGCGGCATTGCCGTGGGTGCGTGCCCGATTGTCTCGGCAATTTGTGTCCGGAGTTATGAGCGGGGTATACCGATTTCAGCTTTTTATGTGCGCAAGGAAGCAAAAGCACATGGTACGCAGAAAAAAATCGAAGGATTGGAACTCCAGAAAGGCGACCGCGTGGTGATTGTCGACGACGTTGCCACCAAGGGTGGTTCGATGCTGGAAGCCATCGCGCCGGTCAAGGAACTGGGCTGCGAGATTGTCGAGGCCATCGTCATCGTCGACCGCGAGCAGGGCGCAACGGAAAAGCTCAAGCAGGCAGGTTACACCCTCAAATCGATCTTCAAACGCAGTGATTTAGAGACGGTGTTTTAGGTCTGCTGCACAATTAAAAACGAATTTTAAGTGGTGCCCCCGGTCGGAATCGAACCGACACGTCCGTGAGGACACTGGATTTTGAGTCCAGCGCGTCTACCAGTTCCACCACAGGGGCATTACAGGTGTCATACTCGGGCTTGACCCGAGTATCCATTATTTTTTTCTGGATCCCCGCCTTCGCGGGGACGACAGGTTTCTTACCACTCGTGCCTCGTGGAGAAACCTAGTCGGTTCCACCACAGGGGCCCTGAGCGAATCAGCCGCCACTATAAGCATCCGCCGCATCCGGTCAAGCCGTCGTCTTGTATTGGTAAGCATCACCCGTTATGTTAAGATACGATTATGGCGAATTTCTCCTTCATCCAAAAATCCCCGCAGCGCGCGCTGCTCCTGGCTTTGAGCGCCATCAGCGCAGGTATGCTCGGCGTGGCGCTGATTGCCCAGTACGGCTTCGGCCTGTATCCATGCGAATTATGTATGCTCCAGCGCTATCCGTATGTCGCAATCGTCGCGCTCGGAATTTTTGGCGCGATAGTGGCAAAAACGCCGCATCATTTACGTATCATGGTTTGGTTATGTGCGCTGCTGCTGCTGGCAGATGCCGGCATCGCTGCGTATCACGCTGGGGTTGAAACTGGCTTATTTCCTGGGCCAGCGGCTTGCACCAGTTCGGACAAGCCGGGCGAAACACTGGAAGAAATGCGCGCTGCCATCATGAACGCCCAGCTGGTTCCGTGTGACCAACCGATGGCGCATGTGCTGGGGATTTCCATGGCGGGATGGAACGCCATCGCGGCGTCACTGCTTTTCATCGGCACCATCATCATCGTGAGGAAACAAAAATCATGACGCTGCCCGGCGATCTGCCGCATGAAGAGCGCATCCGGCAAGTGATACGCGTCAACCATGCCGGAGAATACGGCGCCAAACGCATCTACGCCGGGCAATTGGCAGTGCTCGGAAAAAGCCCGGCAGCCGCGGTGATTAAGCATATGGCCGATCAGGAGCAGGCGCATCTCGATATTTTTTCCGATCTGATGGCGAAGCGTCGCGTGCGCCCGACGCTGCTGATGCCGCTGTGGCATATGGCTGGTTACGCGCTCGGCGCGGCAACGGCGTTGCTGGGGGAAAAAGCGGCGATGGCGTGCACGGTGGCTGTCGAATCGGTCATCGACGAGCATTATGCCAAACAGGAACACCAGCTGGACGATCAGGAAGCAGGATTGAAGGCTGTCATCGGCCAATTCCGCGCCGATGAGAAGGAACATCACGATACGGCGCTGTTACATGATGCGGAATCCGCACCTCTTTACCATATATTAACTACTGTCATTGTATACCAGACAAAGTTAGCCATCTGGTTGTCCACGCGGATTTAATCAGGGGGACGAAATGAATTGAACAGGATGTATTGTAGCGTTGCATTATTACTACTACCAGATATAGTGTTAATAGTGTAATATTACATATACATCAAAAAGGTTATTAAAAGGTGATGCGCCTCCATAAAGCTGTTGTTGTACTTTGCTGCATATTGCTCACTGCGAGCTGTGCGGGTAAGTCATACGACATCTTTAGTCCCGAGAAGCCCAACATGATCGATCCGGCGATGAAACTCAACCGCGACGATTATAAAAACCTAAACAATCCTACATCCGACAGTGATGGCAATAGCAACGCTCTTGCGAAAGAGCCGCCGATACCTGACATCGCCGAAATACTGGCAGCGCCCAAACCTCCCAAACTCGGTGAGACGCAACTAGTGTCGGTCGCGGTGACGGATGATGTGCCGCTGAAGGATGTACTTATTGAATTGGCACGCCTGGCTAACGTCGATATCGAAGTCGATCCGGGTATTACCGGCGGCATCGTCTTCAGCGCCAAGGATCGTCCGTTCAATGAGGTGATCGACCGGATCGCTGATTTCGCAGGATTGCGCTACACGATGAAGAACAACATCCTGCGCGTCGAGCGTGATACGCCGTATGTGCAAACCTATTCTCTTGATTTCCTCAACCTTGACCGTGCTGCTACAAGCAGCGTCAATGTCAGCACCAGCGTGTTGTCGAGTACCAGCGGCGGCGGCGGTTCCAGCGGCGGTGGCAGCTCCGGCGGCGGCGGAGGAGGAGGTGGTGGTGGCGGAAGTTCCGGCGGTGGTGGCGGCGGTCTGGATAATGGTTCCAGCTCAACCATCACAGCAAAAGCCGATAGCGATTTTTGGAAACAGTTTGAGCAAAGCGTCAAACGAATTTTGACGTATAAGCCGCCCAAACGCTTATCCGAAATTACGATTGCTGAACAACCCAATGCGCCTGCAGGTTCTTCTGATGCAGTGCCTGCAGCAGGAGCAGCGCCGGCAGCAGCTCCTGCTCCAGCACCTGCAGCGCAACCGGCAGCGGATGCTAGCGGTGGTGCCGGCTCCGGCGGAGGGACGGACGGAGCTTTCTATGTTCTGAACCGTCAAGCCTCCACCTTGACGATATCCGCTACGGACAGGCAACACGCGATGATGAAAGAATTCCTCAGGAGAATTCAGGATAACGCTTCATCGCAGGTGCTGATCGAGGCCAAAATTGTCGAAGTAACGCTGGATGACCAATTCCAGAGCGGTATCGACTGGACTAAATTAGGTACTAATGTCATCAATTTTTCTGGAAATCTTAGCGGGCTTGGCACCGGCGCTAATGCTCCCAGCAGTGTGGCAACGTTTGCCATAAATCCCGGGCATGATCTGGATACCGCGGTGAAACTGACGGAATCCTTCGGTACGACGCGCACGCTTTCCAGCCCGCGTCTTCACGCCATCAACAATCAGGAAGCTGTGATGACGTTTGCCGATAACAAAGTGTATTTTACTATATCGGTTACTGCGCCCACGACAACCACTACCGGAACCACTTCTACTACTCCCACGGCGCCGACAGTAACCAGCACGGCGCATACGGTGCCTATCGGCATCATTATGAGCCTGCAGCCCTCTATCGATATGGAACATAACGAGGTGACGCTTAACGTCCACCCGACCTTATCGCGCATTCTTGATACTGTTGATGATCCAGGTGTTTCCATTGCGGTAGCACAAGCGATCGCCGCCTTGACTGCAACGGCTCAAGGTACTACTGGTGTCCAGGCTTTAGCTGGTATCAAAAGTGCTGTTCCCGAGGTTGAGGTGCGCGAGCTTGATTCCGTACTGAAGCTCAAAAGCGGGCAGGTCATGGTCATCGGCGGCCTGATGCAGGACGTATCAAGCAATACCGACGCCGGCATTCCAGGTGCTTCCGGCATACCGTGGCTGGGTAACCTGTTCAAGGGGGTAAGCCGGGAAAATGTGACGACCGAACTGGTAATATTTATCCGCGCCACGATAGTAAGTACCAGCGGTGATGCGGATAACGCCGACAAAAACGTGTACCATAAATTCACCAAGGACCCTCGTCCGATCGATTTCTAGTATGCTGACGAATATCCGCTATATATTGATTACGGCGCTGCGCGATTGGTTGTTTATCGGACTGCTGGTGAGCGTCTTGCTTGCCGCCGGTGTTTCGGCAACGTTGGGCGGTACCGCGCTTATCGAACAGAAAGAAATGACCGTTACCTTCGCCGCGGGATCGGCGCGGCTTATCCTTATGATCGGCCTTATCGTATTTGTCTGCTTTCATATTCGCAGCGCTTTCGATACCAAGGAAATCGATGTCATTCTGTCGCGGCCCATTTCGCGTTCCAATCTGCTGATTTCCTATTGGCTCGGTTTTGCAACTGTTGCATCTTTTCTGGTGATCCCCGTCATCGGCCTGATCGGTTTGCTCGGTGCGGAAAGCTGGAGCGGCTATGCCGGCTGGGGTGCAAGTTTGTTGCTTGAGACATTCTTGGTCGTAGCACTGGCGCTGTTCGCCGCATTCACCTTGCGCAGTGCCGTGGCCTCAGTCATCGCCTGCATGGGGTTTTATGTACTGTCACGCATGATGGTATTTTTCGTTATGACGGCGCAGTCGGGAGTGGGGACGGGAAAAATGGAATGGATGAAATACGTGTTGGTGACAATATCGACCATCGTTCCCCGGCTTGATTTTTTTGCCAAAACGCAGTGGCTGGTTTACGGCTTCGACAGCAACCAGGAATGGATAGTGTGCATTGGGCAAACTGCGGTATTCGTGCCCCTGCTGCTGCTGGCGGCGCTGGCCGATTTCCGCCGGAAGCAGTTTTAATATGACGGCGGCAGACAGGTTTTTTTCTTCTTTGCTGGGTGCCAAATATCGGGTGCTGAACGCTCTTCTTGTATTGTCTTTATGCCTGCAGATCGGCTTCTGGTTCCACATCAAAAATATCAGGCCGGAACTTGGTATCGTGCCCGACGTACCGGGAAAGCAGGAGATCCAGGCATTCACCTTCGGCGACGACGAATTTTATTTTCGTGTGCTGGCATTCATCATCCAGAACAGCGGTGATACATTTGGGCGCTTCACGCCGCTGCGCTATTACGATCTCAACAAGCTGTATTACTGGTTCATCCTGCTCGATGGGCTGGATAGCAAGTCCAACATGATGCCGACACTGGCTGCTTATTATTTTGCTCAGACACAGAATGCTCCCGACGTTCGTTATGTCGTCGATTACCTTTATGTACATGCGACGCGCGACGTCGAACATAAATGGTGGTGGTTGATACAGGCGATTTATTTGGCGCAATACAAGCTAAAAGATATGGATCTCGCGCTCAAAGTATCCAAGCCGCTGCTCAGTGACAAGGTGCTGCCATGGGCGCAGGAAATGGCGGCGATTGTTCATGAACAGCGCGGTGAGATGGAAGATGCACTGAAAATCATGGAAACCATCAAAAATAATGCGAAAAACCTGTCTGACTCCGATCTGAAATACATACTCTATTTTATCGAAGAACGTCTCGGTAAGCTCGATGAAATGGGTAAGAGGGTCAAGAATAATGTTCCCGCGTCTCTGGATCAGATGGATAAGATGCCACCGCATCCTTAAGCGTTCAGCTATGTCCCATCGGGCGCAGCAGCAATAGTAAATTCGGTGACAGATTGCGCGCCTGTGCCAATATCGCAATACCGGCATTAACCGTAAGCGTATCCTGCGCGTAGGTGGTCGATTCTTTCGCGATATCAGTATCGATCAGGTTGCTGGTCGCGGCTGCGATGCCACCGATCGTCTGCGCCAGACTGCTGGCGGCGGCGTTGAAAGCGGTCTGCAGCCCGCTGACTTGAGCGATGCTGGTTTGTATGCTGTTGCCGGCCGTAGTCAGCGCCGTCAGCGCAGCGGCAGCGTGCGCGGTGGTATCGACTTTCGGTGTGCTGTCGAAGAGGGCGCTCGTTCTGCTATCGGCGATAGCGACGTTGATGGTATTGCCTGAGCCTTGCCCGGTGCCGGCCTGTATGTTTGTTCCATCGGCCAGCGTGCCGTCGAGCAGGTTGATGCCGTTGAACGCGGTGCTGCCTGCGATGGAGTTGATGGCGCTTAAATCATCGCTGAACTGCTGCTGCAGGAAGCCACGCTGCGTTGCAGTTAGCGCCGATCCGCTGGCCTGCTCGGCGACGGTCTGCAGATTGGTGATGATTTGATTGATCTGCGTCAGGCCGCCGCTGGCGACTTCGAGCAGACTGGAACCCTGCGCAACGTTCGACGATGCCTGAGTGAGTCCGGCCGTTTCCGTCTGCAAACCCGTTGCGATTGAAAGCGCCGCGACATCATCGCCGGCATTAGTGATGCGGTTGCCGCTGGAGAGTCTCTCGACAGAGGCGGAAAGCTGATTGCTTGAATTCTGTAAAGCCGCGACTAACGGGGCGTAGAACGCCAGGGTGCCCAGCGGCGCTGTGACCGACGACATACATCATGCCCGTTTTCCGTCATGGATGCCCCTACGTGGGAGTTCCAATCTTGGTACACGCGGTTCACCTACATGTGGAACCGGACAAGTCCCTGCCTCGGCAGGATAGATTTATCATACCATAAAAGGATTTAATTTTATTTAACAAAAACAAGGCGTGGACAGGATTAAATATTGATATTTGCCATATAGTTAGTTATAAGCATACCCATGCTATTGCTCCGCACCCGGCGTTTTCTGCCCCTCTTTTTGACCCAGTTTCTGGGCGCGTTTAACGACAATCTGCTCAAAAATGCGCTGGTGATGCTGGTGACATACCGCCTCGCCGCGCAGACGGGTGACAACGCGCAGGTGCTGGTGACGCTGGCGGCCGGTATTTTCATCCTCCCGTTTTTTTTATTCTCGGCAACGGCGGGGCAACTGGCCGATAAGTTTGATCGCTCGCGCCTGACGCGCATCATCAAAATCGCTGAAATCATTATTATGATCTTCGCCACTGCCGGATTTTTCCTGCACAGCGTCGGGTTTTTGATGTTTGTTTTATTCTGCATGGGCGTGCATTCGACTTTTTTCGGACCGATAAAATACGCGCTCCTGCCGCAGCATTTACACGACGATGAATTGCTTCCCGGCAACGCTTATATCGAAGCCGGGACGTTCCTCGCCATTTTGCTTGGCACCATTTTGGGCGGCTTGCTGATTCTGCAGGCAGGAGGATTATTTCTCATCTCCGCCGCGCTGATCAGCGTGGCCGTACTTGGGCTTCTCACCAGCCGCCAAATTCCCGTAGCGCCGCCGCCGCAGCCATCGCTTATCGTCAGCCTCAATCTCTGGCGCGAAACATGGCGCATCGTCGGCTTTGCCCGCGTTGACAGGAGCGTGTTCTTAAGCATCATCGGTATCTCATGGTTTTGGCTGGTGGGCGCGACGTTCCTGTCGCAATTTCCGCCTTACGTCAAAGATGTGCTGCATGCTGAAGCGGAAGTCGTGACGTTGTTCCTGACCGTTTTTTCGGTGGGTATCGGCGTCGGATCGTTTTTGTGTAACAAATTATTGCGCGGGCAGATTCACAGCACCTATGTGCCGATGGCGGCGTTTGGCATGGCGCTGTTCGGGATCGATCTTTATTTCGCCAGCCAACACGGCATGGGCAGCGCAACGCTCATGAGCCTGCCGCAATTCTTAAACGATATTGCGGGTTGGCGCATCATCGGTGATTTGTTCCTGATTGCCATCAGCGGCGGACTTTATATCGTGCCGCTCTATGCCATCATGCAGCACAATAGCGCAGCCGTTCACCGTGCCCGCATCATCGCCGCCAATAACGTGGTGAACGCATTGTTCATGGTTACCTCAGCGTTATTTACGCTCATGATGTTGTCGCTGTCTTTTTCCATCCCGCAGGTTTTCCTCGCCATATCGGTGGCAAACGGGCTGGTTGCCTTGTATATCCGCAAGTTACGGAGCTAAACTATTTGTAATATGGCAGCCATCGTGCTGTAGCCTTGCATTACCTATAGTGAGATTACTACAGAAGATGTAGCGAACAACTAAAGAAAGGTAGTTTATGAAAAAAGTCATTGTATTAGGCAGCGCGCTGGCATGCCTCGCCGGCATTCCCGCCGCCAATGCACAGATCATCATTCAGCCAACCATCGTGGAGGCCGCACCGGCCTACATCGCCGAACCCGCACCGGTGATCGTATACCCGGTGCATTATGACCATCATCATTATGACTGGCGGTATTGGCACGAACATCGCGATTATGATCGCCGGTAGTTAGCTTGGCCTGCCGCCCGAAGCCCGTAAGGGCTTAGGTGGTGGGACCGAGAGGATTTGAACCTCCGACCTAGAGTTTAGGAAAAAACATTTTATCAGTTACTTGGGTGCTCTTGGAGCAACATCATGTTGCGCCTTGCGCCAGCAGAAGTAAGAAATCCGAGGGTTTGGATGATTACATGAGTAACCGCTCAGTAACTCCGAGAAACAAAATCGAACGCTCCCCCAGCGTCACCCCGGACTGTTCGGCGTTACCCCGGACACAAAAAATTCGTCTCTAATCCGTCTTTTTACAACCGTTTTTCTCATCCTCGTCAACAGGAAGACGATTTCTGTTTTTACCTCCCATAACCTGGCGTAACCTACAGTAACTAGCTGTACAATCGAGATAATTTACTGTAGAGAGGAAATCTTATGCCAAAAATGCTAAAAATCAGGTTGACCGATGTCGCTGTCCAGAAAATGCGCCCGCCCGCCGCTGGCCGTCTTGAGGTGCTGGATGAAATAGTGCCTAGACTTGCTTTGCGAATTACCGAGCGTGGGCATAAAAGCTGGTCGCTGGGTTATCGCTATAACGGCAAAAACAAGCGCATGACCCTTGGTAATTACCCTGCCTTCGGCGTGGGAGAGGCGCGGGACGCAGCACGGGCTGCTCAACGTCAGGTCGCCAGAGGCGAAGACCCCGGATATATGAAGCGGGAGAAAATTCAGGTGCAGCGCAAATGCACTTTTGAAGCAGTTTTTAACGAATATATTGATAAATACGCTAAGCCAAAGAACCGCACGTGGAAGCAGAAAAAGCGCCTTATTGAAGCTGATGCCTTACCGCTTTGGAAGGACATGCCGATAGACTGCATCAAGAAAAAGGACATTATTGCTTTACGCAATAAGGTGATGAATCGCGGCAAGCCTTATGCGGCAAACAATATATTTTCCGTTCTGAGAAAGCTGTTCAACTGGGCGGCAGAGCAGGATTATATCGAGTTTTCGCCTTGCAGCCATATTCCGTTGCCGATTACTCCGGTCGAGCGTGACCGTGTGCTGCTGGACGCAGAGATAAAGGCCATCTGGGAGGCGTGTGATTTAGAAAATTACCCTTTCGGCAAGCTGATTCAATTCCTGCTGCTTACGGGCCAGCGCCGTGCCGAGGCCAGCAGATTACGCTGGAAGGAAATTGATCTGAAAGAAAAGGTATGGCGGCTGCCCCGCGAGCGGGTGAAGGTCAACCGTGCCCACGAAGTGCCGCTGTCCACGCTGGCAATAGAACTGTTGGAAAGCCTCCCCCGCTTTGGTAATGATGGTGAGAACGACGGTGAGCGTTATGTATTCACCACCACCGGCGGAAAGAAAGCCTTTGCAGGTTTTGGCAAGTGCAAAAAACGGCTGGATACGATGGCGGAAGTAGAGGGCTGGCGCATTCACGATCTGCGACGTACTATGGCCACTGGCCTTGCCCGTTTAGGGGTGCCTGTGTCAACGATTTCGCAGGTGCTGAATCATGCGCAGGGTGGCGTGACGTGGATTTATAACAGGCATTCCTATTTGCCGGAAAAGACGGAGGCATTGCAAAAATGGGCGAACCGAATTGCAGAAATATTGAGTGAAAAAGCATAAGGCGAGTATGACAAGAAAAGATATTATCGATGCTGATGATTACAGCAAAGAAGATTGGATAGCGGTCAGTGGCGAACGATTTCCGCCATTTGTGTTGGATTTTATCGGCAGCATCCTATGGCTTATTGTCAAAGATACTGACCATTGTCGTAATCCTGAACTCTCAGCGACAGAGCGATATTACAACGCTTATGATGCCATTTTTGGTCAAGATGATCTTGATGAAAATGGTCGCCCGGAATCACAGGATTTTCGTTTGCTATATGAAATGCATCAGCTTTATTCCAGCGGAAAGTGTAAGAGTATAAGAGAAGCAGCGGATAAAATCACTAAAACTGTTCCACTCAAAGAAAATGGTCAGCCTGAAGGCGAACATTCTTTTGATGCACTACGAGCAAGACTACAGAGAAAATATAAAGATTTTAAGTCTGGCATCAGCACTCAAAAAATTCTTGAATCTGAGTATGGGAAAGAATTACATGAAAAACAAAAAGCCCTTATTGCTTTTATGAATGAACATTGGTGGTAGCTTTTACCCTATAACAAAACCTCCGAACCTTTTGTTGTACCAAAACTAATCGAACTTAAGTTGCTAACCAGCATCCCTCCATTACGCTAAAATACCTCTTGTTAGATCAACAGGAGGTGCAAATGTTTTCCAACAATAATACACGAATCCTGCTCAGGCATCAGGTTGTGGAGCGAGTCGGATACAGCATTGTGCATGTGTATCGGCTCATGGAGCGTGGCCTTTTTCCTCGTCAAGTACGCTTAGGTGCTAACAGGGTCGGATGGGTCGAATCCGAGATAGAGGCATGGCTTGCCTCAAAAATAGCGGCCCGTGATTCACATAACAGAGGGGGAAGAAATCCATGCAGCTAATTGATGCAAATAATACTGCTGAACCATTGCGCTCTGCGCTGGTGTATGCCCGGAGGGGGTGGTTTGTTTTTCCAGTACATGGCATCTGGAAAAAAGAAATGTGCACATGTAAGAAGGGAAAGAAGTGTCGCCATCCCGGTAAACACCCCAAAACTCCTAATGGTTTCAAAGATGCCACCATTGATGAAAAACTCATTCGGGAATGGTTTAAGGTAGGAGATATTGCCAACATCGGTATTGCAACTGGAGAAAAATCCAATCTGTTGGTTATAGATGTTGATCTCAAGAATAATGGTTTTGAGTCTATTAAAAATCTTGGACTCACTGACACCTTACAGGTCGATAGTGGCGGTGGCGGGAAACACTTTTATTATGAGTATCCACAAAGTCTGTCCATTAGCAGCAGCGGCGGCAAGCTAGCTCCGGGCGTCGATATCCGTGCCAATGGCGGCTATATTATTGCGCCGCCTTCCATCCATATTTCCGGGAAAAGCTATCAATGGAGTAATTATTATGCATGAGACAATTAACATTACCAAGCCTTCTGCGTTACCCGCAGGGCTTCTCTCCACTCTCTTGGCACTCGAAAAAAACAGCAAGCCTGACGCAATCAATCCACAGAATACCGCTTTGCAAAGTGGTAACAATCAGCAAGGCGAGCGCATCATGGAAGGCAACCGTAATGGCCGGTTGTTTCAGTTAGCCATCGGTCTTCTTCATAAAGGTACTCACCCGGATGCATTACTAAAGGCAGTAAAAGCGATAAACCAACATCAATGCGTTCCGGCGTTATCAGATGATGAGGTGGAGGAAATAATCAAAAGCGTTCTCAAATATAAAAGCAACGCCAAGGAATATTTCAGCCGCACCGATGTCGGCAATGCTGATAAATTCGTGGCAGCGCAGGATGGTGACATTAAATATTGTTTCTCTCGCAAAAAATGGTTCTTTTGGAATGGCTGTTATTGGGAGGGGGATACAACACAGGGGATCGTTCGCCGAATCATCGAATGGTTGAAGGTGCTTGATATGCTGCCTCCGCCGGACGATGATGATGATTGCGATGCCCAGAAGCAACATAAGGAACTTAAGAAGCATCTCAAAAAATCACAGGGCAAAGCACGTATTGAGGCTATCGAGTGGCTTTCCCGCTCCAATCCTGCGTGCGCGATGCGTGGCGATCTATGGGATGCCAAAACGGAGCTATTGAACCTGCAAAAGGGTACGCTAAATTTAGACACGTATGCCTTGCAGCCCTATAATAAGGAAGATTACATCACAAACAGGTTGGCCTGTAAATATGACCACGCGGCTGATTGCCCGACCCTGAAAAAATTCCTCAATAAAATCTTTCAGGGCGATGCTACCTGTATCAGAT
>Ga0206956_1133_pt2 | contig 14475 bp, 15 predicted proteins | sample Alteio_BWOrgHeat_35_FD_153252 | JGI IMG/M metagenome (GOLD analysis project Ga0206956, IMG submission 153252) | Enriched cells from forest soil in Barre Woods Harvard Forest LTER site, Petersham, Massachusetts, United States -... | ecosystem: Environmental > Terrestrial > Soil > Temperate forest >...
CCCGGCCACATCGGTGACTTCATCTCGCGGAAGGCAAACAGCCGAATAGTAACGGCCATCAGGCAACCTAATCTGTTCAATATGGCACACTGTTTCGTGCTAAGCCTTGCTACCGTGAGGAGCGGAGCCTTTGAGGCTCTCGTCCAGGAATTCCTGAAAGTCGATCAGCAAAAGTTCATTTTTCCGTCGACAAAAAAGAAAACATGGTCGTGGAAAAGAACAGCCATCAGCAGAAGATAACAGAAGTGAAGGTCCCGCGTTCGAAACGAAGAGGTGATTGAATGAACAGGAACCCTGGTTTGCGAACTTTTGTAATCGCAGCTTTGTGCGCTGTTTCTGTCGTGTTCCTAACCACTCGATTGACCGGGCAGGTTGTGTCACTTGATCCGGCAAAGATGCCACGTATTGGCACCGTCGATGAGCGCTTCCAGTCCTACAACATCGAAATGGTTGAAGTGATCGGCGGGAGGTTCTGGAAGCCATACGGGAGTACTACGAACAAAAGTAAAGCGCAGGAGTCCGCCACCCAAGCGGGTTTCGCTCCGGCAGGCATAGACCCGAACCTCTATCAATATCGAGCGCCCATTGATCTTTCAAATCCGAGATTGCGAAAACTGGCAGCGGCGTTAAGCCCGGCATATGTGCGAGTCAGCGGTACGTGGGCCAATAGTGCCTATTTTCAGGCTTCGGACAATGCCGCCCCAGCAAGTGCACCATCGGGTTTCAGCGGAGTCCTAACGCGACAGGAATGGAAAGGTGTCATTGATTTTTCTCATGTGGTGAATGCCGAGATCGTCACGTCCGTGGCAACCGGACCAGGACCCCGAGATGCGCAAGGCGTGTGGACCTCCGAGCAGGCTCGGGAATTGTTTGAGTACACAAAATCTGTTGGAGGACGAATCGCGGCAAGCGAATTCATGAATGAGCCGACATTTGCAGTGATGGGCGGCGCACCGAAAGGATACGATGCCGCAAGCTATGGCCGCGATGTCGAGGTGTTCCGTTCGTTCCTTCGGAAAACGGCGCCCGATACACTATTTCTCGGCCCAGGTTCAGTTGGCGAGGGACCGTTCGCGATACCGATGGCTGGCGGAGTGTTGAAATCCGAAGACCTGCTCCACGCAGCCGGTCCGGTATTCGACGTTTTTTCGTACCATCTCTATGCCGCTATTTCGCAGCGGTGTGCAAGCATGGGCGCATCATCACAGACAACGGCAGCAGCAGCACTTTCTCAAGACTGGCTCTCGCGACCGGAAAAGATTGGCACATTCTACTCGGACCTTCGAGACAAGTTCGAACCGGGCAAATCACTCTGGATTACGGAAACCGCCGATGCAGCCTGCGGTGGAAACCCCTGGGCGTCGACTTTTCTGGACACCTTCCGATATCTTGTTCAACATGCAAGCCTCGCCCAGCGTGGCGTGAAAGTGATTATGCACAACACACTGGCATCCAGCGACTATGGCTTGTTAGACGAAAATACATTCGCACCACGCCCGAACTACTGGGCGGCTTTGCTTTGGCGACGCCTCATGGGTACGACAGTTCTCGATCCACAGATAGCATCAACTCCGAATCTCTATGCTTATGCGCACTGTCTGCGGAACCATTCCGGTGGCGTCGCGCTCTTGGTCATCAATGCCGACGCACAACAAGTCCATGAAGTCACGTTGGTCCCCGAGGCAGAGCGCTACACGCTGACTGCCCAGCAACTTCAAGACAGAGAAGTGCAGCTCAACGGGAAGACTCTTCAGCTGAATAGTGATGGCGACGTTCCGGAATTCGTGGGTCAGCCAACGCGCTCAGGTCGGATCAGTTTCGCGCCCGCCAGCATTACGTTCCTGGCAATTCCCAACGCTAGCAACAGCAGTTGTCGCTAGCTCGCGACCCGACTCACGTTGTGGCGATTTGACTCAAGGAGACTACTTTCATGAGCGAGAAGAAGCCGACAGCGATCCTTGCAAGTCTAGCCACATTGCTTCCAGAACTAGAAGCTGTCTATAAAGACATCCATGGCCACCCCGAATTGTCCATGCACGAGACACGAACCGCTCAGATCGCGGCGGATCATCTCAAGGCCAACGGCTTTGAGGTCACCACAGGAATCGGCAAGACGGGAGTTGTCGGTATATTGCGCAACGGAGACGGCCCAACCGTAATGCTGCGCGCTGACATGGATGCGTTACCCATCAAGGAAGCTACTGGACTCCCCTATGCGAGTACAGTTACAGCGCCAGGCGCTGATGGTAAGACCGTGCCAGTGGCGCACTCCTGCGGGCACGACATGCACGTGGCGTGCTTGATTGGAGCGACCTCGCTGTTTGCCAAAAACCGCGATAGCTGGCATGGGACGTTGATGCCAGTCTTTCAACCAGGGGAGGAGACGGCACAGGGCGCTCAAGCCATGATTGACGACGGGCTCTTCAAACGGTTTACGAAACCCGATGTCGTACTTGGGCAACACGTCATGAGCTTGCCATCTGGCCACCTCGATTGGCGTACGGGAGTTGTGACCTCCGCTGCTGACAGTCTGCAAATTCGTTTGTTTGGGCGCGGTGCACATGGCTCGATGCCAGAGGCCAGCATTGACCCCGTTGTCATGGCCGCCTCCACCGTCATGAGGCTGCAAACCATCGTCTCGCGAGAAGTCGCCCCAACAGATTCCGCCGTGGTGACGATTGGGGCGCTGCAGGCGGGCACGAAAGAGAATGTTATTCCTGACGAGGCGATTATTAAGTTAAACGTGCGCACCTTTGATGAGGGGGTCCGCAAACATGTGCTTGCAGCGATTGAACGAATTGTGAATGCCGAAGCAGCAGCTTCAGGTGCACCGAGGGTACCGGAGATCACTCCACTGGACCGCTATTCATTGGTAACAAACGATGCGGATGCGACAGAAAAGGTAGTTGACGCGTTTCGCCAAAACTTCCCTGACGGCTCCGTGGAGCAAACGAAACCTTCGATGGCGAGCGAGGATTTCGGATGCTTTGGGGCGGAGTGGCACGCTCCGGCGGTGTTTTGGTTCTTTGGAGGTGACGATCCTGAGGTATATGACAAGGCGAAGAAGGATGGCACGCTCAATTCGCTGCCGACCAACCACAATCCGCGCTTTGCACCGGTGATCCACCCAACTCTGGAGACCGGTGTCGAGGCCCTAGTTGTTGCGGCGTATGCATGGTTGGCCTCGTGAACAGCATCCTGATGCACGGGCATCAACTAGCGGGTCCTTTTCTGGATGCAGTGGATCTGCTTGGCACATTCGTTTTCGCACTCAGCGGTGCGGCAGCGGGTGTCAAAAGCCGTTTCGATCTGTTCGGTCTGATGGCACTCTCGTTCGCCGCCGGTAATGCCGGCGGGATCACACGGGATGTGCTGATTGGCGCGGTGCCACCAGCGGCCATCAGCGACTGGCGCTATCTCGGGGTCTCTCTTCTGGCAGGATTGGTGACGTTCTTCTGGTATCCCAACATCGACAAACGTCGCAGGCTGGTGTTGTTATTCGACGCCGCGGGACTCGGCCTGTTCGCCGTCGCCGGCACACAAAAGGCGCTCATCGCGGGACTCAATCCGGTGATGGCGATTTTTATGGGAGTGCTAACCGGGATTGGTGGTGGCATATTGCGCGATGTGCTTGTCAACCAAACGCCGACGGTGCTTGAGGCGGATATTTATGCAGTTGCTGCGCTAGCCGCTGGCGTCGTAGTGGTGATCGGATATGAATTGCATTACCCGGCTTTTGTGGTGTTGACGGTGGGCGCACTACTTTGCCTCTGGCTGCGAGTGATGGCGATATACCGAGGATGGCATTTGCCCGTCGCCCAGTCGCAGAATCGGCGGGATTGAATCATCGTTGGCTACGTCGCTTCGGAGTTTGAGCCAAAGAAGCGAGCTTTCCGATCTAGGAGCTTGTCGGCTAAGCGCTTTACCTTAGCACAGGTCGGCTTATAGGGAGTTTCACCATCGGTACTGGGAAACGCCCTTGTCGTCAGTTGTGCGATTGATGACGATAGGCCGACTTCTCGGTATCAACGCATGAGTTGGTAAGCGCATTGGCGGCTGCGGGCTAACCGTGAATCATCACGAGCACGAGAGCAAAGTGCTGCACCGAGAGCCCGTTTCAGGGGGAGCAATCCTGGGTTGTCGCGCGCGGCCTGAGTTCTTCTGTGTCAAGTCAGGATTTCGACTCCGGCATTCGCTCTGCTGCCGGCACAAAGCCACCTTCCACGAGAATAAGATCGAAATTGGCTGCTCCTTCGCGGCGTTTCTTCACTTCCTGGTAGGCTGCGCTGGTGTACCAGTGCCGTGCCTCTTCCATCGAAGAAAACTCAAATAGGACCACTCCCCGCACACCACCATCGCCTTCAAGAACCTCGAACGGCTTGTAGGCTACGAGCGGCTTGGCATCGAATCCCTTAAACGCTGGCGCAACATTGGCCCAGTAATCTTCAAGGCGCTTGCGGTCAGTAACGTGTCTGCACAATGAAATAAGATACGCGGGCATGGTTCTCCTTTTCAGCTTGCCCGGCTCGGCGAAGCTCTCATTCCTTGAGGATATCGCGGAGCTGTTGAGTTGCGTACTTTCGGATTGGATGCGCCTTCAGAAAGGACTTGGGATCGATGTTGGCAACTGACCGTTTTAGAAAAAAATCTTCGGGCGTGGCGCTGAAGCCGTGCTTAACAGACTCAGGAAGGGAACAGCTGACAAGAGACCTTTCACAAGCGTGAAATGCTAACTCTTTACTTCAGGGCAATGCACTCATCGAGCAAGGGCTTGGGCCGACATTGAACATTAGTCCTTACAAATGCGCTAGCGGTAACCGACCGATCGCTGGCGAGAAGCCGACTTCCCGTTACCAATCTGGCCAATTTCCCCGAAGCCCGTTTCAGAGCCAACCACTGACAACGACTTATGAATCCTAAGATCACTCCAGATGGAGGAGAATTATGGGCACTCTCGATTCCCTGTTAGAACGCAACAAAGACTTTGCCGCTCGTCAGTCTGCTACGGGCACGCGTATTCCTTCGCTTCCACGGGCGCTGCCGAATGTAAGAGCAATCATCATCGGGTGCGCCGATATGCGCGTGGATCCGGCTCACGTACTTGGAATTAAGCCCGGCGAAGCCGTCGTGATGCGCAACATCGGTGGTCGAATCACCCCAGGGTTGCTGGAGCAATTAGGTCTACTCGGGCGAATTGGTGAAGTTGCCGGAGAGGTTCCTGGGGGCGGCGGAGAGTTTCACATCATCGTGCTGCAACACACCGATTGCGGCATCACTCGCCTCGCCGGCGATCCCGCCATGCTGGCGCGCTATTTTCAACTACAGGAAGCGGAGCTCAAGACGAAAGCCGTAACCGATCCCCGCGCCGCGGTTGCCGTCGACGTTGCTTTGCTTCGGGCGATTCCTGCATTGCCGCCAGAGTGGCTCATTTCAGGCCTCGTCTATGACGTGGCGACAGGACTCGTTGAGATCGTGGTACCGCCAGCGTGGATTCGTGCTGCGTAGGACGCACAACTCGGAAAGTGAACGGCAGGAGGGCTGGCGCGCCATAAGTCCGCTTCGGGGAAGCGAGGTCCCGTCGGTTGTTCTGATCTCGCACAAGCCGTTTCGGGCCAGCTTCCGAGTAGCTGACGATCCGCCCGGAGCTAGCCAAGACGGGCATTCGAGTCTTGGGGAGTACGTGTGATTCGGGCCACCAGGGAATCGGCCACGAGTCAGCGTTGGGAGGCATCACTGGAAGCTAGTTTTCCGAGTGGCTCGGCGAACCATATCGGTGTTCCGTCTTCCCACTGATTGTCCGTCAACTGGCGAAGGCCGGTGCCATCGACTTGGATGACAAAAATCTCGCCGTAAGGCTGGGCGTCGTTCGACAAAGCACGTTCGTCCTTGAATCCCATGCTTGCGCTTGTAAATACGAGCGATTTGCCATCGGGCGACCATGTGCAATGGGCGTCGCCGGGGGAGTCGGTCAGCTTATGCAGATCGGTTCCATCGGGCCGGATTAGATAGATCCGAAATTGCTCGTCACCGTCGCGGTCGCTGGTGAAAATAATCCAATCGCCCTGAGACGACCACTTGGGGAAGTTGTCGCGCTGGGCTCCAGGACTCGTGAGGTTTGTCCGGTGGTTCGTGGCCGTCGTAAATACGACCAAGTGCCCGTCCTGTTCGTACACGAGTTGTTGACCATCCGGAGACCAGGAGGGAAACCCACTATTCGTGCCTTCGACAGAAATGGATTGCAGGCCTGCGCCATCAGCATTGATCAAACTGACTTGCCCCGAGGGGTGAGGGCCAGCCCGGAAGTACATACCCTGAGAAAATGCGATGCGTTTACCGTCGGGTGACCACGAGGGCGCGAGAGCAAAGCCATCCTTGTTGGTGAACACGATCTTTCGATCACTACCATCTGGCTTCATCAAGGCGAGGGACTCGAACTTCTTCCCAGTCGTGACCGCTATTTGATCCCCTTGTGGGGAAATGGCGGGAAAGAACATACGTCCCGTCAGCCTCACAAGTCGAAAGCCCGGTTCCCTGGAGAACGCAGGAAGAACTTCCGGGGATTCAGGATGCGAGAATTTGCAGTAGACGACTTGCTTACCGTCGGCCGACCATGAGGCACCGTGAATGTCTCCGGGCTGGCTGTTCGCCGTCGAACCGTCGTTCTGGACGAGACGGATCACGTTCCCGTCTTTCACAGTTGCAAGGTAACCCAGAGCCCCGTGAGGCAACGGCTGGGGCGCAAGACGGACGCCATCGCCGGTCGTATGCTGGATCATGCTACCTTCGGCGACATCGATCGAAACGATCTGGGTCGAGCCCTTCGCTTCATAACCAAACTCCGCATACCAGGCGCCCAACTCAGTCGTTTCGTAGTAGTAGATCCGTTTGCTGTCAGGTGACCAGCGTGGCGAACCGGCCACGCCACGCCCACGCGTGACACGCCGGAGGTCTGACCCATCCGGGCGGATCACATAAACGCTGAGGGATTGCAGCAGTTCCCAGCGGCCGGGAAGATGGCTTGCGTTGGAATCACGATCGGAGCTGAACGCGATCCACTTGCCGTCAGGCGACCAAGCCGGTCGGAAATCGCTGCCGGAGTTCGGCGTCAACAGGTGAGCGCGCCGCGATGCCAGATCGAGGAGCCAGATGTGCGCCCTTCCAGTTCCGCGCGATGACACGAACGCGAGCGTCTTACCATCAGGAGAGAGAACAGCCTGATCATCGTAGGCCGGATCGTCTGTCAGTCGCTCCACGCCGGAACCATCGAGGTGAACGCGATAGATGTCCGCCGACCCATCGCGCTCCGATGTGAAGATTACCCACTGGCCGTCGGCAGAGATTGACGGCGAGTAGTCCAAACCCGTGAGGGGCAATAGGGGTCGTTCCCCGGTGCCGTCCCCATTCGCAATAAACAGCCGAGAGTGCACTGGGGCAGCATCGGAGCTGAACATGATGACCTGTTGCGCCTGCGCTGCAACCGCGGGAAACGATAGGAGCAAGGCGGCCAAGACGTAAGTAGCAACCTTAAGAGGGACTCCAAAGCAGGCAGCTTTCATTCGCAGAGTATTGCAGATTTTATGTCTCAAGACATATAGACATGAGTGCTTGACTATGGCGCGGCCGCGGTTTCGGATTCCGGGCGGTTGACGGGCAAACCGGAAGTCATTTGCGTTCCAGAAGTCGGCTAACGTGCGTTTGAGGGGCGGTCGACTGCCGCGTAAGAATGAGGGAGAGCGGACTCAGCGAGGGCTCGGGGCCGCGGTCTTGGTTCGGTCGGGAAAGTTCATACGTCGCATCAAGTCCTGGAAGCGCGGATCATCGTGCAAGCTATCGAACCGGGGATCGACCTTCAGCAACGGCATCCACTCGCCATGCTGTTTGTAGGAAATTTCCAACCAGTCGATCGCTTTGCTCCCCCAGAGCCGCATGGATTCGGCTCACAAAATACGCTGTCACATGTGCCTTGCCCGTTAGTTCGTGCGAGACATTGCGAGCTTCGTCCGTAAACCCAGCCGCCGCATATGCCTCGCCGAGGCAGGCAACGGCGACCGGCGTGCGCCCCGAAAGCTCAACAGCCTTTTGCAGTGCCGCGATCGCCGGCTCCCACGTTAACCTGGCCACATAAGAGAGTCCGAGCCAGACGTGCGCCGTGGGGGAGTTGGAGTCCAATTCGAGTGCCTCGTGGAGCCGCCCGTGGTAGCGCAGCATAGCTCCGGGCGGCTCTTTGAAACCATTTTTCTAAGAGCGGGTCGTTGAGTCTAACGCCCGAATCTCCCGATGAGAACGCCGATGATTGTTCCGCCTACAGCTCCCATGCCGATGATCGGCGCATAAGCCTTGGTGATGAGAGCATCGGGAATACTCAGCAGCAGACCAAAGCATAGACCGACCGCCCAGCCAGGCCAAGGCAGACGGGCCGCGCCGATCACGAAGCCGATCCCAAACCGCGCAATGAAAGCTGCGGTGATTGCAGCCTTTTTATCAGGGAAGCTCATCGGCAGCATAATTCCGATGTCGATAGCGCCGAACACCAAACCACAGATGATCCCCAGCATGATTCTGGACATCGGACTCCTTTCTGTCGCTGCCGCTTTAGGGGTGTAGTAAACCAACTAATTCATCCGATGTCCAGACGTAATCTGCTATGGCGGGCTTCTATTGGGATGCGATAACGCCTGCCTTCCTTCAAGTGGAATGTGGCTTGCGGCCTGAGCATAGTGTACTTACACTGAAGGAGACGGAGTGTGTGTTCCATGTCGGGCGACCAGGTACAGGTAGAGATCGACAAGATTGGCCGCGAGTGCCTATGCCTGCAGTCGCGTATGACGACACGCGCCATCACCAGGCGATACAACGCGGTGCTTGCCCCGATCGGCCTTGAGGTGACGGAGTTCTCTCTCCTGGCCGCGCTTCATGTCGGCCGACATTCTTCCATTGTGGAACTGGCCGATCGCTTAGCCTTCGAGAGGACTACCCTTGTACGAAACCTCAAGCACATGGCCGAGCGTAGCTTGATCGAATCGGGAACTCAGAAAGGGCGCGCGGTGAAGTACATCCTCACAAAAAAGGGCCTCAGCCTCTTGACGCAGGCACTGCCCCTCTGGGCCGCTGCACAGACTTCCGTCCATGAGCAGATGGCGCCGGGGACAGCGTCGAAGGTGCTTGCGTCCCTGAAGACGTTGCGAAGGGCCACAAGGCAAGACCGTTAAGTCGAACTTTACAAGGCCATTGCATGCTCGCGCCGCGTTGGCTATAGTGCCTATAGTGTAATTACACAGTAGGTGGACCCATGAGCGAATCAGTGAATCCGATCCTAGTGGTCGGCGGCACAGGCCGTCACGGCGGAACAGGAGCATATGTAGCGCGTCAGTTGCTCAAGCTGGGCATACCGGTCCGTGCCTTGGTTCGAGAAAGAGACGACCGAGCAAAAGCTCTGGAAGAAATTGGGGCAAAAGTCGTGGTTGGAGATCTTCGCGATCGCCGGAGTCTCATCCCCGCACTTGAAGGAACCGTTACCGACTATTTTACGTACCCGATCGCAGGCGGAATCGTCGATGCTGCCGCCAACTTCGCTTCTGCCGCGCGTGCGGCGGGCCTGAAACGTCTCGTGGTCATGTCGATGGCCCCCGCGCACCCCGACAGTCCAAGCGACCTCGGACGCGCCCAATGGTTAGCGGAGGAGTTGCTAGAGTGGTCCGGACTATCCTGCATCCATCTGCGCATTGCTGCCCTGTTTTTTGAAAACCTGGAGTTGCTGCACGGCGAGGATATTTTAGGCGACGGTGTAATCCGGAACTCGTTTCCGGACCTGCCGATGAACTGGATAGCCGGTGAGGACGCCGGAAAGCTGGCTATTGCGGCTTTGCGGTTTCCCGAACGGTTCGGCGATAAGACGGCCGTCTACCCGACCGGCACTGAAAAATTCAGCCACAGTGAAGTAGCCGGGATTATCGGTCGGCATCTGGGACGTTCGCTCAGACACGAAACGGTTTCAGTCGGGGCTTGGCAAACGCGCCTCATGGAGTTCAGCGAACAGAACAAGCGCATCAACTTGGATATGGCGCGCCATATCTCGGCTGTCGGTGCCGGCATGCGAAAGCCATTCCCCATAAACGATATGTTCGGCGCGGTGACGCAGGAGCAGGCGATGACACTTGACGAGGCGTTAAGGTCCGGATATCTCGCGTTCAAACGCTGAAACAACTACGTGGTCCTGCGCTATGGGGCCTTGCCTTGGGCCCTATGATATGAACGCGCAAGCTCGCGAAACACCTGATCTAGCTCGCAGTTGATGTTTCTCCTTCTGTCAGATTTGCGCCATGCCGCCGTCTGCAAAAAGTTCAATGCCGTTGACGAAACTGCTGTCGTCAGACGCGAGAAAGACAACCACCTTGGCGATTTCGTCCGTTGTACCGACGCGACCAAGCGGAATGGTGGCGACCCGGGAGTCCACGAAACCCTGCACTTGCTCTTTAGTCAGTCCCATCAAATCATAGCCCGGAGTGGGCACGACACCCGGACTGATGGCATTGACGCGTATTTTGCGTTCCTTGAGGTCGAGCGTCCAGTTGCGTGCGAACGACCGCACTGCCGCCTTCGTTGCGCTATAAACACTTAATGCCGGCGTGCCTTTGATCGAGGTGGTGGATGCGTTGAGGATTATGGACGAACCCGGCGGCATTAGCGGCAGTGCCTTCTGCACCGTGAAGAGCAGGCCACGGACATTGGTATTGAAGGTTTTGTCGAAATGCTCCTCGCTGATCTGACCAAGGGGCGCGAGGCCACCGCCTCCGGCGTTGGCAAAGAGAATGTCGAGGCGACCCTTCTCGCTTTTAATGGCGGCATAGAGACGGTCGAGGTCTGCAAGGTTGGAGACGTCACTGCGGATGCCAGTAACGTCACTTCCAATGAGTTTCGCGGCAGCTTCGAGTTCGGGTTGACGGCGGCCGGTGATGAAGACATACGCGCCTTCGGACACAAACCGTTTGGCTGTGGCGAGTCCGATACCGCTGCTGCCGCCGGTGACCAGGGCGATTTTTCCGAAAAGTTTGTTGGTGCTCATGACTTTGTGTCCTTCGATATTTAGTTGGTTGCTTGCTATTATGTACCTTACGGTATATAAGTACACGTCATGGACACGAAGCGTGTCAATGATTTATTTGCTTATCGGTATGAAACGCGAGAAAATTACATCGGCACTCGGGCGTCCCCGCGCTTTCGACGCAGAGAAGGCGTTGGACCGCGCGATGCAGGTTTTTTGGCGGAAGGGTTATCTTGGCACGTCGCTTTCCGATCTCACAGATGCGATGGGCATCAACCGTCCGAGTCTTTACGCCGCTTTTGGTAACAAGAAATCCCTCTTCCGCAAAGTGCTCGACCGCTATCTTAAGGGGCCGTCCGTTTATCTTTCTGAGGCGCTCCGAGAGCCGACCGCCCGCGCCGTAGTCGAGCGAGTGCTCCACGGGGTCGTTGATCTGTTGACCGATCCGCGTACGCCGACAACCTGCATGTGGGTTCATGGCGCACTTTCCTGCGGGGACGATCCGTTGCGAAAAGAATTCGCGGCGCAGCGTGTCGCTGGATTCGAGCAGTTGGGCGCACGCTTACGACGTGCAGTTACCGAAGGCGACCTGCCCATCAACGCGGATGTGGATACGCTGGCGAACTTCGTGCAGACGGTCAACTTTGGCCTGACGGTTCAGGCGTCCACCGGTGCCACTCGCGAAGATCTATTGTGCGTGGTTGCAGCCGCACTTCGAGCTTGGCCGAAGTAAGACTCCCAGGTGAGGGCGTGCAAGGTCTAGTCTCGGCTATCACACATAATCATGATGCTCCGAAGGAGGGGGAACATCATGCTGGTTCGCTATTTCAGACGGCCGTGAGCGTCGAAGCTTAATCTCATTAGCCTTGGTTTGCGCGATTGACCGGCCCCATGACAAAGATGGTGTTGCCGGATGGGTCGAGCAGGTCGAACGTTCGCGCGCCCCACTCCTCATCTTTCGGCGCTCTCAGGACGTCGACCTTCGCGTGCCACTCGCGGTAGTAGGCATCGGCGTCGTCCACTTGTAACGCTACGCAGGCGTTTCGGCCGTGACCCTTCATCGGACAATCGAGGGTCATCTGGATTGTTCCACGCTCGATGCCGAGCAGTCCCGACCGACCATCCTCGGACGCCTCGAACGTCACGCGAAAGCCTAGCCCATTGACGTAGAACGCCTTCGCAGTTGCCAAGTCCTCGACTGGAAGAATCGGTATCGCTCGCTCCATGACTCAGAGTACCCCCAACTACCTTGTCGGGCCAACTCCTATCCTACGTATTCAAGAAGGGTTGGTTATCGACAACACAAGTGGGTTCCAGACTGTGATTGGATGACGGGCAACTCTTACCTAATCTTGTAAAGGAAGGGTTGCCGATTACCCGTCCCGAAATTTGGAGGAGAGCGCCTATGGGATATCTCAGCGCGTGCATTGCCCTCTCTCAATAAATGAAAGTCAAATCAGTCAACTGCTGGATTCAATGGCCGCCCGCAAGCGGCAGAACATGTGCGACAAGTTCCCTAAGAAACTGATCCGAGTTCATAAACACTGCAAAGTGGCCTCCAGAAATCGGCACAAATTCTTTTCGCGGCGCCTGAATCGCTTCGAGATATTTCCGGGCAAGCTCGGTCGGTGTGGTGAAATCTTCCGTTCCCTCGAAGAAAAACATCGGAATTGCAAATTTGAGTCCGAGCTCCTTCATCGTTTCGGACCGCGTTTGGGGGACAAGGCGTTCTCCGCTCAAAATCTGGCCATCGATACTATCGTTTAGATCTCGAACCGAATAACCGGGAGCGACCAAAGCAAGTCCAAGCGTCCCGTAGAGGAATTGATCCGCGCCTTCAAAACGGTTCGCCCATTTGCGCTGGACGCCGTAGCCCTCACCGTTCGTGTAGGGCGGCGGACCAATGCTATTCAGCTCATCGAGGGCCTGTTGGTTGCCTGCATCCCGAGCCTTCTTCAATAAGACTTCATAAGCCGCTGTGTAATTCTGGGTTTCGTCGGCGACCTGCCCGGTGCCAACGTAGGCGAAGAAGAGGTCAGGCCTTTCTCGAATCATTCGGGAACCAAGGATCGTGCCAAACGAATGAGCGACCATGATTACTTTGCGCTTTCCCAAATGTTTACACAGGTATTCCGCTAATTCGATTCCATCCTGCCTCATGCGATCCAGCGTCATCGTAGAAGCAACCGAAGGGCCTGATTTGCTTAGCGTTCTTCCTGCACCACGCTGGTCCCACTGCACCACTGTGAAATGCGCCTCCCATGGAGCAAACATTGCAAACGACCAGGGATTGGTCACGTCGCCCGGCCCTCCATGAAGGAACAAAAGCACAGGGTTGCTACGGTCTTCGCCGCGAATCGTAACCCACTGTTCGATGCCTCCGATGGAAACGTAGCTTGCTTCGTCAACACCCTTTGCAGCGTCAATTGCATACTGCCTCGCGTTGCGCTCCCTCAAGAACGAAAGTGTCTGGTCGAACTTTCGATAAGCATCGTTGTAATCGGCCGTCGTCGTGCTACCTCGTGGCGCGGATTGTTGAGGCGCTGGATTCTGTGCTGGTGCGACTGACAGGAAGGCAAAGAAGACGACATAAGCTCCCCAACAAGACAACATGTGAACTCTCCTAGTGGAAGGATAGCCCTAGCTGCATCACGCGCCTTATTCCAGTTTCTAACGGGGCGCGTCATCGGGTGGGAGCGGCTTCAGTCGACTTTCTAGCAGGCGCAAGCGGTCCAATTGATCGCGGAGGACCGATACGCCGAGCCTCAAGCTGCTGGAAATTCTTCTCCCACGTCTTTCCTCCGTCCGTGGAACGATCGGCGCTCCAAGAAAAGCGATTGGGAGCTATATCGTGGTACCGAATTCGCCACAGGGAGGGATTAGGCGTCATCACGCCGAACTTCTGCTCGATGAGCATTTCCCCGCCTATCAGGTGGCCAGTTCCAAAGTCCTGCAGTCCTTTATCTTTGTCGATTGATACGAGCTCCCATTGATCAAGCACCGCGTTAAAGGCACGCAGCGTGGTTGTAGAATAGTACGTCTCCCCTTTATCCCCAACGATGCGGTACTCATCCAAGATCTGCCCGCCCTCCTCAAGGTGTACGGCGCTCCAGTATCCCCGCATGTTTCCGTACTGCCGATTCGTCGCCGTCCACTCCCAGTCACCGAGCAGGTAGTCGAAATCGCCCTTGTGAGCTTCATAGGACGCCTGGATCTGTTCATTGGTCCGGCGTGGAGCCTGTCCCGCGAGCGAGGTAGCCAACATCGACACGAGGAACAGAGTTCTGACATACGCAACAAGATGTTTAGATCGCATACTCAGATCCTTTCACTGCCAACCTAAGTCTCTAACAACCCAAAAGACTCACCCAATCGTGGGCGCGCACGGCCTCAATATCGATAGGATTAATCCAAGTTTTCCTGCTGTCGTTCGA
>Ga0206956_1178_pt1 | contig 14370 bp, 13 predicted proteins | sample Alteio_BWOrgHeat_35_FD_153252 | JGI IMG/M metagenome (GOLD analysis project Ga0206956, IMG submission 153252) | Enriched cells from forest soil in Barre Woods Harvard Forest LTER site, Petersham, Massachusetts, United States -... | ecosystem: Environmental > Terrestrial > Soil > Temperate forest >...
ACCTTCGCCGTAATGTTCTTCGCCCTTAGCTGTCGTGATCTTCACTTCTGCGCGGGTATTTTCATAGCCGGGGAATTCGCTTAAAATATCGATCATCATTTCTGCTAACTCGGCAATTGAAGCTTCGCTCTTGGGGTCGCCGACATTGAAAATGCGGCCATCGGCTGAGCCGCTTTTATTCTCGATGATGCGCACCATGGCGTCGATAGCATCGTCGATATAAAGGAAACAGCGGCGCTGTTTGCCGCCATCGACCAGCACGATGTCGCGTTTGTGCAAAATGTTGCTTAAGAACTGCGAAACAACGCGGCTGGCCTTGCCTTCTTCCCAGACGCTGTCGAGCCCCGGACCGAACCAGTTGAACGGGCGGAACAGCGTGAATTGCAAATTGTCGCGCTTGCCGTACGCGTAAATAACGCGGTCCATCATTTGTTTGCTGCAGGAATAAATCCAGCGCTCCTTTCTGATCGGGCCGGTGACCAGCGTGCTTGTTTCTTCGTCATACGGGCTGTCCATGCTCATGCCGTAGACTTCCGAGGTCGATGGAAAAATGAGGCGCTTTTTATGTTTGACGCAGTGACGGACGATTTCGAGATTGGCCTCGAAATCAAGCTCGAACACCGCCAGCGGGTTCTGCACGTAAATGGCGGGATTGGCGATGGCGACCAGCGGCAACACAACGTCGCACGCCTCCACCTGCTCCTCGACCCATTTTTTCTGCTGCGTGATACTGCCCTTGGTGAAATGGAAGCGCTTATTGCCGATGCATTCCTTAAGCTTGTCGCTCGATAGATCCATCGCATGGATTTCCCAATCGCGAGATTTAAGGATGTATGCGCTTAAATTACTGCCGATGAATCCATTGGCGCCGAGGATTAGTAATTTCATCTACCGAATCCCTTGTCCCCCGAAGCCTTGGCGAAGGGGGATGAGTCCTTCTCTAAAACCTGCTTTACCATATATCTCGGCCTTTTACGCACTTCCATGTAGATGCGCCCGACATATTCGCCGACAATGCCAAGCCCGGTCATGGTCACGGAGATGAGGAAGAACATGATAGCAAACAGCGTAAATACGCCCTCTGCTTCGGGACCTAGGAAAATGCGGCGCAGGACCATATATACGACGAGGAGCAGGCTGGCCCCTGACAACACCATGCCGGCAAGCGTGAAAAGCTGCAGCGGCACCAGCGAAAATCCGGTGACGAGATCGAAATTATAACGGATGAGTTTATAGAGGTTGTAATTCGATTCGCCGGCGGCGCGCTCCTCATGCCCGACTTCGATTTCCGCCGGATTGGCGGCGAGCGTCTGCGCCAGCGCCGTGATGAAGGGCGACGCATCGCCGCATTCAACGATCTGGTCGATGATGGTGCGGCGATAGGCGCGCAGCATGCAGCCATGGTCAGTCATATTGATATTGGTGATGCGCGCACGCACGATGTTGGAGATTTTCGAGACGAATTTCCGCCACGCCAGATCCTGCCGCCTAGCACGGATGCCGCCAACGACGTCATGACCTTCCTCGATCAGCTTCAGCAGTTTGGGGATATCTTCCGGCGGGTTCTGCAGGTCACAGTCGAGCGTCACCACTACCTCGCCGCGCACATGCTCAAACCCGGCCATGATGGCGGGATGCTGGCCGTAATTGCGCATGAACTGCACGACGCGGATGACATCCGGGCGCTTGTTGAATAGTTCCGCCAGCACTTTTTGCGAGCCGTCCTTGCTGCCGTCATTGACGAAAATGACTTCGTACGGCTTGCCATACGTATCCATCACGGGAATGAGCCGCCCAAACATGATGGGTAGCGTTTTTTCCTCGTTATAGACGGGGATGACGATAGAGATATAAGGCATCATGAACAGAGGCCTAGCGGGTTTTTAAAACTTTTTCCAGCGATTTAATCGGAGGTCGCAGAGAGATTACCTTGCCGCGCCCTCTTGCTGCTCGACATATCGTTCGTTTAATTGTTGCAATAGGTCATGCTGTTTTTGTGGCGATAAACTCTCGAATACTGCTACCACTTCAGTCATAGCATTGTTAACTTCTTGGTGCGACTCTCTGTATCTGCGCTTTTTTTCTTTGAAGTAGTTATGCTGCATGTCAAGAAGTGTCTTGATGTTTCTCTTACCTATTCTCTTTTTCTTGTCCAAGTCCATCTTATATCTCCATTATTAATGTTCAGAGAGATTATTAATCATTTTTTAATATCTTGGCAAGCGCTTTTATTACCCGTTCCTGCTCGGCATTGGTCATGGTCGGGAAGAGTGGCAGGCTGCAAATGCTGTTTCCGGCGGCAAGCGCATGGGGAAAATCGCCCGGTTTCCAGCCGCAATGCTCCTTATACCATGAAAATACATGGCACGCTTCGTAATGCAGCCCGATGCCGATATTTTCGGCTTTCATGGCATTGATAAACTCATCCCGCGGCATTTTTGTCAGGCGCGGCGTGAATAAATGCCAAGCGTGTTTATGCGGATAGTGCGGCGCGCGCGGCAGGAGCAGTTCCGGCCAGTCTTTGAGCGCTTCCATATAGTGTTTTACAAATGCTATGCGTTTGGTGATGAAGCCGTCGAGCTCAGGTAACTGGTGGATGCCGAGCGCGGCCTGCATGTCCATCATGTTGTATTTGAAGCCGGGTAGCACGACATCGTAATGCACGCTGCCGGATTTGGCGAAGCGGTTGAAGGCGTTACGGTCGATGCCGTGGAAGCGCAGGCGCTCGATGGCGTTGATGACATCCTTGTCTTCGGTAATGACAGCGCCGCCTTCGCCGGTCGTCATGTTTTTGTTGGGATGGAAACTCATCACGGCAATGTCGCCGAATGACCCAAGTTTTTTGCCTTTATATTCGGCGCCGATGGAATGGGCGCAATCTTCGACGACGCGCAGATTGTGTTTTTTCGCCAGCGCATAAATCGGGTCGAGGTCGCACGGCAAGCCAGCAAAATGCACCGGCATGATGACACGCGTACGTTTGGTGATCGCCGCCTCTAACCGCGAAACATCCATGTTGAGCGTCGCCGGATCAATATCGACGAGCACCGGTTTGCCGCCGGCCAGCACGATGGTATTGAGCGTGGCGACGAAAGTAAGCGGCGTGGTGATGACTTCATCGCCTTCTTTTAAGTTCAACGCCAGCAGCGCCACATGCAGCCCTGCCGTCGCCGAAGACAGGGCAAGTGCCCGCCTGCCGCCGTGATACGCCGATAACATTTCCTCGAATTTCTGTACGCGCGGGCCGGTGGTGATCCAGCCGGAGCGTAGGCAGGCGACCACCTCTTCAATTGCCGCTTCGCTTAAAGCAGGTTTGGCGAATGGGAGAAATTCGCTCATGCCGCAACCCCGCACTTGTTGCGGGGTCTGGTGCATAATACCGGACCCCGCAATGCGCTCCGCTTATGCGGGGTGGCGCTCATGCCGTTTTACTTACGATAAAGACACCGATCATGATAATGCCAATCCCGACCATGCGCATGGGTCCCAGCTGTTCGCCCAGCCAGAAATGCGCCGCCATGGCGGTGACGACATAGCCGATGCTTGCCAGCGGATAGGCCCAGCTGACCTGCACGCGTGACAGCACCACCAGCCATATGGCGAGGCTAAAACCATAGCAGAACAAACCGCCCCAGATGGGCAGGCTGGCGATGACCTGAATGGCGACCGGCCAGAAATTTTCTACAGTTAAATGAAAATGCCCGATGCGTCCCATGCCGACTTTAAGCATGATTTGCGCGGCGGTGTTGAGCACGACGCCGGCCAAGATTAAAATCATTGGATTCATTTGATGCCCTTTTCTAACAGAACGGTTTTGCCATACTTCGCAAGGACGTGCAATCGGCAGTTAACCGGGATGACTATGCCGTTATAGGTGGTATTTTTCATAAACACATAGAATGGGCGCTGGTCCTTGGCGCAAAGCTGCCAGAACTGATCTTGGTCGAGCATCCAGCTATGCGTTTCGGGATAATGCGTGACACCGAAATCGAGCTCGCCGGTATAACCACCGACGACAACGTTGCGGTTTAAATAAATCGGTAGATCCTGGAAATACGCGCCGTATGCCGCCACCGTATCGCCGTCATGCAATTTTTGTTTGAGAATGGCGACCAGTGGTTTGACGTTGGCGCGGTCGATGGCAGCGGCGATAGTGTTGGCGCTGATGTCGAACACTCCGGCGAACAGCGCCAGGTTGATGATCAGCAGAGACTCGAAACGCCTCTTCCCGACCACGTAAACAAGCCATATACTTGCGGTGACGTAAACAAGCCAGACCAACGCCAACACGCCAGCAGCCACGATAGTATTAGTGCTTATAACGGCGGTGGTAAACAGCGCCAATGCAATAATCAGTACCGAGTCGGCACGTTTAGTCACTGCTCCGTAAACAAGTCCAACTAGCGCAAGGATGATGGGGAGCAGCATGAAAAAATTAAGTCCCGTGGCGAAATCGAGCTTATCTTCGGGGCTGATGGGTAGCGGCACGAAATAATAAACGAGAATGATGGTGGTAAAGATCGCTGCGACGACGAGGCTGTTGATGCGCAATGCCCGCGTGGTGATGCGGCCTTCCCAGCATTCGGCGAGGTAGCGCCCAAGTAGGATGCAAAGCGGCGGAAAGATCGGGAAAATATACGGCGCCAGCTTGGAATGCGACGCGGAGAAAAAAATCAGCGGCAGGATGATCCAGAGGAAAAGATAGAGGTTAGAGGTCGGATGTCGGAGGTTAAGAAAGAATTTTCTAATATCTGACGTCCGGCCTCCGACCTCGGCTGCTGCCGAAGGCATCAGCCCTATCCACGGCAACAATCCGGCAATGGTAATGGCGATAAAGAACCACCAGGGTTGTACGCGCTTGGCCTCATCGGTCAGGAAGCGCTGGAAATGCTCGTGGATAAAATAAAATTGAAAGAAGGCCGGATGTTTTTCGGCCATCAGCACATGCCACGGCGCGGTGAGGATAAGAAACAGCACGAGCCCGCTAAAAAGCCGCACTTCTTTTAAGATGCGCCAGCGGCCGGTAATGGCGATCCACGCGCCGATGACCAACCCCGGAATCACTATGCCGATAAGCCCCTTGGTCATCACGGCAGCGGCGGCGGCAATATACATGCCCCAATAAAAACATTTCTGCTCGGGCTTTCCTTCCGTGGAAGCATGCTGTGCGGCGAGGAAACAGGCGAAAGTGAGCGTAAGAAACAACGTGACTGGCGTATCGAGCATGGCGACGCGGCCGAGCGTATAACCCAGCGCGCAAGTGGTGATTACGGCGGCGGCGAGCAACCCGCTTAAACGGCCATAGAGCAGTCGTCCTGTGGCGTAAGTAACAAGGCAAAGAAGAGTGTCGAGCAGTAACGTTGTGATGCGCCCGGCGAATTCGCCGGTGCCGAAAAATTGCATGACCGATGCCTGCAGCCAGTAAAACAGTGGCGGCTTTTCGAAATAAGGTACGCCATTGAGGCGGGGCGTCAGCCAGTCGTTGGTTATGAGCATTTGCCGAGGCACTTCGATGTAGCGCGCCTCGCTCGGCGTCAGGTACGGCCGCACGCCAAGCCCGATGCAGAAGAAAATGCCGATGGCAAGAAACAGCCACAGGAAATCGCGACGCCATGAGTGTTGATTCATCTAATTACACCTCTTTATCACCGAAACGCGATCGAACTTCTGCATCACGCACAGATTATGGTTTGCAGTCATAACCGAAGCGAGCCGCTTGTTCAATATCACCATCGGCAGCGGCGGCGTTTGCTTCATCCATTCCGCCATCGTAATGAATTGGGAGTGCGCGCCGTCAAAATGCTGCTCGCCGTAGAGCAGATCGCTCGACCGGCTGTCGACGACAACCAGCGGCTTATCAAGGTAAAACGCCAGCGCCGACAGTTCTTCGAATTCCTGGTAGATCGCGGCACGCCCACCGGAATTTTTCAGGAATTCGGCTACCGGCTTTTGCGAAATGCGCTCGCCCGCCAAGTCCGTGCCGGAGATGAGCAGGGGCAGGAGCAACAACATTTGAGCGCCAAACAGCGGCACGATCCAGCGTGGTGGCAGGCGGCGGAATAGCAGAATGACGGCAAAAATATAACATGCGGCACAGCCGATAACTGGCCAGGACACGATTTGGCATATCGGAAATAGGTCACCTCTTCCTTCGTGGCAGGAGAATTTCACCAGCTCGAGGGCGCTGATAATCAAAATGAGCGCAATAGCCGCCAGCCCGCGTACGAAGCGCGGATCGGTCGCCAGCACGCGCTCCAGCTGCAGTGCCAGCAGCATGACCAATGGCGGCATGCCGGCAATCATGTAATAATTGGCCTTACCGCCGGATGCGGAAAAAAAGACAAGGAAAAAAAGAAACCACGACCACAAAAAAGGCCGCAACGAACCCGACGTCAGCGCCACATTTTTTTTCACCAATAACAATAAAAACAATGTCCACGGTATCAGGTAGCCGGGAATGCGGACGAGATAATACCAGGCATGGCCGGTGTAATAATCATGCGGCTGGCGCATGTTGAGGAAACGCAGCACATGCTCATTGATGAAATAAAAATAGGCGAATCCCGGCTCTTTAAGAGTTGCGGCGATATGCCACGGCGCGATGACGCAAAGGAACAGCAGGATGCCGATGGGTGATAGAGGCTCAAGCCAGCCGCGGCGCGGGCAGCGCTGCCATACCAGAAATGTGGCGATGGCGCCGCCGGCGAGAATGACGGCAACGAATCCCTTGGCCATCACCGCCAATGCGAGGCAGAAATAAAATCCCATCAGGTAGCGGTTGCCTTGGCCGCGTGGATGGAGTTTTTCGAACCACTCGTAAAAAAATATCAGCGCCATGCTTAAAAAACATGTCATCAGCATGTCGCACATCACCATACGTGCCATCGCAAGCAAGGGCAGGGAGGTAACAAATATCAGCGCGGCTGCCGGCCCTGCGATGGGTGTGCCGATGGCGCGGGTGAGGAAGCGGTCCAGTTTCCATGCCGTAAGGAGCAACGCCAGCGCCGGTACCAGCCGTGCCGCCCATTCATTTTCGCCGAAGAGTGCTATTGCTGCCGCCGTCAGCCAGTACAGCAAAGGCGGTTTCTCGATGTAAGGCACGCCGTTTAAATGCGGGATGATAAAGTCGCCGCTCTTCAGCATGTCTTTAGCGATAGCGGCGTACATGCCTTCATTGTGGTCGAGCAGCGGATAACTGCCCAGCCCGTAAAAGCAGGCAAAGAGAATAAGGAACCAGCAACTGGTACGATAAGCCATAATCATATAGCCAATAGCATAACACCAGACACCACAAGCAATCCTCCCAGCGCCGCTTTCCATGTCAGCGTCTCGCCTAAGAACGCCAGCGAAAACAGGATGACGAGTGCAATGCTGAGCTTGTCGACGGGGGCGACGCGCGAGGCTGGCCCAAGTTGCATCGCCCGCCAGTAACACAGCCACGACAGGCCGGTGGTGATGGCAGAAAGCGCCAGCATCACAAGGCCGGTGCGCGAGAGTTTATCGAGCGGCTGCCATTCCCCGCGCAGCGAGACGATGCCGGCCGTCATAATGAGAATAATGGCGGTGCGGATAAAAGTGGCGAGGTTGGAATTGATGTCATGAACACCGACTTTGCCGAAGATAGCCGTCAATGCCGCAAAGAACGCTGAACCTAAGGCGAATATAACCCATGCGCTCATGAGCAACCCGAATGACATTCGGCGTTATCATCGCCGATTTCGATTTGCAATGTGGCATGGCCGATGTGAAAACGATGTTCGAGTTCGTGCGTGATGCGATGGAGGAAGCCATCGCCGGGATGGCCCGACGGCATCAGCAAATGCGCACTCATGGCCACACCCGTGGTGCTCATCGCCCAGATATGCAGATCGTGTACTTCTTTGACGCCCTCTAGCCCCGCCAAATAGTTTTTGACTGAAGTGGTATCGATATGGCGTGGTACGGCATGCAGAGAAAGACTGACGGATTCGCGCAGCAGCCGCCATGTGCCGGCGGCAATGACCACGACGATGAGAAGGCTCACCAGCGGGTCGATCCACAGCCAACTGGTTGCCGCAATCAGCGCGCCGGAAATCACCACACCTAATGAAATGGCGGCATCGGCGACCATGTGCAGGAATACGCCATGAATATTGATGTCATCCTTGCCGCCGGAGCTGAATAGCCACGCCGTCACGCCGTTGACGACAACGCCTATGGAGGCGACCAGCATGACAATCGTAGTGGCCGGTGCAACTGGTGCGGCAAAGCGCTGCAATGCTTCCCAGCCGATGCCACCGACGGCGACCAATAGCAAGAGCGCATTGGCTAACGCCGCGACAATGGAGGCGCTTTGCAAACCGTAAGTGAAACGCTCGGATGGCAGGCGGCGCGCCAGCAATACCGCGCCCCACGCCATACACAAGCCGAGGACGTCACTGGCATTGTGCCCGGCGTCGGCCAGCAGTGCCAGTGAGCCGGCTTTCAATCCGTAGGTAACTTCGGCGATAATGAAGGCGCTGTTCAGAGCAATGCCTACGGCGAACGGCTTGCCATAATGGTCATTAGCATGGAGATGATGGGCATGGGTGTTCATATTTATTTCTATATCATGTGATTGCACGGTTGACAAACCGACCTGAATTCAACAATAAGGACAACAACTGCGGCTAGAGGACTGCCAATGGAAATCGCAGCAATATCGGGACGTTTCATTCCACGCATGTCCGCCATCGGCACGGTGGGCAGGTCATCGGCGCGCCGCCTCTGGTTTGATACGCTGGCCTTCACGCTGGTCGCCACATTTTTCGTATTTATTTCGTGGGGCATGACGGAAATGTCGGCACCCATCGGCGAGCTTCAGCAAACCCCGATTAGCTTAGACGTACATAACCTGCCTGAATACGCCATGCGCACGACGCTGCGCATGTTGCTTGCCGTGGTGGCGTCGTTCCTGTTTACCCTCTGTTATGCCACGCTTGCTGCCAAAAGCCGCCGCGCCGGGCAAATCATGGTTCCCATCCTCGACATCCTGCAATCGGTGCCGGTGCTGGGCTATATTTCCTTCACCGTCACCGGCTTCATCGCCTTGTTTCCCGGCAGCATGATGGGTGTCGAATGCGCCGCCATCTTCGCCATTTTTACCTCGCAGGCGTGGAATATGACATTCAGCCTGTACCAGTCGCTGAACAGCATTCCGCGCGACATGAATGAAGCATCGTTCGTGTTCAAGCTCTCCGGCTGGCAGAAATTCTGGAAGATGGAATTGCCCTACGCCATGCCCGGCTTGATCTGGAACACCATGATGTCGATGTCGGGCGGCTGGTTTTTCGTTACCGTTTCGGAGGCGATTACGGTCGGCAACCAGCATATCACACTGCCCGGCGTCGGTTCTTACATCGCGCTGGCCATCGAAAAACAGGATCTGGGCGCTATCGGTTGGGCGATCGCCACCATGACCATCGTCATCCTGCTTTATGACCAACTGTTGTTCCGGCCGCTGGTGGCGTGGTCGGATAAGTTTCGTTATGAACTGACGGCGAGCCAAGACGCGCCGCACAGCTGGGTGCTGACGCTGTTTTCCAAAAGCCGCGTGGCGAAAAAAATCATGGCGCCCTTCGGCTGGTTGGGGCATGTGATTTTGCGCATACGCTTATTCAAGTCGTCGGTTGAGACCGTGCAGTTTACTGCGCGCGAGCTGCAATTATTCGATTATTTATGGTATGCGCTGCTGTGCCTGATCGGCATCGTCGGGCTTCGTCACCTCATCGCATTTTTTGAAACCAGCCTGACCTGGCACGATACGATGCATGTATCGTTCCTTGCCATGCTTACGCTGACGCGGGTGGTAGTATTGATTATCATCGCTTCGCTGATTTGGGTGCCGCTTGGGGTGATCATCGGCCTGCGTCCACGCTGGGCGGAACTGATCCAGCCGCTGGCGCAATTTCTTGCCGCATTTCCTGCCAATTTGTTATTTCCGGTGGCGGTGGTACTCATCAGCCGCTGGAGCCTCGACCCCGATATCTGGCTGTCGCCGCTGATGATCCTCGGCACGCAGTGGTACATATTGTTCAACGTCATCGCCGGCGCGTCGGCATTCCCCAACGATCTGCGCGAAGCCTCGCGCAATTTCCGCGTCAAGGGCTGGCTATGGTGGAAACGTGTTATCCTGCCCGGCATTTTCCCGTATTTCCTGACCGGCGCCATTACTGCCTCCGGCGGTGCCTGGAACGCGAGCATCGTCGCCGAAGCGGTGGAGTGGGGCAATAAACATTATGCTGCCAAGGGGCTCGGCGCTTATATTGCGCAAGAGACGGCAGCGGGCGATTTTGTGCATATCGCACTTGGCATAGGCATGATGTCGTTTATTGTGGTAATGTTTAATAAATTCTTCTGGCGGCCGATGTATGAGTTGGCGTCGCGGAAGCTGAGGTTTGATTAAAAGGCGTGGAACGTGGTACGTGAGACGTGGTACGTGAGACGTGGTAGTCGTGAAGGGAAGATAGAATGAAAATAAATAATTTTCGCGATCTTGAAGTATGGCAAGTGGCTATGGAGGTGGTAGATGTCGTTTATGATATTATCGAAGCGCTTCCTAGTTCAGAGCGTTTCGCTCTAGCTAATCAGCTTAAGCGGTCAGCAGTTTCCGTTCCTTCCAACATTGCGGAAGGAAGTGCCAGAAATAATACAAAAGAATTGATACAGTATCTGTATATAGCCAGAGGATCACTTGCAGAAGTAGAAACGCAGATTGAATTGGCAAAACGTAGAAAATTTTGTTCTGAAATACTTTATAATAAGGCTATTGAATATATCCGTCGCGTGGGTCAAATGACAGCACGGCTAATTCAATCGCTGCAACCTTAATTCACGTGTCACGTACCACGTGTCACGTATCACGATACTGACCTATGGAAAACACATTACTTCACCTTGACCACATCACCCAAACGTTCGCGCGCGGCGAAGGTCGCGACCTGAAGGTGATCGACGATGTCAGCCTGACACTGAAGGAAGGCGAAATCGTGGGCCTACTCGGCAAATCGGGCTCGGGGAAATCGACGCTGCTGCGCATCATCGCCGGGCTGATTCAGCCGAGCGATGGTACGGTTTCCTTCAACGGCCAGCCGATGTCGCAAGAGGCGCTCGGCATCGCTATGGTGTTTCAGACGTTCGCCCTGTTCCCATGGCTGACGGTGCTCGAGAACGTGGAGCTGGGACTGGAAGCGCTGGGTGTTCCCGAAAAAGAAATGCGCCGCCGCGCGCTCGAAGCTATCGACTTGATCGGTCTCGATGGTTACGAATCGGCCTATCCGCGCGAGTTATCGGGCGGCATGAAGCAACGCGTCGGGTTTGCGCGGGCGCTCGTGGTCAATCCATCTATTCTGCTCATGGACGAGCCGTTCTCTGCGCTCGATGTGCTGACCGCTGAAACACTGAAAACCGATTTCCTCGATCTGTGGGTCGAGCATAAGATGCCGCTGAAGTCGGTGCTGCTGGTGACGCATAACATCGAAGAAGCGGTGCTGATGTCCGACCGCATTTTGATTTTTGCGTCCAACCCCGGCCACATTGCTGCTGAAATCAAAGTCGATCTGCGCTACCCGCGTGACCGTCAGTCAGCAGCGTTTACCGCCATGGTCGAGCAGATTTATACGCTGATGACTTCGGCCATGCCGGCGCGCAACGTTACCGCCGCGCAGGCGCTCACCATGTATGATAAACTGCCGCGCGTATCACCCAACCAGATGTCCGGTTTAATGGAAGAGCTTTCCGCCGCGCCCTATAACGGCCGCGCCGATCTGCCGGCACTCGATCAGGCACTAGGTATGGGTACCGAGGATATATTGCATCTGGTGGAAGCGTTGCGCCTGCTTAAACTGGCTGAAGTGGCCGAAGGTGACATCCAGATCACGCCGCTGGGCAAAATGTTCGCCGATGCCGATACGCAGAAGCGCAAATTGATTTTCTCCGAACATCTGATCCAGAATATTCCGCTGGCGTCGTTTATTTATCGCGTGCTGCAAAGCCGCCCCGGCCATCAGGCGCCGCGCACGCGCTTTTTGACGCAGCTTGAGGATAATATGACGCAGGAAGATGCTGAAGAGGCGCTCTCAGCCGTTACCAGCTGGGCGCGCTACGCCGAATTATTTGCTTATGATGATAATACGGCGACGTATAGTTTGGAGAATCCGTCGGCTTAAATCCCCGCATAAGCGTAGCGCATTGCAGGGTCTGGTAACTTAGACATTACAATCCAAACCCGCCGCCGCGCTCATGGCTTTGAGATTGCCGCCATTGCCGATTTTCAGGCTTCTGTTCTAATCTCGCCTTTTTCTCCGTTTCTCTATTCATGCGCTCTATTTCATATGATGGCGGTGTTTTCCCATGGTCTTGATAGTATGCAAGGCATTCCTGTGCAATGGCAGCACCGTAACGTTCTGTAAAGATTTCCAAGAGTTTTTCTGCTATTTCGGGTTGTTTTGCCCATTTCTTTAAATATTCCGGGTCTAGAGAAGGTAGTTCTATCCCTCCTGATTGGCCTTCCTTATTTTCCAGTTTTTTCCGGAAGTCAGGAGAAATCGGCTTCATAAAAGCAGGGAGGTGTTTGGGGTCGAGATTATCACCTTCAATCAGACAGGGTATCGCGGTAAGCCCTAATTCCTTAAGTGCCTGAAAACGATGTATGCCATCAATAAAATCCAAACGCGGTTCGCCATCCACTGTTTCAAAACCAATATGTGAAACTGGCAATGAAAGTCCAAGCGTATTCAAAAGTTTTTCTTTGTTGGCATCAATCACTATGTGTTTCCAATTGTCAGGGTTTGCCTGATTTGGATTGCAGCTTTTCCACGCATTATTGAATGATTGATTAGGGGTAATCAGGTATATATTTTTCGCGCTGCGCAATTCATAAGGCAGTGTAAAATTAAGGCTCGAAAGTTCCATGATTATCCTTCATTTTCATACTGGACCCCGCAACAAGTGCGGGGATTGGCTTAAGCCACCAGCGGCGTACCGTTCTGAACGTCTTTAACGGCGGCCTGGGCGTTCTGAATGAGGACTTTGTTATAAGCATTGGAAGCGGCGTTATAGGAATTCAGCACATTCTCGACCGGATTTTGCGTCGTCGCCTGCGTTTCGCTCTGCTGTTGTTGCGCATTGGCGATGGCATTGGCTATCGGATTGATCGAGCTGGCATTGGAAAGGTATGCGTTATAAACGCCTGACAGTGGATTACTCGACGACACACCGCCGCCGCCGTTTCCAAGCAGCGTAGATAATGAATTACCATTCGCAGAAGACGAACTGTCGTTCTGCAATAACGTAAGTATCGCCGACGAAAGATTAAGCGTGCTGGAGGTCGACGAACTGGACGAAGAAGATGTGCCGGCGCTGCCCGACGTGCCTGATGTCCCATGCGACGACGATCCCTTGGCATCTGCAGCCGAGTTGCTGACAATGCCTTGAATAAAAGAGATGGGATTAAAACCGCTGTTACTGACTGGATCGCTCATAACACGTCCTCGTGGCAAGTGTTAATTGTTATACATATTATACCACGGTAACCATTACCAGTCTATTAATAGATATCCTATTGAATGATAACGAATTTTCATAGAAAAATCTGCCGTCTTGCCCGATAACAGGCATGGTTCTTGCTTAAACGTGCATATTATCCATGGAGGTCTATATGAGCAGTTCCATTTCGGCTTTAAATAACAGTGGTTACTACCAGCTTTCCGACCCGTCGGCGGGGAATAGTAACACCGCGCAGAGCAATCCCACCAATGCCCTGATGCAGGCCTTGTTGTCAGCATCGTCAGCATCGGGCACAGCCGCATCATCGTCCGCGGCCTATCTTCTTGATTTAAGCCCACAGGCGCAGCAATATTTGAATGGCGGTGGCGCAAGCGCTGTCAGTCCGCTTAATCCTTCCTCCAGCAGTTTTGTGCTCAGCACGCAGCAGCAGCAGGAAATCACCAGCATCATAGCTAAATATAAAGACGCGCCTTATACGCAGGCAACGTTTGACGCTATTCAGAATGCCTTGCAGGCTGCCGGGCTAGACCCGACGACGCTGTCGCGCGAAGATCAGGCGCAATCGTTCAATGCGACGCAGGTACTCATCGATGACCTGAACGGTGATGTGAGCGGCGCTAATTCATTGATTAATCCGGACGAATCAACCAAATCCAGCAATTACATGCAGCAGATTCTTGGCCAGTGGAAGACGATCTCCGGCAATACGGGCGATCCGTCAACCTCTTCATCGGGTTCGGCCGCAGCGACCAGCGGGGCGTAATTTATTTATTCGCGTCGTTGATCTTTTCAATCGTCCGCAAGCCGCCGAGTCCTAGCATCCCCATCAGCACGGTGGATAATTCC
>Ga0206956_1179_pt1 | contig 14353 bp, 19 predicted proteins | sample Alteio_BWOrgHeat_35_FD_153252 | JGI IMG/M metagenome (GOLD analysis project Ga0206956, IMG submission 153252) | Enriched cells from forest soil in Barre Woods Harvard Forest LTER site, Petersham, Massachusetts, United States -... | ecosystem: Environmental > Terrestrial > Soil > Temperate forest >...
AACAGAACCGCATCGGCAGCGTTGGCTCGGGCTTCCAGCAACTGGAATTCATCGACGATGAAATCCTTGCGCAGGCAAGGCAACTTTGTGCTGGCTGATGCACGCCGCAGATTTTCCAACGACCCTTGAAAGAACTCCTCATCGGTCAGGACCGACAAAGCGGCTGCCCCTGCGGCCTCAAGTTCTTGTGCCAGTCCTGCAGAATCGAAATCAGAACGAATGAGTCCGCGCGAAGGCGACGCACGCTTCAGTTCCGCGATGACGGCGATGCCATTGTGCCTCTTTGATTCCAATCCACGTCTAAAGCCGCGCGGGACGTGGCTTCCAGCCTGGCGCTCCAATTGGCACAGATCGGCTGCAGGCTTCGTCTCCGCAATTCTTCGACGGGTTGCAGCAACGATTTGATCCAGGCTGGCCGGCATGGCAAGTTGCAACAATTATACGGGAGGGGTGTCGAGACCTTTGTCAACAGCTCGTCAAAGGTGGGAAAGAAATTTGGTCAGAGTATCGGGAACGTCGAACAAAAAGACCTTGGTGCCATCGAAGGGACTCGAACCCCCACACCCTTGCGGGTACATGGACCTGAACCATGCGCGTCTGCCAATTCCGCCACGATGGCAAAAAGTGATTCGTTACGGGGCGACCTATTCAGGCCGCCTTCAGGAGAGAACCACAGCTAATATTCTACAGGGGCATCGCTTGCTGTCAAACGTCGAGGTCGGGCATCAAGCCTCGGGCTTTAGGCTTTCGGCAGCTGAATCAGAAGATCCGCTCACTTCGTAACTTCGAGTCAGGGAGATAATCCAAGACTCTGGAGCCTGAAGCCTAGAGCCCGAAACCGGAACTCCCTACCCTTCCAGCTTAGCCGTCATTGTGATGTTGGCCTTGAGTACCTTTGACACCGGACAGCCGCTCTTGGCGTTCTCGGCCGCCTTCTGGAAAGCAGCTTGATCGGCATTGGGTACGTGGCCAACCACATCCAGATGAACCGCAGTGATCGTCCAGCCAGAATCGAGTTTTTCCATCGTGAGTGTGGCGGTGGTCTCGATGCTGGATGCCGTCAGATTGGCAGCGCCCAACTGTCCAGATAAGGCCATGGAAAAGCATCCGGCATGTGCCGCCGCAATCAATTCTTCCGGATTCGTGCCGGGCGTGTTTTCAAATCGCGTGCTGAAGGAATAGGGGGTATTGCTTAGCACGCCGCTCGATGACGAGACCGCGCCTTTGCCGTCCTTCAGTCCGCCCTTCCAAACTGCGCTTGCCTTGCGTTGCATTGTTTCTCCTCGAATTATGAAGTCATGTTCTTAGCTATTGTAGATGGAAGCGAACAAAGGTGTCAGGTCCGACGCATTTAGCACTTGGTATTTAGTCCGGCAGGTTCTAGTCAAAGATTGGAATCTTCAGGGCAAAATGCCGATTGATTCAGTAGAAATCGGAACAGCTCAGATAAAAGCCGCACTGTGGGCAGCTCAGTTTGCAGCGAATCTCTTGCAGTTCCTTCGAGCAGTTGGGGCAGAAGCGTGATGCAGCGCCGCAATCGGAACTAACGATGGCATCGGTCACGCTGGAATTTCCGGAAACGATCGGGTCTGATGCCGGGCGACTCATGCTCGCTGAAACCTATCATCGGGAAACGACGTCCGCAATTGCAATTCCCGATTCCTCAGGCCACTTTCGCATCTTCGCCAAGTTTGATTTCCTGGCCGCTCGGCAAACCGCTGCTCCAGGAATCTCCTACGATGCGCCAAACGCCTAGGCGACGCCACGCACGCAGGAACTTTCCTGCATCGCCGACGGTTCGGTGACCCGGGTCAAACGAAACCGTGTAACGGCCAATTTCGATCGCCATGTCGCCCGAGTAATCCACGCGCGTGGTTTCAAAGCGCAGATTCTGGTAGCCCGAATCGCCGTACTGCCGGAGGGCGCGCTCAATCCCTTTCGTCCCCTGAGACGACTCACGATGCGAAAGCATCAACACGCCGTCAGAAGCGAACAATGCCGCTACCTGGTCATAGTTGCCGGTGTTGAAGGCCGTGCAAAAATCTTGAGTGAGACCGCGAATGGTTGACTCGACATCAAGTGGTGGATTGAATCCACTACTATTGGGGGGCCGGTACATCAAACTACCTCCTGGGGGGAACAGGACGCTGCATACTCTGAATATGCATTGTAGCGCAGAAATCGAAGTGGAAAACTGCCAAGTTTTCCTCCGCCAATGCGATTTCAACACCACCCAAGCCGGTTCCCTATATGCAAGTTCCAAATCTTGATACTTAGATTATGATGATGTGGGCTGAGAGCTCGCTCATGCCCTCAACTCGCGACTGAGGCGTAAACCATGTACTTCGAACAGTTTTACCTGGGTTGTCTAGCGCATGCTTCCTACATGTTGGGGTCAGCGGGGGAAGCAATTGTGGTCGATCCTCAGCGAGATGTGGACATTTACTTGAAGGCCGCGGAAGAGCACAACCTGAAGATCCATCATATTTTCGAGACTCATCTGCACGCCGATTTTGTTTCGGGACATAAAGAACTGGCCGCGCGTACCGGAGCAAAGATTTACATGGGAGCCAATGCTGGCGCCGCATTTCCCCACGTTGCGGTGCGAGATGGCTTCGAGCTGCGAGCCGGGAAAGTACTCCTCAAAGTGCTGGACACTCCGGGACACACGCTAGAAAGCATATGTCTTCTAATCACGGATGAAGAGAAATCACCCAATCCCTGGGCAGTCTTGACCGGCGACACGTTATTCCTCGGCGATGTCGGACGGCCCGATCTCTCGACGACACATACTCCAGCGGAGTTAGGGGGCATGCTTTACGAAAGTTTGCATCACCAACTGCTCGCGCTGTCGGACGATGTGCTTGTCTATCCGGCGCATGGAGCCGGTTCCCTTTGCGGACGCAACATGCGCGCAGAGCGATCTTCGACCATCGGCACTGAAAGGCTCACGAACTACGCGCTCCAGATAAAATGCAAAGAGGAATTCGTTCGGCAACTGACTACCAACCTGCCCACTCGTCCCGAGTACTTTCTGCAGGATGCGGAAATTAATCGCCAGGGCGCACCCACGCTTTCCGATCTGCCTGATCTACCGCCAATTTCGCCGGCTCAATTAAAGTCGATGCTCGACGACGGAGTCATTGCACTCGACGTTCGCCATGGCGATCAGTTCGCTCACGAGCACGTACCCGGCTCGATTAACATTGCCTTGTCGGGACAGTTTGCCTCGTGGGCGGGAACAGTCCTGGGCCTAACCGCTCGTCCAGTTTTAATCGCAGACTCTCGCGAGCAGTTATCCGAAGCTCGGCTCCGCCTGGCGCGAGTCGGTCTTGAAGATCCGCGTGGATATTTGAACGGCGGCGTTGAAGCTTGGAAGCAAGCTGGGTTCACACTCGCCGAGTTGCCACAAATCAGTGCGCAAGAGTTGCATCATCGCTTGCGTTCCGAAGCTTCCCAAGTGCTCGATGTACGGCGCGAACCGGAGTGGCACGCCGGACATGTCGACGGCGCAACCTGGTGGCCTCTGGACAATTTCAAAGTTTCTCCGCCCGAGATTGATCGCGACCGGCCCATCGCCGTCCACTGCAAGGGCGGATATCGCAGCATGATTGCCTGCAGTCTGCTGCAACGAGCCGGATTCAAGAATGTTACAAATGTGATCGGCGGATTCGACGCCTGGCAGGAAGCCAAACTTCCAGTGCAGGCTCAAACCGCAGTGGAAGCCTAGAAATGACTCAGGTTGCAAAGGCCCAGACGGTCAATTAAGCTAAGTTTCTCTGTAACTGAAAATCCCAAGCCGGGATGGCGGAACTGGCAGACGCAGCGGACTCAAAATCCGCCGGGCTTCGGCCCTTGGGGGTTCGACTCCCCCTCCCGGCACCACACCTAAACCCCTTGGAATCAAACTCTAGCTGGCGCTTGTTCACCACACGGGATACGGCGGGGTCGGTCTGAGATCGCTCCATGGTGCCCAATTTGTGACCTTATCTACTTTTGTTGTTCTTCCGCTTACAGTCTTTCCTGCTCGACTCGGTTCTCCGATTCCTGCAACTTTAGAATCGCGTCATTCATATCCCGAACGGCTCACAATTGGTTACCGTTCAAACACGTGCTAGGGCGATTTATTGATGACTTGGGCGCCTCGGTGCACGCTGGGATGGTGGTAATCCGCGACCGCCTGGGACTTTACAAAGCGCTCGGCGAAAAACCGATGTCGGCCGCCGAGCTGGCGAAGAAAACCAACACTGACGAAAGGTACGTTCGTGAATGGGCCGCTTCGCAAGCGGCAGGTGGATACCTTTGCCTACGAACCCATACAGCGTCCTTCGAGCTGAAGCGGAGAAGTTGGAGACGGAGACCGTGGAAGCCCGGCTGTTATCACTGCCACAGCCGACGATTGAACCTCGGCACCCCCAGCACGGCTGAAGGATGACCCGACCCATGGAACTCAGTGGACCTGGTCCGCGCTGGAATAGATCGTTGGCGGTGCTCCGGGGAATGGTTGTTTCGGTTCGCGTGTGGGCTCTGGAATTGCAGGAGCTGGATGAGTAACAATCTCCGTGTGTCGTCTGGGTCTTCCTTTTCCCTTCAGCTTTGACACCATCGCATCCCAGCACTCGGCACATATGTCGTACTCGATGTGTTCGATTTCTCGTTGAGTGCAATCCCGAACTTCGCCGCAGAGATCACATTTGTAGACGATCATACAAAGGAGTCTAGCGGGTTATGAGACTCCGAGGCAACTGGGCCAAGGGGAACCACATCATCAGCGTCAGGGCGCCCACACGGGCTATTGCGCAGCGCCAACCGATTCCTCTCGTCGCCAGATCGAAAGTGCAGGTGCGCCTAATGCCAGCGCGCCGAGCGTGGCGGGCTGCGGAGTATCGGAACTGGGAGTGCACAGTGCCGCATCGGCCTGCTCGATAGTCTTATCCTCTGTGCCCTTGGTCTGACCCGCGACGATGGCCTTGCCGGGGATGGTTTCGTAGGCGAAGCCGGTCAGGGTAGCGGTGATTTTCATGTGAGCTGCCGCGACATTGAGACGGGCCCAGCCGTAGTGAACATGCCCCTTCACAAGAAACTTCAAGCCCAGATAGCGGCCTTCGACATTAAGCCATGGGCCAACCGTGCCGTACTCGGTACCGGACGCCGCCATCAAGAGGCCGGAAAACGGTTCTTTGGGACCGATCGGTGAGCCCCATTTCAACGCGAAAGCGTAGAACGGTCCTCCGATTCCTTTTGCTCCCACAACCTTATTCTTTCCAATTGGACGCGCAAATAGGCTTCGGCCACAGACATCACTCGTGCAGAACGAATGGTTTGAGATGGTGAAGTCGGCGATTCCGTCGTGGTTAAGATCAAGAGAAATCTCGTGCTTCCCCAGGATCACTCGATGAGCTGGGGTGTATACGATTCTTGCCTCAGACGGCTGTGCCAACGCTAAGGCGCCGACTCCCGCTGCGGTTGCTGCAAGCGTATACATGCTGAGTTGCCGATGGAGCGACTCGGAGATCTTGGCGGGAATGCGGGGCCGGGAGCGGTTCATGAATCCTCCGACAGGCGAGAGTATTGTGCTCTCGGCGTCGTCGCTAGTCAATCAGCCGACCATCCAGTGAGACGCTCTTTGCCCTCCTTTGGGCGACCAGGTTCTTTGCACTCGTGAAAATTGAATTTCTCTCTCAGGTACTGCTCTGCGGCTTCCCGGTCACGCTTGAGACTGTTTGGAGTGACGAATTTGTACTGGCACTTGGTACAGGAAGCCATCGCCGGGACTTTGTTGCCGAACCACTGGATGACCTTGAGTATGCGCTCGGCCATAACTGCTTACTCGTTTCTTCGCCCCTAGTCTAGCCCTGGCCCGACCCGTCTACAATCGCGGAGTTGTTGCGTGATTTGTTCGAGTCTGATCTCCGCCTCTCGAGATCCGCTCTATCTTCGTAGCTGTGACTCTTTCCCCACGCGAAAAAAGAGCGTTCAGCTCCTGGATAGCTGGTAGCCGTGTGATTGTTGTGACCTCATCCAGGAAGTGAATAAGCTCCAGATCTTCCGACGCCGGCGAGAAGAAATATTTCTACTCGCGTGACGACGATTTTATGAAAGCAATCCCGTACAAAAGTGAATCTCACTCTCCGGTCGTCATGGGCTGGAATGGACATGAAGAACGCAGGCAGCGCTCCCGCGTACACTGAGCGCTAACTCCCATCGCGTGTAGTCTTTCATCGTCAGCGAGGTCGAGATCGTCGTAGAAACCAGCAACCTTGTCTGGGCAAGCCAATATCCTCGGCATGGCATTCTCGACATAATTCATCATGTAGCGCCTCCCATAACCATTAGCCGGAGACTCCTTCGGCGACAAGCTCGATGACCCTGAGTTCTCGTTGATTGGGAGTCCGGTCGCCGTACTCTCCGCTTTACTTGTGCGCACCACTTCATTGGCAAACCAGCTGAGCGGTGCCCTGAATGGTAGCCGCTGTATTGGATACACCGTTGTTAACCGTAAGCTGCAAGTTTTGAGGCGCGCTGGCCGTGATAGTCACGGTGCCTGGCCCCAGGCAAGTCGCTTCACCGGTCGATCCGATGCTCGCCGCCGTGGTCGAAGTCTTCCAAGAGAGGCCATCCACCGCCGACAGGTCGCGGCTGGAACCATCGCTAAAATTGCCTTTGGCTGTGTAACCTACCTGTCCGTGGTCGGCGCTATCCGCCGTGGCCGTTGCAGGGCTTACCGAAATGCTGGTCAAGTTCGGATGGCCTGCCCCGCAGCCAATAAGAATTAAAGCAAAGCAAGAAGGCAAAATTAGTTTCGACTTCATATGTTCTCCGGAAGCTTAGAGAGTCTGACTAAAATCGAGGTTGCACACTCTGCCCACGAAGAAATTCCTGTAGAACGGGCGTAGGTAGGCCGTAGATTTTTAAGACGGTGTATGTATGAGAACTTAACCCGAGGAAGTGGAGAAAGGCCGCGAGTTTTGTGTCTTTAGTCTGGCTTGATCGGTTCGACTGTAATTGAGGTCGCGCTCAGCGCGTGATCGCTGTCCCATACAACTTGTCTGGCGTCATCCCATGGATCTAACTCTCGTGGCCAATAATGACGGGTTTAGGAACGGGGTATTTTGACAGCCGCCGACAACTATACTGCACGTTGTACTTCGTCAGTGACCAGAAGCCATCTGATGGGCGTCGGGCCGACAGCTACTGCTTGAACACTAACGGTGGCCCGCTAATCCGGTTGCCCTTGAGATCGACCGTCACATCGACGCTATCGCCGATGTGGACGAACGGAATGCCTTTGTTCATTCCGTAGTCCTTACGGTCGAAGACCATGGTCCCATGAATCTCGCCTGTGCCTGTCCCCTTGCCGGAAAGGATTAGTGTCAACGTCTGTGGTTTAGACGCTCCACGGATCGTGAAGTCGCCAACCACTTCGAAGGTGTTGGGGCCGGTCTGTACAATCTTGGTCGAGAGAAAGGTAATCAACGGAACTTGATCGGCGTTGAAGAAGTCCTTGCTCTTCAGCTTGCCGTCCTTCATGCCACTTCCAGTATTGACGCTGTCTGCCTGAATCTTGATGTCCAGAACGCCTGTCGTCACGTCAGTGGACGTAAAGACTAGAGTGGCGTCCCACTTGTCGAAACTACCGTTGATAGCCACCGATGCCTTCACCGCGAACTTGACGGAGCTGTCTTCCGTTGTAAACTTGACGACCGGAACCTGGGCCAGACTTATGGACGTGGCGGATGCCAAGAAGCAAAGGACGGCCAATCGTATGCCGCAGATCCTGAGTCTTTGAGTCATAGACCTACTCCTACTCTAGTCGACATGAGAGCAACCAAGTGAATAAACCACATGCGGTTGTCGTGGACAATGAACCCATTCTCTACCCCTCATCGTCAGTGCGTGGTGGCCGCTGGGGAACTGTCAATAGTGACAGGCGGAAAGGGAGATTTGCTCCCAATCCACCGGGGCTCCTGGGATGACCAGGCGAACGAGTCGTTGCAACGGGTAGTCCGTCCCGCGATGGCCGTAGCTGAGGCTCACGCCAGGGCCGGTCAAATTTTCTCCGAAAAGACCTGTTCGGTGAGCCATGATGGTTGTCTCCGGAGGTTTCCAAGCAGCCTTCGCTTCCGCGTGCTTGCGGTGCGGCAGACTGGCCCTAGCCGGTTGATAACTCCACAACCCCCGCCAATTCCTTTCGTGTCGGTTTACGGACCCAGTAGAATTGGTTTTACGTATTAGGGGTGAGCAATGAAACGTTCTGTGGTCAACATCGGTGCAGAAAGAGTCCGCCAGTTGAATGCCATTTCCCTCAGGAACGCCGTTTTGTGTGCTGACTGCGATATGGTCAGCGACAGCCCGCATGATGAGTGCTTGGTTTGCGGGAGCCGCTCGCTATTCAATATCTCTCGGGCGCTAGGCGGAATGCTTCCTGGCAAGCGGGCTACTCTCATCGATACGGCTAGCCGACCAGTTGCCTCGCCTCCCGTACTGAAGTTCCCGAGACGCGCCAGAGTACGCCCGGTATCCGCCCCGGCTGGTTCAAGCCGAATTCAAGGGTGCTTGTTCGACCAGCTTTCGGTAGTCGGCCGTTGATTCGAAAGCATGAGGTTCTCCATCGAATACTGCTGGTGTTCGGTTGGACACGCGAAGGTATTGAGCAGCAGGAATGAGCAGACCTTCAGCCATTGTGTCCTCTGCAAAGACACATTGGCTGAAACTACTTAGACATTAGAATGATGCAGGCAGCAGTGACAGCCAAACCAGCCGACTCACCTCTTGTGAAGCGCACCATGTCAGTCGCAGCCGCAGTAAGATTGCAGAGTTTCAAAGGGTACGCCGGATGAAAATCAAAGCCCCAACAGAAGAAGGCTGCGTAGTTCAGAGGTTCACACTATGTGGGCAAGACGTGAAATGCCAAACCAAATATCTGCGCCAACCAGTGTCCAGAAGACAGGCCACGGGTTGATCTCGATGTGGATCTGAGAGCTCCTATCCTTTGGTTGTTCCGATGACCTTTTATTTGGCATTCAAACACACCAACAAAGAGGTCGCCGCAAACCTAAAGGGGGCGCGCGCGGATGTTTGTAATTTGTCATCACCGATGACAATTTACATTGTTCCCCGAAACCGTGAGAGCAAGCGCAGTGAACCTCTTCCGTTGTGTGTGTTACAGCGTCTCCTCTGACGTATGCCTTCGACGAGTTGCTCGCATCATTGAAAAATCAGGTGCAGCAGAAGGCCAGTGTGGTTCGCTCTCAAGGAGCTACGGAAGAGCGCGTCTGCCGTAACGCACCACGGTGTCTGGAGCGACCATGCCAGCTTCGCTCTCATAAATGGAATGACGGGTCAAGTTCACGACCTTCTTGCGGGGAACGGCTGGCACTCTTCCTCCAGGCTTCTCGGCATCGACGGTTTGCTCGTTCGTCCCGAGCTTCGTCGCCTGTGGTTCCATCGTGATTGTCTTCGTGCTGACTTCGTCGCTCTGCGCCAGAACTTTACGGAAAGGCACTTCTCGCTGGATCCCTTCCAGCCTGGCGGGCAAGGGTGAGAAGCGATCATGCGAACTGACGAGTAGTAAAGCGAAAAGCGATATCATTCCTATGGCGGTTGCAACTTTCCAGAAGAAATCGTCGGGGATTCGCCTACCACGGGAATTGAGAACCGGCGAATGAGTGCGGGACGCTAACGGCTCAAGATCTGATTGAGCCGTCTGCATCAGCTCTGGCCGCAACCAAACTGTCTGGGAGGAGTCCACTTTAGTTTCCTGGGCCAGCGAGCGATTTTGCTCCTGCAGTGTAAAAGCAGCAGACAGGAGTTGCTGGAAGGAATCCTCATTCAGGATTGGCTTGTCGAGCTTATCAATGGGTCGGGCGGCTCGCTTAGCCAGGCAATACAGGAAGAAGACCGTTACAATCCCGAATTCAAGCCACGCCGCCAAGAAGAATCGTAGGAGATGCATTGGAACACCTGCCGAATGGCGTGAAGCGACGAGGTTTATCGTACCATATGCCGTCAAGCAACGGGACAACATACTATCCTCGTGTTCATGTGAAGACACTTAGTCTTCCGCTATTTCTCTGCGCTCGTTTGACGCATCGATTGGTCATTCGATGCGGTGACAGACGAACTGGGTTTCTTGGAGGCTTCCGCCAAGCTCAGGAAAGTTACCCACGCACGACCGGCATAGGCGTCGGCATTGAGGACCAACATTCCGGGAAGTATGAGCCATGCGAACGGTAGCCACAGCATGAGCAGGACAACATTCGTCAAGCAGCCCGCCGTGAAAGTCCAATGCGGCCAACTGCCCTTGAACCCGCAGATGAGGATTCCGCTGAAGGCCTGAACCACAAAGACTATTCTCGAACCGCACAGATTTCTCGCAAAGCCATACTCTGCAGCGTGTTTATCGACTAAGCCGCAGCCATCCGATCGACGTAAGAACTCTTTGATCTCGCGGAAGGCGTCGATGATCCTCCGGTCCGCAACGATGGGCGATTCACACTCCTCTTCCAACGACATGAGTCGTATCCCGAACCTTTTCAGGACCGCGAGCTGAATTCTGCTTTTCTGTTCTGGGCTGAGAAATGGATCTCTCATCCTCCCGAAGCGAGTCGACGGGAGACCGCCCCGTTTGTCCCAGAATCTCCTGGCAAAACGTACTCCCCGATCCCGGAAGAACATCGAGGCCAGATACATCAATGCGAAGAAGAGAAACCCGGAACCTGCCAACTGCAGCGGATGACTAATTACTTGAGGGTAAAAGTAATAGACCGTCGAGAAAGATGGCAAGAATATGATCGCAGTAGGAATCAGCCGAGCTTTCCAGTCATAGCCGTCGATAAACTCCTGCCACCGCATGGTTTCACGTTCGTCGTTACTGCCTTACCCAGTGCGAATCAATCTTTGACATGATTCGTTCCGCCAGAGCAATGGCATCGGAAAGTGCATATCGGAGGCCGGAGAATTCTTGCCGTCCCGCTGTGACAACTTCCGAGCCGCCAGGATTGCAGGGCAGCAATAATGAGGATCACGCTTTTCTGCCTTCATCCGTGACAACGAGTGTAGCGTATTCGTCTTTTGTTCGCTATCAAAGAATCTGCCCCGATATCAGTAACTTCGGGATTTGCACAGCGAGCTTTGTAAGAATCGGGGCGAAATTGAATAGCCTGCCGACGTCCCGGCATACGGCGCTTTACTTTACAGGCTTCGCCCGATTTCGCGTTGGTTTATGCTCTGTCAAAATGAACCGCATATGCACCTGCGCAAGGCGACACTACCGGACGGTAAATCGTCTGGGCTTGCAGCTTTATGATTTGGTACTGGTCACGGATCGTTCTAAACGCTGCCGCTAGGTCTTCACGGGTTGGCTGCTTCTTAGACATCATTACGCCCTCTGTGAGCCTTTGATATGTGGACGCATGATGCAGTTGCCCTCGTCGCCGAAATTGTCACCAACCGTGACAATCTGCAAAATCATAAGGAAGAGGCCGAAAGTGAATCCGGCCTATATTGCGGATTGGCGACGGGATGGTACTGCGGTGATTGAAACTGGCATGGCAACTGTAGACCGGGTCTGGCACGATCAATACAAGCGATGCGGTAGGCATGTGGATTAAGGCCCGGACCATCGGGGAAAATTTTCGTCGCTCGCAAAAAAAGGCCGAACGCTGCGGTCCGGCCGAAGCGCCAGGCTATTGCGCTTCAGACCGAAACCGCGACGATGGCTGGTTCAGAGAACGATCCCACCGGCATCACCTTGGTTTTTGCATGGGAGCACAGACTAGGCAATAAGGATCCCAATATCACCCGCATCACCAGTCGGCCCAGGCGTCCCATCCGAGCTATGGATCGCTCATCTGACTTTCAGTGCAGATTGGAGCGCCTCAAACAGAGCAGTATCGCTGAATGGCTTAAACAGGCACTCCACCGCACCCTGTCCGAGTAGTTGGGCGCGTACAGTCTCATCTCTGCTGGCGGTGATGAAGACAATCGGAATCTCTTTCCGGCGAAGCTTCAATTCCTGCTGAAGGTCAGGTCCGGTCATGCCCGGCATGGCGATATCCAGGATCAAGCATTTGGTGTCGTTGATGCAATCGGAGGCGAGGAACTCTTCCGCCGAGGAGAACGCCCGGGCTGCATGGCCGAACTCCTTTAGCAGGTCAGGAAGGGACTCGCGAACAGATTCGTCGTCATCGACCACTGATACGAGCGAACGTGTGACTGACACAGGGACAAGCATGCGCCAGTGCAGCGGGGGCGTCCATTGTACTTTGGTATTGGTTTGCCGCCGGCATTAAGGATCAGCGCAGCCTTCACGTTGCACCCGCATCGGTTACATCAGGCGGCCTGAATGCTTCCGACGTCGTCGGCGTGAAGCAAACCCTCGGGTACGCGAGGAATGGAGAAAGAAAACGTTGCTCCCGGACCCTCATTCAAGGTTGCCCATAAACGGCCGTGATGATTCTCGATAATGGAACGGCTGACGGATAGTCCGATTCCCATACCTTCGCCCTTCGTGGTATAGAACGGGTCGAAAAGCCGGTCGACAGCCTGAAGATCAAACCCGACTCCCGTATCTTGCACCGCCAGGCGCACCCGATCACCCTCGTCTCGCTCCGTTCTGATCACTAACTGCCTGGCACGATCCTCGACAGCACTCATGGCGTCTGAGCCGTTCCGAAGCAAGTTCAGGATGACCTGCTGAAGCTGCACTCGATCGCCTCTGACAAGTGGAAGGTCGTCAGCAAGTTCGGGGCGCAGCATTACCCGGTTCTTCTGAAGATCCACTATAGTTAGTGCAATCACCTCCAAGACAGCGTCATTCAGGTTCACAGATTCGGTCGTGGGCTCTTTCTTGCTGAACAGCGCGCGCAACCGGATAATCACCTCGGACATGCGGTTTCCATCGCGAATTGTGCGCCGCGCAGTTTCGCGGGCTCCATCCACATTGGGAGGATCGGCGGCCAGCATCCGAAGGCAGGTGCTGGCATTGGTGACGATGCCCGACAGCGGCTGGTTGACTTCGTGCGCGATCGATGCGGTCATCGCTCCGAGGCTTGTGACCCTGGACACGTGCGCGAGGTCGGAGCGGGCCTTGCTGAGTGCCTCTTCGGAGGCTCGGCGTTCGGTCACGTCCTGAACAGCGCCGATGTACTCGTGACCGCCCCGGATGTGAGCGACGACGTGTACATACTTGACCGCGCCGTCCGGCATCTGCAGCCGGAGCTCTATTTGCACATCGCTGCGGTCTTGGCGACATCGCTCGATATGTTCCTGGAATACCGATAAATCTTCAGGATGGATTCGCGTACCGATCAGTTCAAACGTCACCGGCACATCCCGGTCAATCTGGAAGATGCGATAAAGCTGCTCTGAGCAGGTGATCTCGTCTGTCGCCACACGCCAGGAAAAACTACCGATTCGACTAAGATGCTGGGATTCCGCGAGAAACGCCTCGCTGCGCCGTAGTTCCTGCTCTGCCCGTTTGCGTTCCGTAATATCGCGCAAATAGCCGGTGAAGGACGGCGGCCCTTCCAACGGAATGCGCGAGATTGCGAGTTCGACCGGGAATTCGCTTCCGTCGGCCCGTACTGCCGTCGTCTCGATGCGTTTCCCAAGCAGTCGCGCCTCGCCCGTGGCCAGATAGCGGGCAAAGCTCTGCCGATGCTTCTCCCGGAGAGACAATGGAATGATGACGTTTGCCAGAGGCATTCCCAGGACTTCGTCCCGGCGGTAGCCGAAGGTGTGCTCCGCAGCCAGATTGAATTCTGTGATGCAACCTTCGTGATCAATCGTCAGAATGCAGTCGAGCGCCGATTCCAGAATGGCGGCCTTGCGTGCCTCACTGTGCTTGAGTTCACTCTCCTCCTGGCGCAACTTCTCGTCGGCACGCTTTCGGTCGTCGATGTCAGTTATGAGGCTATACCAGCCAGTGATTCTACCTTCTGCGTCTCGCGCGGGATCGACCCTGACATGGAACCACCGATAGACACCATCAGCCCTGCGATAACGGATTTCAGCGTCATAGGGAGTTCCTGCTGTCAACGAATGCGCGAATTCCGCGATCACGCGCGGCAGGTCATCTGGATGAATAACATCTGCAGTCTTCCAATCCCTCATTTCCTCAGCCGTCTTACCGAAGAATTCCAGGAACGGCCGGTTCATAACTTCAGGCACGCCGTCCGGACTGAGGGCAGCCGCGAGTCCGGGAAGACCGTCGAGAATCTCGCGAAGATTGGTTTCACTCGCCCGCAGGACCTCTTGTGCGCGTTTCTGGTCATCGATGTCGGTGGTCGTACCAACAAATTTGAGGACTTTTCCTTCTGGATCGCGCAAGACCACGGCTTGATTTAGATGC
>Ga0206956_1181_pt1 | contig 14284 bp, 16 predicted proteins | sample Alteio_BWOrgHeat_35_FD_153252 | JGI IMG/M metagenome (GOLD analysis project Ga0206956, IMG submission 153252) | Enriched cells from forest soil in Barre Woods Harvard Forest LTER site, Petersham, Massachusetts, United States -... | ecosystem: Environmental > Terrestrial > Soil > Temperate forest >...
CTCATGGACAGCTTCTCCTGCGCCGTCTCCATCGCGCTGCAACACGGCGTGCCGCTGAAACTGTTATGCGAGAAGTTTGCCCATACCCGCTTCGAACCCAGCGGCTGGAGCGGCAATCCCGACATCGGTTTCGCCAAGTCGATCATGGATTACATCTTCCGCTGGCTCGACCTGCGCTTCTCCACCGGCCAGCAGCAAATGCTGTTCGAGAACCTGCGCCTGCGGCCAAGCACGCCGCCGTCAGCCGAAGCAGTAGGAGACATAAACGGCTCGACGGAAGTAAGTGGAGGCCGTGCGTCCTCGCCCGTCCCCGCCGCCGGAAGCCACCACGCCGCCGACGCCCTCGCCGGAATCATCGACCTCGGCGACGCCCCAACCTGCTCCTTCTGCGGATCGATCATGACCCGCAACGGAAGCTGCTACAGATGCGGAAGCTGCGGCAGCACGAGCGGGTGTTCGTAGTGATGTGGTTGGGACGCCGAGGCAGTTAGCAATCAACTGGGAAGTTCCAGTTTTGGGCATCGGAGATTCTTCTGGACGGTGCACGAAAGGTCACGAGGTATTTACACCGATGATCGGTCGGGTCAGGCTAGCGTAGCGAGGTCACAAAATGAGCACGTGGGTTGAGAGGCCGAACAAATTCGCTACGCTCGACTACGCTGATAATGAACCCGGCGCAATTGAAAAGCTTCAAGAACTCAACGAGTTCTATCGCAGGAACCGATGGCCTGCTGAGTACGCCAGTACCAGCCATCTGATATACTGCGCCGATGCACGAGACCTTTCCTCGGTTCGCGACGAGAGTGTTCATCTCGTAGTAACTTCTCCGCCATATTGGACCCTGAAAGAGTACGCCCCGCATGAAAAGCAGCTTGGAGCCATCGAGGGCTATGAGCAATTCCTTGCGGAGCTAGACAAAGTTTGGGCTGAGTGCTCCAGAGTGCTCGTCCCCGGAGGAAGAATCTGCTGCGTTGTTGGCGACGTGTGTATTCCCAGAAAGAAGGCTGGACGACACCACGTAATTCCGCTGCATGCGGATATCATGGTGCGGAACCGCAAACTGGGGCTTGATTCGCTCACCCCAATCTTGTGGTTCAAAATAGCAAACGGGGCTACTGAGGTTGAGGGCAACGGCGCGGGATTCTACGGCAAGCCGTATCAGCCCGGCGCAATCGTGAAAAACGATTTCGAGTACATATTATTCTTTCGCAAGGGTGGCTCATATCGATCGCCATCTTTCTTGCAGAAGGCCCTTTCCATGCTATCGAGAGATGAGCTGAAGGCCTGGCTCAGAACGTCGTGGACAGACATCAAGGGAGAATCCACGAGGAAGGGGCATCCAGCTCCTTACCCGACAGAGTTGGCCGAGCGCCTTATACGTCTATTTTCTTTTGCGGGTGACGTGATATTGGACCCATTTGTTGGCACTGGAAGCACCTCCTTAGCAGCTATTTCGTCGGGACGTAGTAGCATTGGCGTTGAAGTTGATAGCGGTTATCTTCGTCTCGCGAGGGAGAGGCTAGAGAGGGCCGTACTGACGAGGCCAGAACCTCACCTTTTCGACGTGAAAGTGGGCTTCAATCGCAATAAATGAGCGCTGCCGATTACGCTCTGCTAACCGCATTCCAGAACCTCTTTAAAGGAACGGCATATCTACATAGAGACTCCAGCCTGGGCGATCGGGTCGCGGGCTGCCTTTACGAAGATCTCTACACTCTGAATAAATCTATGAAGTTGCGTGAGCGAATCGACGCCCACGTGCGGGTGCTGAACGTCCAAAATCGGACAGTGGGCATCGCACGGCGACGGGGCGACGGTACGTTTGGCGAACTCGTACCGGCGGCGACCGCTCTCGTAGAGGATGGACGAGCGGTTGCGCGAGGGCCAGTCGCCACAATCGAGATTGGCGTGGAGACGAAGATACTAGCGAAAGCCATGATCAAGCAGATTGATCGAGTCATTGGGGATCTGATCAGGCAGACTGAGGAGTTTAAGAAACGGGGTGGCAACCCGATCTGTGTAGGCGTCGCGGGAGTGAACTTCTCGGACCTTTACACTTCTTATGAGGGGACAAGAGCCTTCCTCACCGATGGAAGTAAATACAAGCACCCGGTTCAAGAGGCGGCCTCGGCGATTTCACGATTGCAGCAGCGTGCCGCTCCCAGCTTCGACGAATTCCTGATTCTTAAATTCACTGCTACGAACACGCCCCCGCATCCGTTTTCCTGGATCGATGAAAGACAGACAACGCTAGAGTATTCCGCCGTTCTGACGCGTATTTCCCGCGATTATGATCGTCGATTTAGCTGACTCTTGCCCGATTCAGAGTGATGCCACATGATCTTCCAAAACGCTGACAATTGCATCAGCAATCGCGTCAAGCAGGTCGCAGAATTCCCGGAGCTCGCTTGGAGTCGGTACTGTATTGGCCGTACCCGTGTGGGCACATTCGTGCCGTAGCAGCACGAAGCTATCAAGCCTGGTCTGCAGGGCAAGAGGGGAAGTTGTGACCTTCTGCTTCTGCGCAAGCCTGTCCCATGGTCTATCGACCCCAAACCGTTTTAAATAGTGTGCGATAGTCTCAGAGTTTGGGTTTGAGTGCGTCTCCGCGAAAGCTTCCCAAACCACGTCGTATGGCACCGAGGCGACCGAAGCCAGTCGCGAAGCGATGTTGTGAGCGGTCGCTTGAATCCGGCTTGGTCGACGGGCCCGATCATCTTGTGCCCTCCGGGAGAGGGCAGCTCCGCCAAATTCGTAATGAGAGTGTTGAATTTTCTCTGGAAGGCTAGCAAAGGGCTTGTTAAGTGCAGAAACAGCCCCGATACATTTGTCAGCCAATTGCTTAAGGAATGATTCGAGGAAGCCGCTCAGGATGACGGTGGCCGCGCAGCGGACTGACTCACATCGATTTCGCAGAGCAGAGTCAGACAATATCGCCGAGACATTTTTGTCGTTGTCATCGGCGATGTCTCTTACACGTTCGAGAGAACTTCTGAAATCTGCCAGCGCCGTCCGCATATCAAAGCAAGCCGTCCACGAGTTTGCGGGCTAGCCCGACCCTATTTGCGATTGCGCTCTTGCCATTGGTGCCAGCGGTAATGGCCTTCTTGAAAACTTCATCTTGAGCACAAAGCTCTACGAACCCTTGCCTGATCTTCTTCGCGACGGGGTCGGTAACTTTGTGCTGTGGCACAACCGCAAGAGCGACCATCTCCGCGTCAGCCAATGGCGCTGACTTTTTCGATGTGAGAGCGCCCTTCCCATCCGGCCGTCGGAACGCGGACTTCCCGAAAAACTCGCCAGATATTGGCGACTGCTGTCGTAAATAACTCGGTATCCGCCCGTTCTCGAGCTGGGTCATCCTTGTAGACCTTGTTCTGGGCATCCATGAACTCACTTAAGTAGTCTTTGAATCTCAGGTTGATCTCCTCGGGCTTGAACACTGCAAAAAATCGCAAGACGAGCTCCACGTCGTACATTTGAGAATAGAGTGTGTTCTTCTCGGCTTGAAGGTCATCCAGCGGTATCTCCCACAGACGCCGAAAGGTCGGATCTCTTGATAGGTGTTGCAAATGGCTGTTGAACGGTCCCTGATAAATTGCGTTCCGTATTTCCATCGGATTCGCAATCATGCCGCCGGTATTGAGCCGATCAAAAACATCGTACTTGACAATCGGGGATGACTCTTTCAAAACAACGATTGCTGGAATGAAACGTCGCGTTATTGCGGGAGCTAGTTTCCGTTTTTGCAGTTCGTCGAAGTTGGCGCCGTTCAGTTCGGACCACACGTCGAGCTTCTTGAGGCGGTAAGTGTTCTTCAGGAACTCGTTTATCGCCGTGAGTCGCTGTCTTCCGTCTAAAACGACGTATTTGCCGTATTCGTCTTCTCCCAGGAACACCGGCGGGATTGGAACATTCATGATTATTGATTCAATGAATCGCGAACGCCGTTCGTCGTCCCACCTGTTCCGTCTCTGGAACTCCGGACTAAGGTTAATTTGTTCTTTGATCATTCCTGGAAGGGTCGAGATCGGCAGTTCGATCTTCTGAGAAACGATCTGCCGCATCTGCTCTCGGTATTTTTCTTCCAAGGGCGTTTCCGGTTCGAGCACAGTTTCGTCGCCTAGGTCAACCTCGTTCGTTGGCATGCATAGTTCTCCGGCGGGCGTCACACCCGATGAGGGGAGTATATCTGACCGAAACTGCACGCGGAGATTCCATCAAGTAGTCGGTCGTTTCGGCGAGGGGCGCTCGTGTCGGAAGAATTGGACGAATTGATCGAGATGGCGAGAACGATACGGATGACGCCGGAGCAGGGAATCCCATGTCTCGAAAGGCGCGAGACATGGGGCACCCGCAGCGCAGCTTTGCCTACGGCAACGTCAATATTGAGAATGATTCCATCCCATGGGAGATGATTCACAGGGCGGCGGAGGGATTGGAAGAGAGGTGAGCGGGCGATCTGCTTTTGTCCGGTCGGGCGGGTTTGCGGTGCTTTAATCTGTTTTCTGGGCTTTATGGCACGACTGAAGTCGTGCCCTTTTACGAACCACGATCGGAAAGCGAATCCCTCAGACAAAAAAGCCAGCCCGCTTAGCTAAGACTCGCACTGCTTTCGCGACGAGTCAACGGCATGGAGCCGACGTTCACTAAGACGAACCGGTCAATTGTTATGGTGCGCTGTTGGGATCAGGATGCAACGTGTTTCTCGTATCCGGTAGTAACGGTCATTTTTCAAACGTTAGACTTGGCTTGGTAGGTCGTTTCAGCGAGGGACTCTCGTGTCGGAAGAGTTGGACGAATTGATCGAGATGGCGAGAACGATACGGATGACGCCGGAGCAGGGAATCCCATGTCTCGAAAGGCGCGAGACATGGGGCACCCGCGGCGCAGCTTTGCCTACGCCAACTCAAGATTGAGAATGACTCCATGACTTGGGAGATGATTCACAGGGCGGCGGAGGGATTGGAAGAGAGGTGAGCGGGCGATCTGCTTTTTGTCCGGGCGGGCGGTTTTGCGGTGCCTGAATCTTTTTCTGGTCTTTATGGCACGACTGAAGTCGTGCCCTTTCACGAACATGAGATCACGCGAATTTTCGGATGATGCGAAGAGGGGTTGGACACGGTTCGTCCTGTGCGTGCGGAACGAGGGCTATCCTGCTGGGCTGGAGTTGCGGAAAGTCTATCGGGTGCTGGCCGATGAGCAGGCTTCCAAACGGCATCAAGTGCGAGTGATCGACGAGTCCGGCGAAGACTATTTGTATCCGGAGGAGTTTTTCGTCTTGGTTGGTTAGGGGAGCGCTTCGTGCGAGTGTTCGTGTTTCCCTGCGGGGCGTGAGTCTTTTTCTGGCCTTACCCAGGACTTACGTCCTGGGCTATTATCTGCCGCCCCTCCGGGGCTGGGAGTTTTTGGGTCAAATGCACCTAAATTGGTGCACAATCGGGTTTTTGCCGAAATCTTGTCAAGCCCCCTGACGGGGTCGAATCTTCGTAAGTTGTTGCTGGCAGGGCGAATATATTTATTGAAAACATGGCATAGTTACCCTATTCATCCAGCTATCATAGAAGTAGTGGGTAGTTTGCGGCGGGTCTTGCGGTAATTCCACAACAGGACAAAGGCTATTTGGAGGCGTGCTGAACGCGCGTTTATTGCGCCTCGGCGGCGCAGCGCGCAGCACGCTCAGATCCTTCGCCCGGCAAAAAGCGCCGGCTCAGGATGACAACATTGGGTGAAGGGCAATTTGGAGGCGTGCTAAACGCGCGTTTATTGCGCCTCGGCGGCGCGGAGCGCAGCACGCTCAGATCCTTCGCCCGGCAAAAAGCGCCGGCTCAGGATGACGGCATTGGGTGAAGGGCAATTTGGAAGCGTGCTAAACGCGCGTTTGTTGCGCCTCGGCGGCGCGGTGCGCAGCACGCTCAGATCCTTCGCTCGGCAAAAAGCGCCGGCTCAGGATGACAACATTCTTTTCTGACGCGCCGGGCTTAGGGTGACGGCGTTTTTTCGGGTCAGGATCAACGGTCGCGGGCGAGGGCGCCCGCTCTACACAATTTGGACGAGACACGGCGCGGCCTTTTGGCTGCGCTTTTTTTTGGCGAATCTTTTTGGCGGATTAAAGGGGAGATATGACTACGAACTGGGGAATGGGGATCGCGGGATGCAAGGAACGCGGGGAGTGGGCGGAACTTTGTTTTATGGCGCGGGCGGCGGGGCAGGGACTGCGAGTGTCGAAGCCTTATGGGGACTCGGCTAGTTACGATGTGGGGGTGGAGTGCGTGGCTCCGAAGCGCGAGGGGCGGATTCTGCGGGTGCAGGTGAAGTCTACCGTGTATAAGCGGCGCGGGGAGTGTTACAGCTTGAATGTGATGGGGGCGCATCGGGAGCGGTATCCGAGTGGGGTGGTGGACTTTTTTGCGATTTATCTGATTCCGATTGATACCTGGTACATCATTCCGTATGAGGTGATGGGGCGGACGAATTGCACGTTGCATTTCACGCCGGGGAGCAAACGGCATAAGTATGCTCGGTATCGGGAGGCTTGGGGTTTGCTGCGCGGGGAGGGAGTTTAGGCTTCCACCCTTTTTCGCACAGAGCGCGACCAAAGGGTCGGGCACCCCGCTTGGAGGTGAACGCCAGGTCCCTCGACTCCGGGTTTCAAATCACGCGGCGCGTTTGCTTCGGCTGTCCTTGGCGATTTTCTCTACCTGTCCCAGATGATTCAGGTCGTGGCCGGCGAACATGCGGACGATGTGCGTGATCGTCTCTTTGCCGCGCTCCTGATGCATGCCGTAGTTTTCCCACAGATTCGTCGGCAGCGCCTTCAGCATGGCCAGATTGTTCTCGCGCAGCACGCGGAAGGATTCGAGGGAAGCCGCGGGATCGCGTTTCGCATAGGCAAATGTTTCCGCCCAGACGTCCTGGTCGAAGGGCTGCACGGACACGCCATTGCTGCCGAGGATCAGGCGCATGCGCCATCCGCCGACCAGTTCTGCGTCGGCGAGATGAGCGAGAATTTCGGCGATCGACCACTTTCCCGGCTCCGGCCGTTGCGTCAGCTGTTTCTTGCTTAGCGGTTTGAGCAGCTTTTGAAGCTTCTTCGGGGTGTCGCGCTGGACCTGCAAGGGGTCTTTGCCATCGATGAAGCCGAGAATGCGTTGGATGTACTGCTGCGGAGTTTCCTGCATGAAATCCTCCAGTCAAAAGATTGGACGTTCGATTTTGACTTTCAGACGCAGAAAAAGAAAGCGGAAAAGTTAAGGTATTCCGGCACAGTTCTGGAAGCGATACTAGATGGTTCCGTCGTGATGCAACTGTGGCATGGCCATTCTCAGATTCTGCCGCGGGCAGACGAGGGTGCCTCGCAGTTGCTGCAAGTCCGTCAGTTGCTGGCTCTGGGCTCGAACTCTTGCGAGGGCGGCTTCGTGGATCGCGAGCATTGTCTGCATCGAGGCCAGCCGGGTCTGCGCGCAAGCCATCGCGCTCTGGGCGCGAACGAAGCGGGTCTCGCTACGGCCGAACATCATTTCCGCCGCTGCCATAAAGCGGGTTGCGTGAGCGGAGACCTGTTCGACGGCAGCCAAGGAGTGGCTGGCCAGCCGACGAGCGTCGTTCTCATAGCGAGCCGCGAGATGATTGCTGACGAACAAGGCCAATAAGCCGACCGCTATCCAGTAGCTTGCTTTTGCCGAAATCATATGCCTACTCCCGTTCGCTAATATGAATCAGTTACCAGTTAGACGAGCCACCGTAAAGTTCGTTATCCGCCGCTGAACAAATGTTATGTACGGCCCGGAGCCTCGAGAGGTTCCCAGGAAAGCAGCCCCACGGACAACCAACGTGGACTGGCTGGCGTTTGTCTGGACAGTCGTGTCCACGTGAAGCCAACCTGCGGATCGTGCATCTATAAACCATCGCGTTTGTGACTTCAATGGTTGGACAGGTTTGCCAAGGGGAAGAACATGGAAAAAGTGAATATTGCTGAAAAGTTTGCACACATTAAGGAATCCTGGAAACCGCACATCGCCGCCGAGCTGAACGGCCAAATGGTGAAACTCGGCAAATTCACCGGCGAGTTCGTCTGGCACCATCACGAGCATGAAGACGAAATGTTTCTGGTGGCCAAAGGCCGTTTTCGGATGGAATTCCGCGATCGGCATGTCTGGCTGGAAGAAGGAGAGTTCCTCGTGGTCCCGAGGGGAGTCGAGCATCGTCCCGTGGCTGAACAGGAATGTTGGGTCGTACTCTTTGAGCCGGCTTCTACGCTGAACACCGGAAATGTGGTGAACGAGCGCACGCTGCATGAACTGCAGAGGGTGTGAGGGGAGTTTCGCGTCCGGTGAAGTGTAAGCACTATGCGCGAGATCCTTCACCGGCTGCTGACGGCTCAGGATGACGTCTTTATTCTAAGAGTTTGATCTATTTTGCTGACATCATCCTGCGTGCCGCCGGGCCGCGAAGGATCTGGCGCGGGATGACAGGGTCTCCGAGTGGCACGCCGCTTATAATGCGAGAATAGCCTTCTCCTCAACTCTAAGGAATTCTTCATGAGCCTATCTCGCATTTACCTGTCCCTCGTCATTGCATCGCTCTTGATCGCTCCCCTGGCTGCCCAATCGAAACCGCAATACGAGATCTATGCCATCCGCTACGCCACGCTTCCCGGGTTCCCGGTTTCGGAACTGGTACCCGGCGTGGACCCAGACCGCAAACTCGATATCGCCATGATGATCTGGCTCATCCGCGGCAACGGCCGCAATATTCTTCTCGACTCCGGTTTCTATCACGATCGCTTCTTCAAGGATTGGCATGTCAACGATTTCATAAAACCTTCCGACACGCTGAAGCCGCTTGGCCTTAAGCCTGAAGACATCACCGACGTGATCATCAGCCACATGCATTGGGACCACGCCGACGGCATGGACCTGTTCCCCAACGCCCGCATCTGGATTCAGAAGGATGAACTGCAGTACTACGCGGGCGAGGCTTGGCAAACGAAGGACACGCATGGAGGAATTGATGCCGACGATGTGCTCACACTGGTGAAGTTAAATACGCAAGGCCGCGTGGGCATGGTCGACGGCGACGCCAAGGAAATCCTCCCCGCCATCATTTGTTACACCGGCGGCCGCCATACCTATGCGTCGCAATATGTTGGAGTCAGCACGGCCGCAGGAACGGTGGTGCTGGCCAGCGACAACATGTATCTCTACGAGAATCTTGAAAAGCACGTGCCCATCGCAGAAACGCTCGATGCCGCTTCCAACTTGCGCGCGCAGGATCGCATGAAACAAATCGCCTCGAGTCCCGGCCTGATTATTCCCGGACACGATCCCGCAGTGATTGCGAAGTTCCCGAATGTCGCACCGGGGATTGCGAAGATCGAGTAGATCGATCAACTCGTACCGCGAAGCCTCGTCCGGGCAGCAGAGACGCCTGCGACTTTCCGTCAAATGCCAGCATCTAGATGTGACCATGCAAGTAACCGTCTACTCCGCCTTCTGGTGCCCGGACTGCCGCGAAGCCAAGCGCTTTCTCAAGGAGCACAATATCGCGTTTCAGGACATCGATATCGAAAACACGCCCGGAGCGGCCGAGGAAGTGGTCAAGCACACCGGCAAGCGTGCCATCCCGCAATTCGTGATCGACGGCGAATGGGTTCAACCTTACCGGCAAGGCGAAGGCTTCCTCTACGACGAAATGGCCAAGCGGCTGGGTATCAAAGAATCCTAACGATCGCGGCAATTCAGAGAAAACCGGTTACTTCGGTTTCGCGAAATGAGGTACTTTCCGGACATTGGCGAGGTGTGCCAGCCCCTATACCATCGAGTGCATAGATGTCCCAGCAAAAAACACCACACAAATCCCTTGTTCTCGGCGCTGATCGTCGTCGCACCCCGCGGTATTCCTGCAGTGGTCACGCCCAAATCGCAAGCTTTCCGTTGAACGGAAGGTTACTTAGCGGCAGGATCTGCGATCTAGGTTTGGGTGGGTGTTGCATCGAAAACATCGAAACAACTTCTGCATTCGATCTTGGTGCCCAGACGGAGATCCTGGTGAAAATGAACTCCTGGTTTTTCCGCGCCATGGCTCACGTAAAGGCAGTTCGTGAGCGGTCTGGAATCTCACTGGAGTTCATGCGCATGAGCGCTGGCGGATATGGCATGCTGACTGACCTCATCGCCGACCTCGAGCGACCGCGACCTGGGTCGATCCGTGTGAAGGCGACCGCCACGGCGTCGACTTTGGAGCTCCGAAGCGGACCGAAGCCCAGCCCTGCAATCGTCGGAACCATCGTGCACGCCGAATCCGCCGAGGCTGTCCTGGCCACGAGTCGTTTAGATTGGGATCGGCACCTGGATCCCGAAGCGACAACCGTGGATATTTTCGTCTAATTTGCCTCTGTGTCCTTAATAGCAAACATTCACGCATTTGTGATTACCACAAGGTAATCTATGCAAGAAAAAAAACAACCGGGCCGCTCTCCAGTCGTACATCGCCCTCCGTACCGTAGGAACCGTACAACGCTGAGCGCACAATAGACCTCACACATCCGGCAAAACTGGCTGCAAGATTCTCCCCTCCAACTCGCCGCTATAACCGTGCAAAAAGGGGCTCATGGCCGAAAGTGATACACAAATTCGCGAAGAGCGCGTCTGTACCGTCTGGCAACGAATGCTCGAAGGCGTGCTGGGAGTCTGCCTGCTGGTTGGCCTGATTCTGATGCTCCGCTACTCCTCGGGCGCGCGTCCGCATGATCTTGAGAAGACTGATCGTCCGAAGAGCGAACTCCAGAAAGACGACCTGCAACGCCAGGTTCTGCAATTGGGACACGAAGTGCAACAGCTCGAGCAAGAGCAGGCCATGCCGGCGCTGGTCCTGCACCGTTATCGCAATTCCATTTGTTTCATCTACGGTGTGTATCGTGTTGGATTCCCAGGCCGCCAGCCGGAGTTTCGGGCGCGCATTTCCGGCACCGGCTTCGTGGTTTCCGATGGCCTGCTGGCGACGAACCGCCACGTGGCTGAGCCCTGGTACGAAGACTCCGAGTCGGCGTCGTTGATTCGCAAAGGCGCTACGCCGCGCCTCGAAAAACTGCTGGCTTTCTTTCCCGGATTGCCCACGCCGGTCAACATCACTCCCGCTGTCCTGTCGGCGCAAGGAGACTTAGCCGTTCTTCGCATCTCCCCTCTTCATATCGAGGATGCGAAGGCTGTGCATGAGATTCGACCTCTGCCGCTCGCCGCCGATATTCCGAACCCAGGAGAACTGGTTGCCGTAGTCGGATATCCCATGGGCGTGCTGGGCATGGTGGCGAAATCACCGCCCGCTGTGTACGAGCGCCTGGCTTATCGTCGTGACGATCAGGGAGCCGCGAATGAACTGGCAGCGCTATCGTTAATCCGGCCGTCCTCGACCTGCGGACATTTAGGAGACGTGGTCGGCGACAAACTCATCTATGACGCGCCCACCGCGCACGGTGGCAGCGGCGGTCCGGTCTTCAACGCGCAGGGCGAAGTGATCGGCGTCAACGCCGCCTATATCGACGGCTTCTCCGGCGGTACGCTGGGTGTTTCCGTCCGCGCTCTGAAACCGCTGATCGAGGCAGCCAAGACAGATTCTGCGGAACAGAAATCACAAGTGATCAACGCATCAGGGTCCACCGATCACTGACGTAAAAGCCTTCCAACCAACAAGCTGTTTACTGACGTCATCGTGAACCGGCGTTGCCGGTGAAGGATCTCGCGCGCAGTGGCCAAACTCTATGCGGAAACCGAAACACTTTTACGTCTACATCATTACCAACAACCAGCGCTCCCACGTTTTGTACACGGGAATTACTGGCGACCTGCCACGCCGCGTACACGAGCACAAACATAAACTCACTCCCGGCTTCACCAGCCGTTACAACCTGACACGCCTGGTTTACTGCGAAATATTTAGTTACCCAGGCGACGCAATCCGACGCGAGAAAGAAATAAAAGGCTGGGTTCGTAACAAAAAGATCAAATTGATCGAGGGCAAGAATCCCCACTGGCACGACCTGGCAGCCGACTGGGAAAACCTCTACAAGCCCCCTGATCGCAGTGCTGCCAGCCCCCGCGAGATCCTTCGCGGCCTGCCGGCCACTCAGGATGACGTCAAGTGATACGTCGATAGCCCAAATAAAAATACACCTTCTTAAAAGACGTCTTCCTGAACAAGACTTCAGCCGGGTGGCGGATCTCGCGCGCAGTTCCATGCGTCACGAGAACTGATTAGAACCTCTTGATCCAACCCGGTTCTCTAACATGCTCTTCGTGCAGACGGCGCAAGCGCGCCGCCATAATCCCAGGCCGCCCCAGATAACCCACCACTTTCCGAGGATCCTTGCGGTCGACAACCGCCAGTCGGCCGATATCGTTGCGCAGCATCTTGGACGAAGCGTCGTGCAACATCTCATCAGGATAGGTGACGATAACCGCGCGCGTACCGGCGTCGAATACGGTGGCGGCACCGGTTGGGTCCGCATCGAGAGCGCGCATGACATCGCCACGAGTGATCACGCCGGCCAGCTTGCCGTCGGCGTCAAGGACGAACATTCCCTGGTGTCGACCTACCGAAGGATCACGCCGCGCGATCAGATCCGATAATTCACTGACTTTCATGTTGGCAGGAAGCGTGGGCACATCTCGATCCATGGTCTCGGAGACTCGGACCTGCTGCATCACGTCGGCTTCGTAGTCTTGATGGATGTGCAGCCCGCGCCGCGCCAACTTCTCCGTCATGATTGAGGCCCGCGGCATGAGCCACATCGCGATGCCGTCCGCAATCACGCTCACCAGCATCAACGGCAGCACCGAGTTGTAATCTCGCGTGATTTCGAAGGCGAAAATAATGAATGAGAATGTAGCCCGGGATGCCGCTCCGAACACCGCGCCCATCGCGACCAGCGCAAAGGCTCCCGCGGACAGGTTCGCGGCGGGCAAGATCCGGTCGACACCCATGGCGAACACTCCGCCCATGGCCGCACTCGACATAAACATGGGCGCCAGCAGCCCACCCGATGTGCCCGATCCCAGCGAGATGACCAGCGCCACGGCTTTCGCCACCATCACCACCAGCAACAGTTTCCACGCCAGGTTGGCATTCAGAATGTCACCGATCGTGTCATAGCCCACGCCCAGAACACGGGGCACGAAGTAGCCAATGATTCCCAAACCCAGAGCCCCGATCGCCGGCCACCAAAGTTCATCCACCGGAAGTTTTTCGAACTGATCCTCGGTCCAGTAGAGCAATTTGCTGAAACCGACGGCAGCCAATCCGCAGACCACACCAAGCACCAAGTAAAACGGCAGGGCGTGAGGGATGCCAAAGTCCATGGGCGTGACTTTGAACATCGGACCTGCTCCTAACAACTGCATGTGCACAGCGGTAGCCAGCGTGCTCGCAATCACCAGAGGAATAAAAGATCGCGCCTTGAATTCGAAGAGGAGCAACTCGATGGCCAGGATCACTCCCGCGATGGGAGTGTTGAAAGTCGCGGACATACCCGCAGCCGCGCCGCACGCCAGCAACACTTTGCGTTCTGAGGCCGTAGTATGAAACGCTTGCCCGACCAGCGAACCGACCGCGCCCCCGGTTTGAATAATCGGTCCCTCGGCTCCAAAAGGGCCGCCGGTACCGATCGCAATGGCAGCCGAAAGCGGTTTCAAGATCGCAACCCGCGGCTCGATACGGCTGCGATTTACCATCACTGCTTCCATGGCCTCGGGAATACCATGCCCTTTAATCTTCGAGCTTCCATACTTCGCCATGAAGCCGACGATGATTCCGCCAATCACCGGGATCGGAATCACCCACAAGCCAAGCTGGTTATGTCGCGCGCTCAGGAATTCCGCAACGAAGCGATGGTAAAAGAAAATATTGGTGAACAGGCCAATCAACTTGTACAGGACAAACGCGATTAAACCCGCGAGCAGCCCAATCCCCCCCGCCAGAAATGACATCAGCACCATGCGGAACTGCGCCGGTTCGGCGATTCTTACGTCCCCGACTTGGCCCCCGGTGGCCGCAATCGTGGCCGGACGGGAACCTGCGTTGCTTTTGTTTTCTGACAAGTTATTTATTTCTCCTGCCGGTTAATGAAGTTTTGGCTGGAATTCCATCAAGGCGTTTGCCCACTTGCATGGCTTGCTTAAGTGCCGCCACTAAAGCCGGCCCTTGCATGCGCAGCTCATCCTTGTGGTGAAGTGAGAGAGTGCGCAAGATTTTCTCGCCCTTCGGAGTCAAAGAAAGCAGCACCTCGCGC
>Ga0206956_1182_pt1 | contig 14270 bp, 11 predicted proteins | sample Alteio_BWOrgHeat_35_FD_153252 | JGI IMG/M metagenome (GOLD analysis project Ga0206956, IMG submission 153252) | Enriched cells from forest soil in Barre Woods Harvard Forest LTER site, Petersham, Massachusetts, United States -... | ecosystem: Environmental > Terrestrial > Soil > Temperate forest >...
GTTGGCCGGCTCGTCCAGCAGCAGCAGGTCGGCCGGTTGCGTCATCAACTGGGCGATGCGGACGCGGGCCTGCTCGCCGCCCGAGAGGCTGCCGACCGGCACATCCATCTGCTCCTCCCGGAACAAGAACTGCTTGGCCCAGGCGACCACGTGCATGCGGCGGTCGCGGTATAGCACCGTGTCGCCGTTGGGGCACAGCGCCCGGCGCAGCGGCGCGGCCGGATCGAGCGTGGTGCGCCCCTGCTCGAACACCACGACGCGCAGACCCTCGGCCCGCGTCACCGTGCCGGCGTCGGGCGCCAGTTCGCCAGCCAGCAACCGCAGCAGCGAGCTCTTGCCGCTGCCGTTGGGGCCGAGCACGCCGAGCCGGCTGCCGGGGGACAGAGTCAGATCCAGCCCGGCGAACAGCGGCCGGCCGCCCAAAGACTTCGCCAGGCCCAGGGCGGTGAGGAGCTTGCGCGATTGGCGGCCGGTACCGACGAAGTCGATGCCCGCCGCGCCGGCCGCGGCGTTGCGGTACTTGAGCTCGGCCAGCTCCTCGCGCCGTGCGGCCGCCGCCTCGATGCGGGAAGCGGACTTGCTGCGCTGGGCGGACTCCTTGCGCGCCAGCCATTCCGTCTCACGGCGCACCTGGTTGGCCACGGCCTCCTGGCGTCGGGCCTGGCCCTCCAGGAACTCCTGCCGCCGCTGCGCGAACACTTCGAAGGCTCCGGGGGCGCGGAAGAAGCCACCGGGGTAGGCGCGGTTGATTTCGATAACCTCGTCGGCGACGGCGCGCAGGAAGGCCCGGTCGTGGGTAGCGACCACGTAGCCGAAGGGCGCCTCGCGCAGTAAACGACCCAGCCAGGTGATGCCCGGCAGGTCGAGGTGGTTGGTTGGCTCGTCGAGCAGGAGCACGTCCGGCCGCCGCGCCAGCTCGCGGGCCAGGGCCAGCCGCTTGCGCCAGCCGCCCGAGAGCGTGACCGCCGCCGCGTCCGGGTCCGTGAAGCCGGTGCGGGTCAGGGCGGTGGCGGCACGGACGTCACGCTCGTGCTCCTCCACGTGCTCCTTGAGGCCTTCCTCGGCGAGGGCTTCGAGCACGACGCTGCGGCAGGTCTGGCCGGGGGTGAAAACGTCGTCCTGCGGCACGTACCCCACGCGGGCAGCGCGGCGCACGGCACGGCTGCCGGCGTCCGGCTCGTCATGTCCGGCAAGAATGCGGAGCAGCGTCGATTTGCCCGCGCCGTTGGGGCCGATCAGGCCGACCCGTTCGCCGGCGCGCAGCTCCAGCGACAGCCCCACGAACAGCGGCCGCGGGCCGTAGGCCTTGGTTAAATCCTGGACACTGAGCACAATGGTCATCTTTCCTTTTTCGCAGCGCCGCCCTACTGCGACAAGGGCGATCCCACCTGGGCCAGGCGCGGTGCGGCCGGTACACTGGAAACGTCTCGGTCAATTTGGCCCTGGGGAAGTCGATTGTGCGGATTATCTACGTGGACGCCGACGCCTGCCCGGTCAAGTCGGAAGTGTACCGGGTGGCGCAGCGCTATGCGCTGCGGGTGAAGGTCGTTGCCAACACCGGGCTGCGCGTGCCGGACGACCCGCTGTTTGAGGCGGTCGTGTGTTCCGGGTTCGGCGCGGCCGACGACTGGATCGCGGCGCAGGCCGGCGCCGGCGACATCGTGGTCACAGCGGACATCCCGCTGGCGGGCCGCTGCCTGGAGCAGGGCGCCCGCGTGCTGGGGCCCACGGGGCGCGAGTTCACGGACCGGGACATCGGCGCGGCGCTGGCCACGCGCGAGCTGCTGGACGCCCTGCGCCAGGGCGGGGCAATGACCGGCGGGCCCGCACCGATGGGCCCCAAGGACCGCTCCCGGTTCCTTTCGAAGCTGGACGAACTGGCCAATGCCGTGCGCCGTGCCCATCCGGCGCCGTGAACGGGCATTAGCCCTCCGCGAGGTGCACGAAGAAACGGCTGGTCGAGCTGTCCGTATCGACATCCACGTCGCCGACCACGACGCCGGTGGTTCCATCGGGAAACGTGTAGTAGAACTCGAAGAACTGAGCATATTTGCCGGGCCACAACTCTTGTGTTGGCTTTGGCTGGGCGCCGCGCTTCGCTACGTATTCCGACAGGCCTTTTTCGACCACTTTCTCGACCAGTTCCTGGACCTCGGTTGAGTCCGCGGTGGGGAATTCGAAGATCACTCCCAGCCATTCCTTGGTCGTGCTGCGGCCGTATTCTTTCTTGAAGCGTTCAAAGCTTGCGCTTTCCCACTGGTCTTCCTTCACCGTGCCATGCCCCTTCACTGCAATATTTTGCATGTCGCCGTAGAAGTCGTCGAATAACTCACCATGCACGACGCGCCCCTTGTCGTCGGCGCCGCCGCGCTGCAGGAAGCGCACGTACAGGGCCGAGATGATCACCGCGGGGACGAGCGCGATCAACAGATAATGCCACACGGTAAGTCGGCGCATGAACCGCTCCGGGAAGGGTGAGTTCCTTTATTGTTGCAGAATCTGGCGATCGCGTCCACGAAGCCGCCGCGATTTTCGCACTACCACCGCCACGATGACCAGCGTGAACGCGGTCATCGCCATCATGCCCGCGCTCCACGCCGCCGCCCACACCCAGATCGGGACAGAGGCCAGCGTTGCCCATGGACCAGACGACGCTGCGGGCGCTGGCGACTCATCGGCGGCCTCCTCAGTCGCAACTTCGTCCTCGGCCGGCTCGACATCCCACCCGCTCCAGTCCAGACCGCGCGCCGCGGCGCGAAGGTGCTTCTGCTTCAGCTTGGTTTGCAGCTCGTTCGACAGCTTGCGCGCCTTGACCGCGGCCTCGGACTCGTCGCCGTCGGCTGCCCTGGCCGTCATGCCAAGGATCTCCACGACGAAGGCGATCGTCTGCAGCTCCACTTCCGTCTGGGCGCTGTCGATGGCGTCGTGGAAGACGCCCGTCATGTCATTATTGCCCATGGTTGGATTGCCGAAGATGTCAACACACAGCCCCTGCTCCGGCTTGCGAAGCATGGCCTCGACGAAGTTGGCGGTGAACGTTGAGCCGTTCGTGCGGACTTCGCCCACGAGCTGGTCGCGGACACGGCGGCACATGGCCCGCACGTCCGCTTCGGAGACGCCCTCGTGCCGTGCCTTCTCCCGGACCCCGACGACCTCCGGTTCCCGGTCGAAGCGCATCTCGTAGATCTCGGCCAGGGCGTTGAGCACCATGTAACGCAACATCGCGATGTGATTGAGCAGCACGAAATCGAGCCCCTCCAGGCGATCGGTGACGCGCAGGAACTTGAACGCCATACGCTTCAGCGAGTCGCGCTCTGGATCCGCCTGGCCGTAGGGCTTGATTTTCTCGAGTTCGATCCCAAGCAGCATCGTGCTGTAGAAATTGAAGCACAGAATGGTCGCGGCGTCGTCAGGCAGCCGATCGGGCAGGGCATGGTAAGCCTCGCGAAGCGTTCGTACGACATCACTGCTCTTCTGGTCTTCCGTGCGAATCAGCGCCCCAACGAGATCGGCAGCAGGGCCGGAGCCGAGCTGATCGGCGATGGTCTTCAGGATCTCGCGCATGGCGGCATCGGTCTGCTCGGGGTCGTCGCCGGGTGCGGGCCGCCCCATGCCCAGCAGCAGGGCGAAGCCCATGTAGGCGGCGGTGCGGTCGGTGCCCATGGTGGCGCACAGGTCAGCGAGCAGAGGATCGTCGGTGCCGCGCGCGTTGGCGAGTTTTCTGAGTACGTCGCGGGCCTCCAGCGGGCTCGGCTTGCCCTGTCGGCCGCCAAGCTCGCGAAGCAAGTAGCCGCTCGGCCACTCCGGATGCAGACGGATCAGCTCGTCGGTACATTGCCGCGCCGCGGCCAGCGCGGTCGCTGCACCTTCCGGATCGACCTTCTCGAGCATCTTGGCGCGGGTCCCCTGGGCCATCACACGGCCCATGAGGCTGCGCTCGTACATGTGGAATGCCTTGACCTCCTCGTTATCCGGGGTGGCGGCCACCAGCTTCGCGCAGTGCTCGAATTGCTCCAGGGCATCGTCGACATCCAGATGCTGAAAGCTGCCCATCCCGCCGATGAACGCATCCGCAATGGGGATGGGCAAGCGCCGCAGGTGCACGACCCGTTGGTGTGCCTTCACGGGCCCCATCTTGTTCAGCAGCGTCAGAACGGAGCGCAAGTGCAGACCATCACGGTGCAAAGGCGCGATCGCCAGCAAGCGGTTGAGGTCCTGCTCGGCGCCGGCCATATCGAACGCCATCATGCGAGCAAGCGCGCACTGGCCCAGCACTTCTTCGTCATCCGGGAACGCACGTATCGCATCGTCGGCATCCTCGCGCGCAGCGGCCGCGCTGCCGGAGTACGCACGGACGACGGCGCGCGTTGACTTCAGCTTCGGCTCGAACCCGACCGCACGATCCATGTCCTTGGCCGCATCGTTAAGCCGGCCCATCTGCAGCTCCGCCAGGCCACGGAAGATGTAGCCGGCAGGCTGCTCCGAGTCTTCCTGAAGACCACGCGTGATCTTGTCGACGCAATCCTCCAGGCGATTGTCGGTGAAGGCTTCGATGCCGGCGTTGACGAGCAGCTCGGGATTCACGCCCGCCGGCAAGGGCACGGTCGCCTCCAACGCGATGGTGTCCTTGCCGTCCACGAGTTCGCCGAGCGCGTCGGACTTGATCGAGGCGTGCTTGCTGATGCGGACGCGAGCCGTCGCCCCGCCGCCGATCTGCATTGTCGTCCCCTCCACCTGCTTGGGGCCGATGCCGTCGTAATGATCGCGGTGGGGCACGTTGCGCACCGGCCGCTGCATCATGCGGTCGAGTAGCGCGTGCTTGATGCCCTTGTGCCGCAGGATAGCGGCCAGCTTGCAGGCATCGAAGACCCCGTGCAGCTCGCGGAAAGACTCCACCGACTCCTCCAGCTCGCTGTAGTGGTCGGTGAGCTGGGCGGCGGCCTCTTCGGCGATCGGATCGGCGCGGCCGGTGCCCATCACATAGTCGCCGACCTTCTTCAGCCGCTCCGTCTGAACCTCCACTTCCGAATCGAACAGGAACGCCTTGCCGTTCTCGCGGATGTCGCCCGTGCCCATGGCCTGCGGCACCAGCCAGAAACGGTTCGTGCACTCCCCAGTTGCCTTGTGCTCGCGGATCAGATCGTACCAGCTCTTGAAGCCCTCGATCTCATGCTTGTCCTCACCGAGGCCGATGAGCTTCATGGCATAGTCAGCATCGAGCATGATGCGTACGAATTCCGTGTTCTCCAGCTCCGCCGGCACACCGCCGACGCGCACCTTCTGCGGACCGTACATGTTTGCCGGATCGGGATCGAGTGAGACAAACGGCACGCTGCCGGTCTTGTACACCGTCCGCAGAGCCTCGGTAAGCACGTCGCGATCGATGGCCACAGCGCCGTCCGTCTCCTGGCCGATGAGCACGACGTCGTCGTCCTTGACGATGCAGCCGCGGATGCGTGCCAGCGAGCCGACCGTACCTTCCTCCGATTCGAGCACCGCCTTGAGCGAGACGGTCTTGAAGGTCTCCTCGTCGTTGTACATCTTCATGGCGAAGTTCGAGTTGCCTTTTTCGATCTCCTCCATGAGCCGGCTGATGAACTCCTGCGTGTCAGCGTTGCCTGGGCCGCCGTCGAGCAGCGCGGGATCGTAGAAAATGGCGACGCCGTTGACCTTGAGGTCCTTGACCACGCGCGCGGACCACGTCTGGTGCTCGGCAGTCGTGAGGACGTTGGGTACGCCGCGACCGGCCTTCATGTCCGCTCCCAGCTCCTTGGCCCGCTTGATGACCTCGCGCTGGTTCGCGTCCAGGTCGTGCTGCGCATATTTGAGCTGGCCGTAAAACTTCTGATACGGCACGGGCATACCATCCGCCTCGTAAGTGACCTCCTTCTTCAGATCGTCGTAGATCATGTTCATCGACTTGCCCATCAGGTAGTCGCCGGTCTTGTCCGAGCCTGTCTTGCCGTGCGACCCGCCGAGCGAAGGCGCGTTGGGATCGTACATGTCGTAGACGGTGCGGCCAGCCTCGGTGCGGTAGCCGGTGACCAGGACCGCATGACGCGGCCCGTCGGGCTTGTCGGAGGACAGGATGACGACCTGCGGCTTGCCCGTCATCCGCATCTCACGCTTGGCCTCGTCCAGACTGCAGGTCTTCTGCTTCGCAGTCGAATTGATCATGTCCTCGGCGCGCGGCTCGAGCTGGGTTTGGGCCTTGACCGCGTAAAAAACCCGCTTCAAGGGCTCGATCTTGCGAGTCTCGCCATAAAGGCCGGGCTGATCCTTCTTACCGGGCTCGAACATGACCTGCGCGTAGCGCAGAGTAACAGCAGCATCGCCACGACTACTCGTCCTACGTAAACTGGGTAATTTCGCATGGATCGCGCACCTGGGGACGGAACGGGCCACTGGCGCCGACCTATAGTGTGTCGCCGCGACCGACGCAACGCAGGTATCGCCCGCCCCTTGTCCCTCGCCCACCACTGCGGAGGGAGTGGGCGGCCAACGAAATGACCATGATCGCGCATGTCCCCTCTCCCCCCGTACTCGGGGGGAGAGGGCCAGGGTGAGGGGGGACATTGCACTTTCAAGATGCCTTTGGTATAGCCTGTTGGTTCTTGGATCTTGGTGCTTGTTTGGAATTTGAAATTTGTGATTTGAGATTTCCAAGCAACGCGCGCTCCTACCGCTAGAAGAGGCTCAGTGATGGACTTGGACTGGCTGCTCTTGGCCACGGGCTTCACCGGCGGGCTGACCTTCGTCCACTACGTGCGCAAGCTGCAGCGCTGGTGGGTCAAGCCGCCAACCGTCGACGTGCGTTTCTCTCCCAAGGGTGGCTGCACCGACTTCCTCGTCAAATTCATCAAGGGGGCTCGACGCGAGATCCTCGCGCAGGGTTACTCATTCACCTCGGACCCCATCACGTACGGCCTCATCGACGCCCACAAGCGCGGTGTCAATGTCGAGATCCTCCTCGACCGCAGCAACGATCAAGACCCGCACTCGGACCTGCACATTTTCCTGGAAAACGGCATGAAGCCGCTCATCGACGCCAAGCACGCCATCGCTCACAACAAGATCATGATCATCGACAAGAAGATCGTGGTCAGCGGCAGCTTCAACTTCACCAACCAGGCCGAGCACGAGAACGCCGAGAACCTGCTCGTGATCCAGGGCATGCCCGACCTCGTCAACGCCTATCGCGAGAACTGGCAGCACCACAAGGAGCACTGCCAGGCCGCCAACCCGACCGTTTCGTCAGCGCGCGCGGGCCGACGGGCGGCGTGACAAGCTCCCAATCATTTCATTCCGTCGGACCACCCACACCCCCTCCGACACAAACCCGACAGAAAGTCCGACAGAAAGTCCGACAGAAACCCCGACAGAAATCCCCTGCCGCCCTTTGCCGTCTACTGCCCCATCCGCTCGCCGGATGGGTGAGCAACGCCGCCAAAAGGGTAAGACCGCCAAAAGTCTCGACCCCTTGTGGCGGTCTTACTTTTCGGACGTAAGTACCCCCATGATGGTGCCCGACTGGGTGATGGTGGCCTGCTCACCGCCCATCGCCCGGGCCAGGCCGAAGTCGAGGATCTTGACGCGGTACCCCCCCTCGTCCCCCCCCTTGTGAAGGGGAGGTAGGGAGGGTTTCGAGCCAGAGGTTGGCGGGCTTGATGTCGCGATGGACCAGGCCGCGCTTGTGTGCCGCCGCCAGCCCCAGTGCGGTCTCCTTGCCGATGCGCACGACTTGCTTCAGCGGCAGCGGCTCGCGACCCTTGAGCCGCTGATCGAGCGCCTGGCCCTCGAGCAGCTCCATGGCGATGAAAGGCACGCCGCGGTCTTCGCCGACCTGGTAGATGCGGACGATGTGGTCATGGGAGATGGCGGCCGCGGTCTTGGCCTCGCGCATGAACCGCAGCCGTGCCGATTCGTCCGCGGCGATGCTCGGCAGCATGACCTTCAGCGCGACCTGGCGCTCCAGTAGCGTGTCCTCCGCGAGGAACACGACTCCCATGCCGCCCTCGCCCAGCGCCTTGAGCACACGATAGGTGCCCAGCCGGCCGATCTCGTCAGCGGCTTGTGCCGGACCCAGAAAGTCAAACTGTTTTCCCACTGCACCGCCCTTGGGAGCGTCGGGCTGAGTTTCCATCGCCGACCAGGCCGACATTCTGGGGGGCCAGGCACGGTCTTCAGGGCGGCAACCGGTTCCCCATGGGTGTGCAACCAGAACCCCAGCGCACCCACGACGAACGCCGCCAGAAACGCTGCCAGGAGCGTCTGCCGGCCGCCTCGCTCCCAACCCGCCAACGCCGCCGCACCAAGCACGACCATCACGCCCGAGTAGCCGATTCGGATCCATGCCAGCCAGCTGTCGCGCACCACGTTGACGTGTTCGGAGCGCAAGTCCACGACCAACACCGCAAAGGCCACGATCAAGACTAGAACGACGGCTTTGTTCACCGTGAAGGACCTCCTTCGTAAGCAAGCCAAATAAAACACTATTTAGCGCGATTTTGCGCTTGCATATCGTACAAAGTCTTATAATATACGTCTGTACACTTACATCACGGGCGTCAATTCGGTTCCGGCTGCACACCTCTTACGGAGATCGCACCATGGCCTACCATTGCAATCGTGTTTTTCTGCGGGGCAAGCGCAGGCCGCCCTCGCGCAAGCCCCAGGTCTATCGCCCCGGCCGATCACGAAATGTCGAAGACGTGAGTATGCTTGTGATCGTGCGCTGCCCAGCGTGTCGTTTTCCGCTGGCTCCGCGCATTAGTGCCAAAGGTGTTGGCTACAGCTGTCCGTGCACCGAACGCCGCGCCGCGCTTGCCGCAAACTGCCTCAAAATGCAAGCGCAGCGGGCGTATCGATTACCCGAAGCTGTTTCGGCCTGAGGTGCTGGCCCCTCACCCTGACCCTCTCCCCCGAAGGGGAGAGCGATCACGGAGCGTGCTTTACGGAACGACCGGCAGGACGCCGCCTGGCAGGCCACGCCCCAGCCGCCCCCGCTTCGGCAGCGTCGGCTGCGGCTCTTCGGGCATTGAGATGCCCTTCACGGTTTCCTTCTTGCCCTTGCGAAGAACGACCGCATCGACGGCCGTGTCGGCCTTGATGTCGCCGAGCTGCTTCTCGAACTCTTTGGCATCGCTGGAGACGGGCTTGCCATCCAGCTCCAGGAGAATGTCGTTGGCCTTGATGCCGGCCTTGGCTGCGGCAGAATCGTCGTTGATCTGGGTGATCACCTGCCCCTGACCCTTTGGCAGATCGAGCTGCTCGACCAGCGTATCGCTCGGTTTTTCGAGGCGGGCACCGAGGCGAAGGTTCTCGCCGAGAGCCGTTCGGCCGCCGCGTCCCCAGCCGCCGAGACGATTGGGAAGATTCTGGAAGTTCGGCAGCCCGCCCGGCACCCCGGGAAGCGCGCCAGGCGGCAAGTTCGGGAACCCGCCAGGCAAGCCGCCTGGCATCTGCTCGAACGCCTTCTGAAGCTGCTTGCGAAGCTGGTCGATCTGCTCCTGCGGCACACCTTGTTCGCCGAGTCGCTTCAGCATGTCATCGAATGGTGTCGCTGGGTTCTCGGCTTTCTTGTCGCCGCTGCCCTTGTTGTCATCCTTCTTCTGGTCGTCCTTTTTCTGATCGTCTTTCTTCTCGGGCTCGGGCCCCGGTGCCGCACACAGTCGCACCGTTGCTCCGCCGACCAGAACACCGACAGCCACCAGTCCGGCGCTCAGCAGTTTGCAGATCGACATTACTTCACCTCCAGGATTTACTCGGCAAAAAATCGAACACCCTCCGGCGAACGGAAGGCGCGTACTTTTCTTTTGTAATAGGCAATCAATGATTATAGGCAGAACCGGGCTCAACGTGGAGAGGCAATCGTGCTCGCGAGCTATTGACAACTGCGCCTCCAATGCCACACAAGCCTGAAGCGCAAGCGAAGGATCCGCTAATCCTTCGCTTGCGCTTCAGGCTTGTGTCTTGTGTCGCGCCTTGTGGCATTACTAGCGCCACCATTAGTAATGAGGATTCGAAACGTCGCGCGCCGAGTCCGCCGCCTGAATCGCCAGGACGGGTGCGACGGCGTTACGACCGCTGAGGTCAAGGCTCAGCCCCGGCATCGCACGGATCGGGCGCATCACCAGTAGACGTCGGACGGGAGGGGTTTCGCCGGCGCGGATGAAGCACTCGTGACCCAGACTTTCCGGCATGTCCATCTGACCGCCCACGACGACGAATTGACTGGGCGAGACGGTGATCTCCCACGTCAGGCCCGAGAAGATCTCGAGCTGTTGCTCTTGCCGTGGCAACCAGCCGCCCGGCACCGGATGGAACGTGGTCGTCTCCTCGCCGTGCCGTGCTTGCGGCGTGCACTTCAAGCACGTTCGCCCATCATTGGTCAACGTGGCGCTGACCATCAGCTCGTACTGGACCTTGTCGAAGTCGGTGGGACGGACCGAGGTATCTTGCACGAGGTCGAATCGCGAATGTTCCAGGGCCGGGCCCAGTACCAGCTTCGTGCTGCCGCCGGAACGCAGCGTGATGCTTCGCGGGTTGATGCAACTGCGATTCGAGGTCAGCATGCGCATGAATTCGGCTGGGGCCACGCCGCCAAGCTCGCCCACTTTGAAGCCGTTGGCCTGCAACGCACTACGAGAAGCCAGCGAGCCAAGCCGTTCATCGACCACGCTCCACAGGTCCTTGTCGAGATAAGCATCGTAAATCGGCCGCTCGATCAGCGCCATTTCCAGCGCGATCAGGTCATCATGTTGCGGATCCTGGGCTGGATGCAGCCGATCGAAAAATGATGTGTTAGCCTGACGCGGTTCATCAATGGTCGCGCAGCCGCTCGCGAGAAGCAGCAGCACCAGGGGTAGCAGCCCTACCGCGCGCATGGCGAATTACCCATCTTCCCACTCTGAACCGTCGCATGACAAGGGGACGCGGGATATGCTTTCGCCGCCGACGCGTCAAGAGCAGACGGAATTCACTCCACCTTCGGCAGAATATCCGGCTCCACCTGGTAGGCATCCGCGAGCTTGTTCATTTGATTGAACAGCCCGACCACCGCCAGGACCTCGCCCAGGGCCTCGGTCGATAGCCCGAGCTTTTGCACCGCGGCCGTGTGGCTGTTGATGCAATACCGGCAACTGTTTGTCACCGATACCGCCAGGGCGATGATCTCTTTCGTGAGCAGGTCGACCTTGCCCGGCTGCATGATCGCTTTCAGCCGCGTCCAGCACAGCTCGAGATGATCCGGGTTGGTCGCCAGGGCACGCCAGATATTCGGCACGCGGTCAATCTTCTTGGTCGCCTTGATGTCGTCGAAGACGGCCTTCACCTTCGGATGCTTGGTATGCTCGTCGACAAGCTTCACAGTACTCATTTCATGTACTCCTTGGTCTTCGTAAAATCGCGAAGCGCGCCATCGAGGCTCTCCGCGAGTTCCGGATGATGTTGAATCAGGTTATTGACTTCCCAGCGGTCCTCGGGCTTTGCGTAAAGCTGCGGTTGCCGTGGCGGGTCGACGTCTGGCACTCGCACCGGCAACAGGTAGGCCCAGTCGCTGGTCCGTAGCGCGTATTCAAGACCGCCATTCACTCCCAGCCCGCTGTACGCATGAGTGCGAACGTTCTTCACTTCCCCGCGCGCCAGCGGCAGCAGGCTCTTGCCCTGAGCCTCCGGTGGAATCGGCTGGCCGAATAGCTCCAGCAGCGTCGGCATCAGGTCGCACGATTGCGTCAGCGCACCCACGCGGCGGCCGACGTCCTCATTATTATGGGGAAGCGACAGCACGAGCGGAACATGGATCAATTCATCGTGCAGCCACGGCCGATAGAGCCCGACGGCGCCGTGCTCGCCCAGCGGCATGCCATGGTCGGAAGTCAGCACGAACACGATCTCGTCCCCCAGGCCCAGGTTGCCCAGCTCTTCGATGAGCGCCTCGATGCCGGTGTCCAGGAATGTCACCGCGCTGGCGTAACTCAGACGCAGCCGTTCGAGCGTTTCTTCGTCATCCGCGCCCAGCATTCCAGGCGGCGGATCGAAGAGTGGTTGGACCGGCTCCGCGGGTTGATCGCTCTCGTCGTCGGCCGCCTCCGGCTCAAAGTAAGGCGCCACATACTCGTCCGGCACATTCCACGGCGGCACCAGCGTGGCCAGCTCGACCCACGCCAGCCAGTTCTCCTTCGCGAACAGGCCGTCGAGCACTTGCACCGCTGTGCTCAAAGTCGCTTCAAGTGCCACTTCGCCCCGTTTCGCTTCAACAACGCTGACCTTGTCCCAGCCACGCTGAAATTCCGCTGGCGAAGACCGGCTGCCATCCACTACCAGGTGAGTCACGATCCCCGCGCGCCGTAGAATGTCCAGGAGATCCGGGCCGGCTTGATCGCCGCTGGCCGGCAGACGATACTGCCCGCTGCGCCAGCTCCGCCGAGCCGCCGCCGGCTCCGGATGCTCGGCGAAGTGCTGATCGAAGACGACCCCCTCCGAAGCAAGGCTGTCAAGCGTCGCCGTCTCGATCCACTCGTTGCCGTAGAAGCCCAGGTAACCCGCGTGCAGTCCACGAACGCTTATGACAAGAACTTTCATCACCATGCGATTCTACCAGCGCGAAATCCCAAATTCCAAAATACAAATCCCAATGGAGACTGCACATGAAAATTGACTGGCTCTATCATCGCAAGAGCTGAATGGGCTGCAAGAAGGCTCAAGGGTTCCTTGAGAAAAGTGCCGCGGAAGTCAAAGAAACCACCGACGCCAGCCGCGACCGGCGTGGCCCCAAGGAAGCGCTGGCCCTGGCACGCTCCGTCAAGACAGTCGTCGTCGGCCGAGGCAAGAAAGTCATCCACTTCGACATGCGCAACCCACCCAACGACGAAACGCTCCTCGCCCATCTGCTCGGTCCCAGCGGCAACCTGCGCGCACCAACAATTCGCCTCGGCAACACCCTCCTCGTCGGCTTCAGCGAGGCCGCCTACCAAGAGGTCCTTGGTTAGCCCGACGCCGCCAAACACCTCTCCAGCGCACCGAGGAATTGCAGCACCACGCCCGGTCGGCTGTTGTATCCTATCAACCCAATCCGCCACACCTTCCCCTTGAACTCACCCAGCCCGCCGCCAATCTCGATACCAAACTCGCCAAGCAAACGTTTCCTCACCGCCACGTCATCAACCCCGGCCGGAATGCGCACCGCGTTGACCACTGGCAGTATGTGCTCCGCCTTCGCCACATAAGTCAGCCCAAGCGCTTCCAGTCCAGCCTTCAACGCCAAATGATTGCGACGATGCCGTACCCACCGTGCTTCGAGCCCCTCTTCCACCACCAAACGCAGCGCCTCGCGCAAGGCGTACATCATGCTGATCGGTGTCGTGTGGTGATAGAACCTCTCCGCACTCCAGTAGCGCTGGAGGAGCGTCACATCCAGATACCAGCTCTGCACCGGCGTCTTCCGCCGTCGAATCGTCTCCATGGCACGCGGACTGAACGTCACTGGCGACAACCCCGGCGGCGCGGCGAGCCCTTTCTGCGTGCAGCTATACACCGAATCCGCTCCCCACGCGTCCACCGCCACCGGTACCCCGCCGAGCGAAGTCACCGCGTCTACTAGCAGCAAGGCATCGAACTCCCGGCACAAGGCACCCAGGCCCATCATCGGCTGCAAAACGCCCGTCGATGTCTCCGCGTGAACGATGCCAAGCACCTTGGGCCGATGCCGTTCCAGCGCTGCGCGGATCTGATTCAAATCGAACGCCTCGCCCCACGGCCGATCGAGCACGATGACATTGGCCCCCGCCCGCTGCGCAATCTCGCTCATCCGCTGACCGAAGTAGCCATTCACGCACACAACCATGCGCTCGCCGGCCTCAATGAGATTGACGATGCACGTCTCCATGCCCGCTGTGCCGGTCCCGCTGATCGCGAACGTCAGCGGATTGCTGGTCTGATACACCTGGCGCAAGAGTTCTTGCGTCTCATCCAGGATGCGAACGAATTCCGGGTCGAGATGGCCCAGGAGCGGCGTGGCCATCGCACGCAACACCCGTGGGTGCGCGTCGCACGGTCCGGGGCCAAGCAGCAGCCGCGGCGAAGGGTCAAGGTCCCTAATCTCTACCATTCATCCACCTCGCTCCGCAGAATCTCGCGCTTCCAGCCAAATTGATGCACCGGCCAGCAGTGCACCGTCCAGCCGTCCTCGCGCAACACGTGCGGCTCACTGTTTTCATGCACGAACTGGCGGCATTTCTCCTCCACCGGATGCAGCTCGCGCTTGGTCCGCC
>Ga0206956_1166_pt1 | contig 14213 bp, 20 predicted proteins | sample Alteio_BWOrgHeat_35_FD_153252 | JGI IMG/M metagenome (GOLD analysis project Ga0206956, IMG submission 153252) | Enriched cells from forest soil in Barre Woods Harvard Forest LTER site, Petersham, Massachusetts, United States -... | ecosystem: Environmental > Terrestrial > Soil > Temperate forest >...
GGTCAGTGACTTACAGAGACAGAAAAATAGACCCTTTCTTGAGGTGGTGCTACGGCTTCCGGGATAGGCATATTACGGAGAAACAAAATGCTGGTCAATCATTTGAGGGGAGGAGGGAATGAGACAGGCTTAGAGCGCCCCCTGAAAGAAAAGTGAGAGTTCAGTGAAACCTGCATAGATGCTGAGTCTGCATAAACGCTAAGTAGGACTGTGCAGTGGGTCTGAGGGACGTGGAGTTGTGTTGATTTAATTCAGGTGGATCGCTCGCACGCTCCGAGTGAGACACTCTTTTTCAGCCCTACTCGGTGACCCGGAATTTCTTGTTGCTCTTTAGCTCGCCGCTTGGAGAGGTCACGGTCACGAAACCAGTCGTTGCCCCGCTGGGAACGGTGGTCGTGATTTCGGTGCTGGAGACGACCGTGAACGTCGCCGCTGTGCCGTTAAAGCTCACTGCGGTTGTGCCCGTGAGCTTCGCCCCCAGGATTTTGACGGTTGCCTATGGGATTAAACGCCGTCTTCCAGAGCCATCGTTCCGGTCATGGACAATCCATTTCCCTTAATGGTAGCTTCCCCCAAGCCCGTTTCTGGATAGGTTCCGGTTTGCTGACAATCTGTGAACTGAATAGTAGGAATTCGTCCCGAGCCCGGAGCAAACACACAACGACTGAGGGATCCCCCTTTGTCGGCTCCGGTCAGCGTTTCGGCGCAGATCATCTCTTGTAATGTTTTCGGCCCGCCTGAGACTACCTGAATAGGGAAAGTTGAAAGCACGAGGCGCGGATCTGAGCATCGTTCGCGGAACCTACCACGATTCAAGCCAAGTGCATCCTCGATGCTTTCACTGCTGGACCGTCCCGCAGGAGAAGGAATATGACACCTCAACTGAAGGCCGTTGAATATGTGCTCGAATCAACCCCGTCCGTCAGCGTTTCCAAACCCCCATCCGGCATGAGATCGCTCTTTCTTGGGCCGAGCGGGCTGCGGGCAGTCTGGCGGTTGCTGGTTTTCATTGGATTATTGCTGGTTCTGTTTGGCGGAACTGCTTTAGTCCGGAACGGTGGGCTGCAAGGCATTCGGCATAACCAGAAGCATCTGGGCTCGATCACGATGACCCCGCTCTTGATGGGCGTCTCAGAAACCATCGCCTTTGCGATTCTGTGCCTCGCTACCTTAGTCGTGGGGAGACTCGAGAATCGCAAATTCAGCGAATACGGTCTGCCCTTGCGTGAGGCTCTGGGCAAAGACTTCGGGATCGGCTGCCTGTTCGGCTTTCTCTCGATCAGCGGAACTCTGCTCGTGATGTACCTGCTCCACGGATTCCGCATTACTGGGTATGCTCTGCATGGGACGGCAATTCCCTCCGCGCTAACCGCGTGGGCAATTGCCTTCGTCATGGTCGGATTGTTCGAGGAATTCTTGAATCGCGGGTACATCCAGTACACGCTTGCCTGCGCAATCGGCTTCTGGCCGGCGGCGTTTGTGATGTCGGCCTTCTTCGCTTTCGGCCACGCGTTCAATCCGCACGAGACGCTGGCGGGAGTCGCTTCCGTTATGCTATTCGGACTTCTGCTTTGCCTCTTCTTGCGGCGCAGCGGAACTCTCTGGTGCGCCGTCGGTTTTCATGCGGCCTATGACTGGGGACAAACATTGTTCGGAGTGCCTGATAGCGGTATCGCGCCTTACCACAATCTTTTCAATTCCGCGTTAAGCGGGCCGCACTGGCTCACGGGCGGGATCGTCGGCCCCGAGGCCAGTGTTTTAACCCCAATCGCGTTAGCCCTGGTGGCTCTGGTTTTCAGCCGCTACTATCGTCGGAATCGCTATCCAATGCAGGGAGCCCGCATGATGTAGGGTGCAGCTTTGTGACGGCTTAAACACCTTCTTCGTTACATCGTGACCACATGAGCACTCAGTCAACAGATTCATTCGCTAGCCGGGTGACGCTTGTGAAAGAAACACGACGCGAGTTGGAACAGCAATTCGAGCGGATCCTCGACGAGCATGGCGCGGCCATCTCGCGCCTGGCCTATAGCTACGAGGCCGTAACCGGCCTCCGGGAAGAGCTGGTGCAGGAGATCGCGCTGGCTATCTGGCGGGCATTGCCTCACTTTCGTGGTGAGTGTTCGGAGAGAACGTTCGTTTTTCGGATCGCACACAACCGGGGGCTGACGCATGTGAGGAGGCGCCGCGCCCCGCAGCAGTCGCTGGACGACCTGGAAGAGACCGACGAACCGGCGGATACGCGTCCTCATCCAGATGAGCAGCTGGCACAGACGAAACAACGGGAGCGACTTACGGCGGCAGTTCAATCCTTGCCTGTCGCTCACAGACAGATGATCGTTCTGATGCTCGAGGGTTTGTCGCATGCCGAGATCGCGGAAGTGTTGGGAATTACGGAAAACAATGTGGCAGTGCGGTTGACTCGGGCCAGAAAAACCTTGAAGGAAACGATGGGAGTAGCCCGATGACGAATGACCCAATGACGAATGATCTAACGACAAAAGATCGCGAACTTGATCTTTGGCGCGAACAGTGGAGCGGTGTTGCGCCGCTATCGCCCGAATTCCTGCGCCAAGTCCAAAAAAGAATCAAGGTCCAGGACCGCCGCTTCCGGCTCGGCAATCTGCTGGCCGTGGCAGCCTTGGTAGGGACGCTGATTCTTGCCTTCTACCAGCTCAGCTATTACACGAGTAGGTTCGAAAAAGGCCAGGCAACGGGCGTGTGTGTTCTGCTGTTCGTCGCTGTTACATGCCGGCTGTGGCTTATGCGAGGAACATGGCGCGCGGAGACACAGTCGACTCGCGCTTTCGTGGAACTTTGGCAGCGAAGAGTGCTCTCTCGAATCCGGGGACTGCAAATCGGCATTTACATAGCAATTGGTTGGCTCGTGTTTTGTGCCGCACTTGCGGCGGCCAATTGGGCGACCATCAGGATCGAGTTCATGGGTCATCCCACCGTGTACATCGCAATGATGTTGGTCATTGTGCTCATGCTGCGAGTGATTTGGTTCGGGGCGATGTGGCTCCGCCGTCGCAAGGTTGCGGAACTGAGCGAAGTGACAAGACTTCTGAAGGAAATGGAAACAATGAATGACTAGTCCGCCGGGAAGCTGCGGGATGACGGGCTACTCGGACATTAGCGGATTATGGAAGAGTAGCCGACTAACCTCCCAAAATCGTTGCATCCGCTGCAACGCGCTGCACAATCTATAATTGCGGCGCACGGATAGCTCTCACTCCTGGGACAAAACTCGGGCGTTACGAAATCCAATTGTCGCTGGGGGCGGGGCGTGAACGCCGGAATAGATTGTGGATGAAAGGTCGGCCCGCGGCATGAATAACAAAGTGACGGTGATCGGCGCCGGACGCATGGGATCCGCTCTTGCGACGGTGCTGTTCCATAAGGGATTTGCCACGACGGTGTGGAACCGGACTGGAGCGAAAACGAAGGTCTTGTCAAGGCTCGGTCTCACCGTAGCCCACAGCGTGGAGGAATCGGTTCGAGAAGCGGATATCGTTGTTGTTAGCGTCAGCGATTACAGTTCAACGCGACAGTTGTTGCGACAACCTGACATTGAGACCGCGCTCCGCGGCAAGATCGTCGTGCAACTGAGCAGCGGCACGCCCAAAGAAGCCAGGGAAATGGACTCCTGGGCCCGCCGATGCGGAATATCGTATCTTGACGGTGCCATTCTGGGCAGTCCGGAATGGATCGGAACACCAGCCTGCACGATCTTGTATTCCGGGCCGGCGGACGTCTTCAACCGCGCGAAGCCGGTTCTGATGGTCTTTTGCGATAGGACGGTGTTCGTAGGGCATGAAATCGGTCATGCCTCGGCATTCGATGTGGCTGTCCTCACCTTCGGCGTAAGTGCGATGTTGGGCTTTCTCCAAGGGCAGGTTGTCCGCGATTCTAGTTTGCAGGTCGCGGCAAGTCAACGGAGCTAGCTCTGCACTGAAAGCTGCTTTGGGTGTTCCTCCTGGCTACTTGGGCAAAACAAACCTTGCAAGAGCTAGGCTAGGCGTCCAGCCTTGGGTCACTCGCCGCCTAAGTCCCTTCGCCCTCTAAAATGTGTGTAACATCCTTCAATCTGCAGCGTACTGCTTTATGAACGCCAAGAGGAACATGGCGAAAGGACCCGAGCCCCGCGAGGGTGAAACCAAGCAGATGGAGGGGATGGATTTGGCAAGCGTAATCGAGTGCGCACGGGGTCACGATGGGGAGGCTCTGGGAGAGATCTATCGCCGTTATGTCCGACGCGTATTCGGATTGTGCCGTTACATGCTGAACTCACGGGAGAGTGCAGAAGACACCACCAGCGAAGTCTTCCTCAAGCTGCAGCGCTCCATCGACAGCTACGACCGTTCGATACCCTTCCCCAGATGGCTGCTACGGGTAGCTGGCAACCAATGCATTGACGCTTTGCGGCGTCGGCAGCGTGGACGGCGGGCGATTGTGGAAGTGGAAGACGGAGCCGCGGTCACCGAGGTACCTAGTTCGGAACCCTCGCCGCTGGGTGCGGTCATCAGCAAGGAAGAGAGGGCGGAGGTGCGGGACGCCATTGCACGCCTGCCGGAGAATTATCGCGTGGCGCTAGTCCTGCGTTATTACAGCGAACTGAGCTACGACGAAATCGCGCAGCAGTTGGACCTGGAAAGGAACTACGTGGCGGCGCTGATATTTCGGGCAAAGAAGGAGCTGCGTCGGCGGCTGCCCCATAGGAGCAAGTAATCATGGAGTGTTATTCGGAACAGACCTGCGCCCTCGCCGTGGACGGCGAACTGGCGGCCGACGAAGCGCAGCGCCTGCGAGACCACCTGACCACGTGCCATCGCTGCCGTGCGCTAGTGGACGCATTGCGCGCTGAGAACCGCGCGCTGAGCGATAGTCTCAACGAGCTTCCAGAAGAAGCAGCCAGCCCGGCGAGTTCCTCCCCTCAGCGCCGGTCCTGGGGGTGGAGCGAACTAGCGATCCTGGCGGCGGCGCTGCTGCTAGGTTCGATCATTTCCGGTTGGTTCAATGAGCTGGATATTCCGGCAGCGCTGGAATGGTTCAATCCCTTCAGCGTAAGCGGCCGCACGAACCTGACCTTCCAACTCTTTTACTACTTTGCACACGGAGGTACTGCCATGCTAGCCGATTATGCTGCTGTCGTGGGCTGGATTTGTTTGCTGTTACTGTTGGGCGGCAGTGCACTGCTACTTGGACGCCGGGGGCGGCCACACTACCCTGGACTGCGCCTGCTGATCGTGTTGCTTGCGTTGTCGTTGCCCAGCTTTGCCCTGGAGCGGCGTCACGGTGAGTTCGTCACCGTGACCGCGAACGAGACTGTAGATGACACTCTTGTGGCCGCCGCGAACATGGTGCGCGTGGATGGCGTGGTCAATGGAGACTTGCTGACTTTTGGCCGGACCGTGGAAGTGCGCGGTACGGTGAAAGGCGACCTAATCAGTTTTGCCCAGAGGACCGAGGTTAGCGGAACCGTGGAAGGCCACATCTACACCTTTGCCCGCTCGCTCGACTTGGAAGGGCAGTTGGGCCACAGCATCTATGGCGCGGTGCAATCCTTGCATATTGATGACCGTGGCCGCGTGGGTGACGGTATCGTGGTTGCCGTCGGCGAGGCTACCCTCGAAGGCGAGGTGAAGCGCAGCGTGAACATCGTGACTGGTGGCAGTGTCGACGTGAGCGGCACTATCGGCCGCGATCTGACGATGATCGGTCGCAGCTTAGTGCTGACAAACACGGCACGGATTGGTGGCAATCTGAGCGCTCGCGTGCGCCAGTTGAAGGAGGTGCAGATCGCCGACGGTGCGACCATAGGGGGCAAACGTGACATCCAGGTGAGAGTGAGGGAGAGCAGCTTCACGCGCCCCAGATTCTACTTTCACCAAGCTGTCTGGTTCGCTGGCGCCATACTGGTCGGATGGCTGGGCATGCTTTTGTTTCCCGGCTTCTTCCAGGCCACGACTCAACTGGTGAGCTCAGGCTGGCGCAGTCTGGGACTGGGGGTTGGGGTTCTAGCGGGCGTGCCGGTGGCCATGGTCGTCATCGCCATCACGCTGGTTGGCTTCCCGCTCTCCCTAATGGTGCTCGCGCTGTATCTGGCTGCGATCTACCTGGCGAAAATCTGGGTTGGAGCCTTCTTGGGGCGAACACTTCTGAAGCCATCCGGAGCCACAAAGAGCGATTGGCTGCTGGGACTCCTGGTGGGCCTGTTGATCCTCACCCTCCTGGGATTCATCCCATATCTTGGCGGGCTGGTTCGCTTGGGTGTGGTTTGCCTGGGTTTGGGAGCGTTTGCCGGGCAGCTTTATCGGGCTTCACGACCGGTAATGACAGCATGAAAAGGCCCACTGGGGGGCTGGGTTGAGACCAAGAGAGTTCGGCAATGACATTCTGAAATCGAAATACTTTGGTTTGTTGACATAAAACCGCGATGGCACTCATCGACCCGGTGACGATCGGCGAGGGGCAAGGCGACGCATGCACATGCCATCCAAATCGAAGGAAGGATCCAACCGCTTACTGTCGATTCGTTGTCCTCTTTTTTGAGAGCACAGCTACTTGACGACGCTTTCTTTGCTTAGCACGCAACAGTCGTTGCCGTAGACGCGTACGATACCGCGCTTTTGCCGCTGCATAGCCAGGGCGATTCCTAAAGCACTCACTGCAACCTGTGGAGTGGCGTCCTCTGCGCCATGCGCTGGGTGGGATCGGTCGGACATGCTTACGACAGAGCCTGTCTTTAGACCTTGGCACTTTGAAACAGCGAGCACAACCCTTGTTCCGGTACCCGGACCACCAACGCTGCCGAATAATCGGGAGCTTGTGTTCCTTGCACAGCCTCTCCTTAGGGGGCGGCATCTTCTTGGTTCTGTAGCAGTCCGCGCATCCCGTATTGCGGTGGCCAGAAAGCCACCGACTTGGTCGGATTGGCTTGCCGTGGACCTTGCAAAGTCTTCTCTTCTGCGAACGGGCTCGTTTCAAGGCGGTTTTTCTGGACATCACAATTCTCAGCATAACCCAGCTTTGAGTTCTCGCCACCGCTTGAGTAAGCGGCGGTCTGTCCAACGCGCGAAATCCGTAACTGTCGAAACATCGGGGTTACACTCGTCGACACGTTTTGAATGCACTCTCGTGAGACTAGGTGGTCAAAGTTGGTAGAAGCTCATAAGCCCAAGGCTTTGACTTGCTCCTCAGTTTCGTAGCCGAGCCAGTGTGCAACCTCATGCCAGACGACCCGTTTCACTTCGGCCCGCAAATCTCCCTTTGAAGACCGCAGAATGGGACCACGAAAAACAAAGATCAAGTCGGGAGCATACTTCACCTCGGCGTATGATCGTTTCGTCCTAAATGTGCCGCTGTACAACCCTAATAATTCAGTTCCACGGCGCCATTTTCTTCTGTTCGATATGTCCTTCAATACGTCCGCGGGAGGCTCGTCAACGACTTGAATCCCGGGGAAATCTCGCAGCTTCCTGATCTTCTGAGGTAGGGTGCGGTATGCCCGCTCCACAATCGCCTCAAAGCTTTCGGGATTTACGGTGTCGGCCATGAGGCCTACTTTAGCACTAGGTAATCTGCGGGACACGCGGTACCTGGCAGGTTTCGGTGGAAAAGCGAACGCCCTCCAGTCGGCAACTACTCGTCAAATAGCTGGTGGAAACATTGCATGGTGAGAGGCTCGGGTGTACCTTATCCATCGCACGGGGAGGACGGAACGGAAATTCCGGCTAAAGATTTCGAGTTGGTGGGAATCGATGCAACCTGCATGTACAGTGCAAACTCCACGATAGAAGCGCTTGGGTGAGTAACACAATTGTGGTTTATGGATGTCGCTACCACTGGTCAATCCAGCCTCGATCAACTACACCTAGAGCGCCGTTGTCCGGCGCTTCCGCCTCTCGCAGTTGGCATTCTGATTGCCCTCTGTACGGCCAAACTCCTGCTGCACCTCTTCACTAGCGTCCGCCATTACGGCTACTTCCGTGACGAGCTTTACTACCTGGATATGGCCCGCCATCTCGATTGGGGTTATGTCGATGCCGCTCCGCTCATCGCCGTATATGCCAAGATCGCACTGTGGATGGGCGGTTCGTTGGCGGCGCTGCGTATCCTTCCCGCGCTCGCCGGCACGGCACTTGTTGGGCTCACCATCCTTATCGCGCGTGAACTCGGCGGTGGACGGTATGCCCAACTCCTCGCTGGAGTCGCCATTCTGGTCTGCCCCGCCGTTCTGATGACGGACAGCCTTCTCACCATGAATGCTTTCGAGCCGCTCTTCTGGATGGGCTGCATTTGGGTCGTCACTCGTATCTTGCGCACCAGTGACTCACGGCTTTGGCTATGGTTCGGCGTCCTTGCCGGTCTCGCCCTTGAGAACAAACACTCCACCCTGTCTTTCGGATTCGCGGTCGCCATCGCCCTGCTTCTGACGCATCATCGCAGGGAGTTCGCTCGACCGTGGATATGGATCGCCGGCGCGATCGCTCTCGCGCTTTTCCTCCCTAACATCATCTGGCAAATCCGCCATCACTTCCCGACGATTGAAGACCTCGCCAACGTCCGCCGGGAAGGCAAGAACGTCGTGCTTGGACCACTCGCGTTCGTTAAGGAGCAGATCATCGACATGCACCCGATCCTGTTGCCGGTCTGGCTCTCGGGCCTGGTCTGGTTTTTCCGCGTCCGCCGCTGGCGGGTGCTCGGGTTGACGTTTGCCGTCTTTTTCGTATTGATGGAAGTCGCGCACGCCAAGAATTACTACGTATTCCCGATCTATCCGATGCTCTTCGCCGGCGGCGCCGTCGCAATCGAGCAATGGCTGGCCAAGCGCGCCCCCTGGACACGCACGGCCCTCGTCGCTGTCATCCTGCTCGCGTCGCTTCCCGCCCTCCCGTTGGCGACATGGATGCTTTCGCCGGAGCGTCTCCTCGCCTATCAAAACGCTATCGGATTCAAACCCTCCAAGGCCGAGGTGCACCACGAGTCTCTGTTGCCGCAACCGATTGCCGACCAGTTCGGATGGCCCGAGATGGTAAGTGAGATCGCCGCGATCTATAACTCGTTGCCACCCGACGAGCGCGCTAAGACCGGGATCTGGGCCGGCAACTACGGCGAAGCTGGCGCGATTAACGAGTTCGGCCCCCGCTACGGACTGCCGCGTGCATGGTCTCGCCACCAGAACTATTGGTACTGGGGTCCGCCTCCGCAGGTCTTCAAGAACCTCGTAGTGGTTCAGTGGAGCCTCGATGACGTGCGCGAGAACTGCAGTTCATTTCAGGCCTTCGAGCACTACCAGCGCTTTGGCATGGACGATGAAAACACATCGATATATCTCTGTCGCCGCGTCACCTTCGACATCCAGAAAATCTGGTGGCACTCCCACCACTGGAATTAGCCGCGGGCGGATCATTGGACTCCTCGATGTTCTTCAGATCCTGCTTATTGTGTAGTCGTGGGCGCGTCCACCAGCGCCTTCCAAGCGCCGTCTGGCTGTTTGCCCCGCACCACCACATATTTCCTCCTGACGGTTTGCGGCTTTCCCTGTTTGTCGTTCGTGGTCAGTTGATATTCGCCGAACTCGTAGGCGAGATCTCCGCCGCGCGAGACTTCGATCTTTGTCGGATCAAATGTCAGGGCGAAGCCGGGCGTAGCCATCAAACCAGCCCAAGCCTTCTGGATTGCGTCCTTTCCCGTGGCCAACGGAGCACCGGGTGCAAACAGTGAAGCCCCGTCAGCGTAGAAAGATGTGGTCAGCGTCGCGTCCCTTGGCAACCACCGCTTTCAACCAATCCGCATCAAGGCCGCGGATCGTGGACTCATCGGCAGCGTGCTGATCGGGCGGCGTCGTTTGGGACTGCTGTTGATTGCCCGCGCTGCAGGCTGCCAGTGTCAAGGAGAGGATGCAGAACGGAGGTGCGGAGTGAGAACGGTTCATCCGAATTACCCTCCGTAAACAGCTATTAGGATCTCGGTGGAATTTTTGCGACAGGTTTCGATAAGTCAGGTTTTCTTGCAGTCGGTCATGGATGATAAAGATGACTCACGAAAAACGCAGTTTCACCAGTAATTCTCACGTTGCGGAGTGGGTTGGTTACGCTATGGCACCCGAGTAGATGCAGTTTGCAATTTAGTGGTGTCCGACTCGCTAAGTAAGCGAGTATCATCTGCTCTCGGATACCTTCTTGATTTCTTTCATCAATGAAGATTGGGTGGGTGACGTATTATCTCAACGCTAGTTGCGCATGAATCTTGCAAGAGCACTCGGGTTCGGTTGAAAGTTGTGATCGAGGCTCATGGTATCAACGAACCTATGACCTGCGAAGGCGAGACACTCGTCGTCAACCTCAATGGTGCCTTGATCATGACCGCCGTTGCGCTGCGTGTAGCGATGAAAGTCTCGATTCATGTCCGTCTCACAGACAAACGCGCTGCGGCCGAGGTCGTGTACGTCGATCCAGACCAACCCCGGCACTGCGGAATTAAACTGGAGAGACCTGAGAACATTTGGGGAGTGTCGTTGCCGCCGAATGATTGGCATGAGCAGTAAACGCGGACGGACTACGCGTTAATTCTTCGACTATGATTCGTGGAGCTTCAGCCATAGAGAACATCATCAGCGACTGTGTTGGCGAGCTGACTTTCCTGCTCAAACATTTCTTGGGGATCAGTTGTGGTCTTCAGCACGTGCCGGAGGTACGAAGGCCGCATCAGCCAGAGGGCTCGACTCAGGTCCTCTTCACCGCGCATCTGGAATGTAATCCAGCCAGAGTTCGGAACCCAGCGGTGCTCGTCCGCAAGACCATCTGCCAACAGTGCATCGCGTATTGAACGCGGGAAGGGTATATCAACGATTCCATTCGTATGGACGTGTCCGACCTCGGCGTCTCCGAACTGGAATTCCATTCCGCTAAAGCGATGGGGATGAATCGAGATATTCGGCCAGGCAGAGACTTCGGCTTCGAGCATCTTCAGAAAGTTCGGCATTCATCAACTCCGTTGATCACTTTTTTCGATGCCTGAGCACCACGCCTCGACTCAGTGACCCCACCAATCGGCTCCATTCGTCCAAGTAAAATGATGTTCGATTACATCTTGAGGTGGACTCACTATGCAGAAGGCATTCGGACTAAATATTCCGCAAACGCTGGGAGATATTTGTGACCCGACGCGATTGGCTTTGGTCGTGAACGACATGCAGGTCGGGATCGTGAAGCAGATCGACAATGGCAAACAAATCACGGACAGGGTGGTTCGGGTACTCGAAGTGGCTCGCAAAGCGGGAATTCGGGTTTTCTTTACCCGGCATATGTCCCTCCCCAAAGAACTCATGGGCGTATCTCAGCTCCGCATGGCGATGGCATGGCAGAGGGTGAGGTCGGCTGACGAGGTCAAGCCTTGGTTCTTGCGGGATGCGCCGGGATTCCACCTGATCCCGGAGATGAATCCACTACCGAGCGAAGCGATCTTGGACAAGATCGCGATGTCAGCGTTTGAAGGCACGCCCTTGAACATCGCGCTGCGCGACTGCGGCATCGATGCCTTTGCCGTCGTAGGTATCGCCATGGAAATCGGGATAGAACCCACGGTGCGGCATGGAGTTGACCTTGGTTACATTCCGGTTGTCGTCAAGGACGCTTGTGGCTTCGGGCACCGCGATGCCGCAGAGCGTTCACTTGCCAGCCTCGAATTCACGGGCGATGCTTTGCTTACAGATGTCGAGACAATCTGTACTCGCCTTGAGCGCAAACGTTCATCGCAACCGCTATCTGACAGTTAGCGCACTGGAGCCACAGGCAGATCGATAAAACTGGCTGCATCCTTCGCGTGGTAAACGCGCTGAACCCCCTTCATGTAGTCTTGCGGTTTGGCGAAGAAGATATTTGCCACGAACGTCTGCGGATTTCGATCGTACAGAGGGAACCAGCTAGACTGGATCTGCACCATGATCCGGTGACCGGGCAGAAAGACGTGATTCACGGTCGGCAAGATGAACTTGTAAGGTAATGGGATATTTGCCGTGATAGGCTTTGCAGTCTCGAAACTCTCCCGATAACGACCCCTGAAAATATCCATGGCAATGTTCAACTCATAGCCGCCCATTTCCTGCCGGCTCGGCACTTCGTCTGGATAGACGTCGATGAGCTTCACCACCCAGTCACTATCCGTTCCGCTTGTGGACGCGACAAGATTCACCACCGGCGCACCGCTGACTCGCAAAGGCTCGGTCAAAACCGGCGTCGTGTAGGACAACACGTCTGTGCGGTCGGCGACAAAACGTTGATCAACGAGGAGCCAACGCCGCCAGGCGTCGCTATCGGAAGAAACAATGGGGCGCGGCGAATAAGGCACAGGCTTGCTAGGATCGGAAACGTATTCGTCGTAATCTTGTGAACCTGCGGGCGACTTAGCATTGCGTCCGCTCAGAGGAGTGAAGGACAAACCAAGTCCGGCTGTCAGATAGAGCGGCTTGGACTTCGCCGCGCAACCAGACTCACACGCCAGGGGCCAGGAATTCAGACGGTCCCAATGATTTTCGCCCGTGTTGTAGATGAGCACCGGCGGCGTAGCGGCCTTCGGCGCACCGTCTTTCAGGTACTGATCGAAGAACGGCTTGAGTATGTCGCGACGAAATTGCAGGGCCGTGTCCCCCTCCCACTTCAGCGGCCCGAGCGAATAACCGTCGTAGTTGACTCCGCTGTGGCGCCACGGGCCCATCACCAGAAAGTTCATGTCGTTGTGCGTGTCTTTCGGCTCAACTGCCAGGTAGCAGTGAATCGCTCCCCACATGTCTTCCTGGTCCCACAAACCCTGAATCCACATGGTAGGAACCTTTAGAGGCTGCTCGCTCATAGTTTTATCGAGAGCCTGGTCTTGCCAGTACGCGTCATAGGCTGGGTGTTCCGACATTTTGTGCCACACGGGCAGTTGGTCCAGGCCTCCGGCTTTTGCGAAATCTCCCGCCGAGCCGGCGCGAAGAAAGTTGTCGTAGTCGTCATATCCCTGGCGAACGATGGGATGCCCTTCCCCGTGCACTGCGGTCTGTTCCGTAAAGTAATCGAGACTCGGCTGCCGAAACGCACCGAAATGAAACCAGTCGTCGCCCATCCAGCCGTCGACCATGGGGCTCATTGGCGCTGCGACTTTCAGAGCTGGGTGCGGATTCACAAGCGCCATTACCACGGTGAACCCTTCGTAGGAACTTCCGAGCATCCCAACCTTGCCGTTGCTCTCGGGAACATTCTTCACTAACCAGTCGATGGTGTCGTAGGTATCGGTGGAATGATCGGTTTCGCTCGAATTCAGGGGCCCTTTCAACGGTCGAGTCATCACGTAGTCACCCTCGGAGCCGTATTTGCCGCGAACATCCTGAAAGACGCGAATGTAACCATCGGCCACGAACACTTCGTCGCCCTGGGGCAAGGTCGCGAGCATGGATGCAGACCGGAAGCGTTCCGTCCGTTTGGCAGCGTTGTAGGGAGTGCGAGTCAGGATGATCGGCGCATTCTTTGCACCCTTAGGGATAACTATCACGGTATAGAGCTTCACTCCGTCTCGCATCGGAATCATCACTGCCCGTTTGACGTAGTCGTAGGATGCGGTCGGAACCTCAAACTTAGAAGGAATATCTGCAGTGAGAGGCGCGGTCTGTCCGTGGGCGGCAGTAGCGAGCATGAAAAGAGCGATCCCGACCGCTAACCATCTCTGGGGTACACCTGGTTGGAATAGTGAAGACATTCTGATCATAAAGAGTACTCCGCCTCCGCCCCGAAATTGCCAACCGAAAACTTTATCAGAAATGATAGTTCCGCCATCTGAGCCGTTGCCCATCAGCTCTATCGTAATAATGCCTTGACTGCGACGGCATGAACCATCCCCCCGTTCTTGGAATTCTGCGGAGGATGCCCGATTTATTATCATGTACGGAGGAAAACCAAATGAGAACCAAGAACAATTTTGTCCTGATGCTGGGGTTCGTGCTGGTATTTATGATTGCTACGAATGCAGCCAGCGCGCCAACATTGACCTTCAAGTTCACGACTGTCAACGTGCCAGGAGCCATAGCCACTGTTCTCGGAGGAATCAACGACGCGGGCGTGATCGTCGGGCAGTACGAAGACAAGAAAGACGTCGTGCACTGCTTTATGTTGGCCGGCAGTAAAGTAACGACGATTAATCACCCGAATGCTGTTTCGGACGGTTGCATCCAT
>Ga0206956_1183_pt1 | contig 14207 bp, 9 predicted proteins | sample Alteio_BWOrgHeat_35_FD_153252 | JGI IMG/M metagenome (GOLD analysis project Ga0206956, IMG submission 153252) | Enriched cells from forest soil in Barre Woods Harvard Forest LTER site, Petersham, Massachusetts, United States -... | ecosystem: Environmental > Terrestrial > Soil > Temperate forest > O...
CCATGACGAAGGCGAACAGGTGGACGCCTTCGCCGCCGAGGAAGTAGAGGACCATGACGACGAGCCAGACGGACGTGGCCGTCAGCAAAGTCCGGCTCAGGGTCTGGTTGACGCTGTCGTTGATCACCTTAGGGGTCAACTCGGGGTTCTTGCCGCGGACCTCGCGGATTCGGTCGAAGACGACGATGGTATCGCTGACCGAGTAGCCGACGAGTGTGAGCAACGCGGCCACGGTCTGCAGGTCGATCTTGAAGTCGCGGAGCCCGAGGACATTGCCGAAGAATGGGATGTCGTGGAGCCAGTGGCAGAAGGCGATGATGCCGAGGGTGAAGAACAGGTCGTGGATCAGGCAGAGGACGGCGGCGAGACCGAAGGTCCAGTTGCCGAAGCGGAACCACAGGTAGAGCAGGATGGCGCCCCAGCTTGCGAGGATGGCGTAGAGGGCGCGTGCCTGGGTCTCCTTGGCGAGCTGGCTATCGAAGTTCTCGAGGCGCTCGGGCTGGGGGCGATTCTGGAATGACTGGCTGGTATTTTTCAGGACGGTCTCGAGCTTGGCGCTGGAATCCTTGGGATTGTCCTTGGTCAGGGGAGTGCCGATGACCAGTTCCATCCACTTGAAGCGGCCACCTTCATCGGGGCCGATGCCGTTCAACTCGATCTGCTGATTCTTGATAAGCTCGATGCGCAAGATCTCCGCATCGATGTCCTTGAGTGTTTTCTCCTTGTCTTTGTCTTCCTGCGTACCGGCCTTAACCTTTTCGGCCTCGACCGTGGTCCGTTTATCCTTGAGGGGCGCGACAAAGCTGAAATCGATCTGTCGGCCAAGCAAGCGAGTGACCAGGGCTTTCGAAGCGAACTCGGGCTGGCCTTGAGGATTGGTGAAAGCCAAAATGGCCTTGGTGCCGCTATCGGTGTCGACCTGGTAGTCGCTCATCAGGATTTTCTTCAACAGCTCCTTGCGTTCTCCGCCCTCGTTATCAACCATCAAGCGGTTGATCATGATCTGGACGAGGTCTGGGGATTTTTCGGCGGTGCGCAGCGTGAAGTAGGCGCTGCCGCGGCCTTCGGCGGTGCCGACAAAGATCTGCTCGACCGAGACGTCCTCGAGGCGACCCGCGCGCTTGCGGAAATCGGCGGTGGGAACGGGGTCGGGCAGCTCGACATCGAGCGTTTCATCCTTGGTGTAAAACTCGCCGTCCTTGGCGTAGGTGATCTGGAACTTGCTCGCTTTGCCGTCCTTCTCGTCGAGGGCCTTGAGCTCGGCCACGTTGAGCAGGCGATCCTGTCGTCCATCGTCGAACAGTTTGCGCAGCTTGCCGATATCGAGCGGCTCGACCAGCTCAGCGCTGTAGGCGGTGCCGCCGACGAAATCGATGTTCAAGCCGCCCTTGTCGAGGCGGAAGATGAAGATGGCGCCGCCGACAACGGTGAGGATGATGGTCGCGGTGAACCAGTAGTAGCGGATGGCCATAAAGTCGATGTTGGTCTTGGTCAGGAAGCGGAACATGCTGAGCTTGTGGAGCCAGCCCCTGGCGAGCCAGAAATCGAAGAGGAGGCGGGTCATGTATAGCGAGGTGAAGAGACTGATGATGAGGCCGACCGTAAGGCTGATGCCGAACCCCTTCAACTGGTCATTGCCGACGATGTAGAGCACGACAGCCGTGAAGATGCTGCTGAGGTGCGTGTCGATAATGGTGGGGAAGGCGCGGTCGTAGCCGTTGCGGATGGCCAGCGCGAGGCTGGCGCCGCGCTCGCGCTCCTCGCGCAAGCGCTCGTAGATGAGCACGTTGGCGTCGACGGCCATACCGAGCATCAGGACCAGGCCGGCGAGGCCGGGCAGTGTAAATGTCGCCTTGACGAGCACCATGAAGGCAATGGTGAGCGAGAGGTTGGCAAAGAGCGCGACGCAGGCGACCATGCCGGCGAAGCGGTAGTAAAGCAACATGAACACGAGGACGGCGACGAAGGCAACAAAGATCGAGACGGAGCCCCAGAAGACAGTGTCGGCACCGAGGGTGGGGCCCATGGTGTTTTCGCTGACGGCTTCGGAGCGAAGCGATGCGGGCAAGGCACCGGCGTTGAGGTTTTGCACGGTGCGATTGATCTCGGTCTGTGAAGCGCCGGTGCCGAAGGTGATGACGCCGCGCGAGCTGATGGCATCCTTGATATCTGCAAAGGACCGCAAATAACCGTCGAGGATGATCGCCATCGGCTGATGGATGTTATGGCGCGTGAAATCGTAGAAGAGGTCGGCACCTACGCTGCGGAAGCTGAACTGGACTTCCGTGCCGGAAGCCTGGGCGTCGTTCAAGTACTCACCCGTGACCTCGGGCTCGCCGACCTGAGGGGCGGCCTCGCGCATCAGCGCGAAGTATTCATACTGCTTTTCGCGTTCCTTACCGGTCGCACGGATGCTCCTGAACTCGCGGCTGAAGCAGATGCCTGGAAACTCGCCTTTTGGGCTTTTGGGCACGAATAGATTGCCCTTGAAGCGGGCCTCTGCGGCGTCAATCCAGTGGGAGTCTAGCTTGGTCCCCTTGCGAACCACCTGGCCTTGCAGGAGTTTGTCGATCTCCGTCAGCCTGGAATCGTCGGTCTTCCAGCTTTTGCGATTCTCGCGAAAGAAATCGTCGGTGTCCTTCTGCGTGATGTGGATGAGCTGTCCCAGGTCCTTTTCGCTGGGGCTGGCAAGATCTTCGGGGTTATAGCGCGGGTCGTTGAGGCCGTAGTCAGCGCGGAACTGGGGCCCCAGCTCCACCCAGCTATACGAGTAGTTTTCACTGGTGTCGAATTTCTCGCCCAGGCAAACGAGCTTGTTGCCCTCTTTCTTGAGCGGCGGGGGCGGGAAGCCATTGATCGCGGAGGTCTCAAGATCGTTGTGAAGCGATTTGTTCTTGTAGTCCTTGTGCTCGGTGTCTCGCTCCTCGGCCTTCTCGATCAACTTGGATGCGGCAGCGATACCATCCTTGTCCTTATCCTTGTTGGCAATGATCATGAACCTGAGACTGCCAACGTGCGAGATCTTCTCCTTGACCGCTTGCACGCCTTCGGTCGTGAGGCTCTGCTGCTTTACCTTGCTCTTCTGTGCCTCGATAAAATCCGCGAGCTTCTTCTGTTCGTCCTGATCGATCTGCGATCCCTCTTGTTGCAGAAGCTGGGTGAGGAGCTGATCGGTGTCGCCGCGGCCGGCGGTGTAGGTCTTCGGCGGATAGTGGTAGTGGTCGGCCGAGGCCACCTCTTCAAGGACCTTGTCCCAATCTTGCTCAGTCTTGACATCTACACCCTTGACTATGTCGTCAATGGTGGTCCGCACCTTGTCGACGTCGGCCTTGGGATACTGTGCCATGACCTGTCCGAGCAGTTTGGTGTTGCGGCCGAAATCGTCAAAGCGCACGGTGTAACGCTTGATGGCATAGAAGTCCTCGGCGGCATCGAGGATCTTGCGCCAGACCTCCTGTTCCTTGGTGATCTGATGCTGACCGCCGGTAGGGAGGACGATCTCGACGCGGCTATCGCTGGCGGCGCGGATGGTGATGCCGTAGGTGTCGGCGGGATCCAGGCGCTTTTTCAATTTTTCAGCGAGCTGCTGGGCGGTGCCTGCCGGGATGGACTGGTTGGGGAACTTGGTGGCGTCGATCTCGTAGACGAGGATGGTTCCGCCGACGAGGTCAACCCCGAGCTTGAACCCACCGAGCCCGCGGAGGTACCACGTCGTCGCCCAGCCGACGACCAGCACCGACAGGACCAGGGGGATGACGCACAGGAGAATTCGATTGAGAAATGGCTTCATGCTTAGGCCTTTTGTTCCTTGGCTGCTTCTTCGGTTTTTGCAGGCGTGGTCGACGCACTTGCCGTACCGGCTTTTAGACGCTCCTCAGCCGAGACGTTTCGAGCGATTGCAGTCTTCAACATTCGTACCTTGGCGTTGTCTTCCAGCTTCAGGACAACTTCATCGTCAACGACCGAATGTACGACAGCAATGATGCCGCCGATGGTGTGGACCTTGTCGTTCTTGTTGAGGTTGGAGTGCAGTGCCTGCTGATCGCGTTCGCGACGTTTCTGCCCGGGACGAAGCAGAAAGAGCCAGACGAAGATCAGAAGGATCGGAGCCAACAACCACGGATTGAACAATGACGGCTGCTCGGGGGGAGGACTGCCCGAGCCTTCGGCGTCGGCGAGAAGCGTGATAGCGGAGAGCAGGAAGTACATTTAGTTCCTTTGTCAACTCGTTTGGCGACGGGCGTTAGCAAGCGCGACGGCCGCGCTCGCCAAGGCTCGCGGCTAAACGAGGCAAAAATCAAACCGTCATTCTAAATCGCGGCTTCCCAGCGGGCAAGGCAATCCCGGTGAAAGCGGGCAAAGGAACCGGTATCGATGGCGCCGCGTACTTCCTCCACCAGCCGGACGTAGAACGCGATATTGTGCACCGACAGCAATATGGGGCCGAGCATTTCATCGGCCGCGAACAGATGGTGCAGGTACGCCCTGCTGAAATTGCTGCAGGTGTAGCACTGACAACTGGACTCGAGAGGGCGCGAATCTCGCCGATGACAGGCATTTCTGAGCCGCAGTTGGCCGTCCATGGTGAAGGCGCCGGCGTTGCGGCCATTGCGTGTTGGCAGCACGCAATCGAACATGTCGATGCCGGCAGCGATGGCGGCGAGGATGTCCTGGGGCCGGCCGACGCCCATGAGGTAGCGCGGCTTATCGACCGGCAACATGGCCGCTGCGTCAGGGAGGATCGCGGTCATCTGCTCCGCGGTCTCACCAACGCTGAAGCCGCCCAGCGCATAGCCCGGGAAATCGAGGTCGGCGAGGGCATCGGCGCAGCGGCGGCGTTGCTGCAGGTCGATTCCCCCCTGCACGATGCCGAACAGCACCTGGTCGGCTCGGCGATGGGCGGCGCGGCAGCGCTGGGCCCAGTGAATGGTCCTGTCCACCGCGGTTTGCAAGTAGTCCACAGGGGATTCGGCGGGCGGACACTCGTCGAGGCACATGGCGATGTCGGAGCCGAGGTTCTCCTGGATGCGGATGGCACGCTCGGGGGTCAATTCCAGAAGCGTGCCGTCGATGTGGGAGCGGAAGACGGCTGCGCGATCGTCGATCTTGCGGTTGGTGGCGAGGCTGTAGACCTGGTAGCCGCCGCTATCGGTGAGGATGGGTCGGTCCCAGTGCATGAAGCGATGCAAGCCGCCCATTTCGGCGATCAGCTCATCCCCTGGCCGCAGGGTCAGATGATAGGTGTTGGCGAGAAGGATGGTGACGCCAAGCTCGTGAAGCTGCTGGGGCGTCAAACCCTTTACAGTGGCCTGTGTGCCGACAGGCATGAACACGGGAGTTTCAACGGTGCCGTGCGCCAGGGTCAGGCGACCACGGCGGGCGGCACCGTCGGTGGTCAGGAACTGCATGATTGGCGACCGTGAATGGGGTTCGCTCATGGCGTTTCCGCGCTCGCGAAAGATGAACGAGGATCGCGGCTGGTTGTTGCGAATGCTGCGTAGAGCGTCATGGCCTGGTAGTCACGCACGAATCCTGCGGCTTCGAGCAGCTCACGGCCGATTGTTGAGGTGACTGGCTGCCCGTTCCATTGCTGGACGGTCAAGCGATGACTTTCCGGCGCCAAGGTTGCGATGTTTTGCAAGCACTGGGCAGCCTCCACGAGATCGGCCTGTGACGCACTTGGCAGCGCGGTCAGTCGGTGGCCGTGCTGCTCGATGATGAGCACGGGTCGTCCGGCGCGAAGCACAAGCCAGTTGCCGGCACGACGCAACAGGGGCCGCGTTCCTCCGTCGAGGAGGGGAATATCGAACGGCGCACCGGCGCCATAGAGGTTGGCCGGATCCAAAGAGTGAATGAGAAAAATTGGTGCCGAGGCTGTGGAGGGCAGATGCAGGTTTTGCAACTCGCGAACAGCGTCGGGCCAGGCGAACTGCGCCCCGGAGAGTCCTTCGACGAAGTAGCCGCGTCGGACATGGCCGGCGAACTCCATGCGGCTCAGGACCTCGTAAAGCACTCGCCAGGGGATGCGCGATGGATCGAGCAGGGCGAGTTCCCGCCCGGCGACACCGTAGCGATTGAGCAGCAGCGAAGCTTGAAAGAGTGCTAGATGAGCCGTGTCGGGATGTCCCCAGCTCACGAGCGACCAGCGTCCTTCCGGTCGAGAAAACAGCGGTGGCCTGCGGCGCGCGGCGTGGGATCGAGTGACGCCATTGAAGCGTGGAGTTTCGGCATGCCGCGGTTGATCAATGAAGGCACCGTTCATCATGACAGCGAGCTGGTCGTTGGTAACCAGGCCGCGGCGCGACAGTTGCGTGAGAGCGGCGCGGACCGTTGCCGGTGAGAGTTCCGTGGCCTGCGCAAGATCCGTCACGAAGCAGGCTCCCCGGGACTGAAGGGCGCCGAGGATACGTTCCGACTCCGGAGTGGGCGCGGCCGTGGTGTCCGAGGGCATGGGCAGCGACGCGAGGTTGTCGCGCCGCCAGAAGGCAAGGGCCACTGGTCGCTCGGTACCATCCGAGCCGCCAACCGCGACCCACTCACCGCCACTTACTTGTTCCTCGAGCCAGCGCGGTTGATAGGCCAGGACGCGGCTAGGAAGCACCGTTCTTTGCCAAAGGTCTGGGGGAAGCGAGATGCCTTCCAGCCGATCGAGCACTTCGGTCAATCCGGCTGACGTGCCGACACGCGCCTGAGGGTGAACGTGCTGCCAACGCAACAGGAAGTCCGCAAACTGAGCCGGCGAGCAGGAGACGACCTCACTGCGTTCCAGAGCCAGCGACGTGCGCTGAACTTGATCGAGATTATCCGGAACGGCCCAGCGCGCGGGGTCCGCGGTCGGAGACGGAAGGGGGGCCGGCGACGTCACAACTACTCGGCCGCCGGCCGACCACTCTTCGAGCTTACGCCTTGTCCAGCTTTCGTCAAATGGATAGCGGTCGAGGATGTCCTGCAGGCCGACCAGTGCATGCGTCGTGAGGAATCGATACAGGATCGCCTCACCGGCAGCCTGAACGGTCTCGGGAGGCGCTGATGAACTGCCAAACGCGCTCTGGTACGTTTGCTGTTCCTCTTGCAGAACCCAGCGCTCGGGCTCGCGGCAGCGCGGCAACTGGATCCGCACTACGGTGCCATCGCGCTCGAGCTCCTCGAGGAACGCGGGCATTGGGCCTTCCAGCTCGGAGTTTGATAGATCGCCGAGTCGCCTCAGCCATTCCGCCATCTCTGGTTTGCTGCGCGGTGGGCGGCCGACGCCGCGCAGCCTGCGCTCGACTTGCTGGATGGCGCGTGGATCGGTGAGATGGGCATGTCCTTCGGGGCGCACAAGCTGGTCGAGCAGCTCACGGTTCAGCACGTGTTCCGGTCGCGGCTCGCTTTCGACCTGGTCGCCATCGTACATGCTGGCAGCCGTGAAAGCAAAGAGCAGATTGCCGGCGAAAGGAGACGGTCCATTGACGCGCCTGGCAACGATGCTGACGCGGCCTTCGGAAATGTCGCCAAGCAGAGCCTTCAGTTGCGGCACGTCCAGGTGATCGCGCAGGCATTCTCGGAATGTCTCGATGACGATGGGAAAGTCTTGATGCCTGCGTGCGGCTTGCAAGAGGTCGCGGCCGCGAAGCCGCTGCAGCCAGAGCGGGGCGCGCTTGCCGGGTGCCGTGCGCGGCAGCAGGAGGGCGCGTGCGGCGTTCTGGCGGAAGCGCAGCGCGAACAAGGCGCTGTCGCCAAGCTCCTGCAGCACGAGGTCTTCGACGTTTTCCAGCCGGAGACCATCGAGTAGGTCAAGCACGGGCTCGTCGGTGTCTGTCAAGCGAACGAGGATGCCGTCGTTGTGGTGCAGACACTGAGGCCGATAACCGAGCCGCTCGCGGAGCCGCGCCTCGATGGCCAGGCGCAGCGCCAGGTGCAGCCGCTGGCCGAAAGGACTGAGCAGGATCACCTGCCAGTCGCCGAGCGGGTCGCGAAACGCTTCGACATAAATCGTGTGGTCGGTCGGCAGACAGCCGGAGTGAAGAAGCTGCCGCTGGACGTAATACTGGACGTTCCGCGCCCCGACCCTGTCGAGGCAGTAGCGCTGTTCGAGCCATTGAAGACAATCGGACCGATCGAGGCGCTCCTGCAACTCGCGCAGGAATGCACCGAGGGCCAGGCCAAGTCCGTGCGAGCGTCCGACGTTTTCTCCCTTCCAGAAGGGCACCATTGCGGGCATCCCTTCCGCAGGGCTGACGATGACGCGATCGACGTCGATGTTCTCCAGCCGCCAGGCATTCGTGCCAAGTAGAAAAGTGTCGCCGATGCGGCGCTCGTAGATGAACTCTTCATCCAGTTCGCCGATGCGGACTCCCTCGGTGGTCCAGGCGGCGTACTGGCCGGTGTCGGGGATGACGCCGCCGCTGACTAGCGCAAGTTGCTGGCTGCCGGGCAGCGCATGCAGTCTGTTATGTGTTCGATCCCAGCTAACCCGCGGCTGCAGTGCCGCGAGCCGGCCGGCTTCGGGTTCGCCATTGTTGAGCCGATAGCGGCCGGAGATCATCTCCAACACGGCGTCCAACGCCTGAGCGGCCAGGTCGCGGAAGGGATAGGCACGGCGAATCAGCGCGTGGAGAGCCGGCACGTCCCAGGCTTCCACGGAGACCATCGCGACAATTTGCTGGGAAAGCACATCGAGGCAGTTGCCGGGCACACTGATCTCTTCAACATGGGCGTCGATCATCTCGCGGCTGAGCACCGCCAGCTCGAGCAGGTCCGACGCGGTCTTGCCGATGAGGCGGCCCTTGCTCGTGGCACCGACCAGATGTCCGGCCCGGCCGACACGCTGGAGTGCTCGCGCAACGTTTCCCGGTGATTCCACCTGGCACACGAGGTCCACGGCACCCATGTCGATGCCAAGCTCGAGCGATGCCGTGGCCGCTACCGCCGGAAGCCGACCCTCTTTGAGGGCGGACTCAATGCCGTGTCGCACGTCGAGAGCGATGCTGCCGTGGTGAGCGCGAACGGAGTCGTCGCCGGTAAGGTCGTTGACGCACGCCGTGATCCGCTCCACGGTGCGGCGGTTGTTTGCGAAGATGAGCGTTGAGCGATGGTCCTTGACCTGCTCGGCGAGGAGACGGTAGATCGACGGCCATACGGTCCGCTCGGGGATCGCGCCGAATTGCTCGACAGGGCAGAGCACGCGAAGGTCGAGATCGCGACGTATGCCGGCGTCGATGATGGTCACAGGTCGCGGCACATACCTCCCGTCGGCGTCGAGCGCAAGGCCGCCGAGGTATCGAGCAACTTCTTGGAGGGGTCGTTGTGTGGCCGATAGCCCGATACGAGCAAACCCCCGCGGGTTGAGCGCCTGCAGCCGTTCGAGCAGCAGCGACAGGAATACGCCGCGTTTGTTGGGACACAGCGAGTGGATCTCGTCCACAATGCAGTGCGTGATGTTCCGCAGGGTATCGCGGCCGCGCGACGTGAGGAGCAGGTGGAGCGACTCGGGTGTGGTGATGAGCACGTGCGGCGGGTGCCGAATGAGGCGCTGGCGTTCGGCGGGCGGAGTGTCGCCGGTCCGGACAGCGACCTGGAGTTCCGGAACTGGCCGGCCCATTTCGCACGCGATTTCGGCGACGCCCTTGAGCGGGGCGGCAAGGTTCCTTTCGATGTCGTTGCTCAGCGCCTTCAGCGGTGAGATGTACAGGACGCTGGCGCCATCGGGCGGTGGGTCTTGCCTCCAGAGCATGTCCAGGCAAGCCAGGAAGGCGGCCAGGGTCTTGCCCGAGCCGGTGGGCGCAAGGATGAGCGTGTTTTGGCCCGCGAGAATGGCCGGCCAGCCCTGACGCTGTGCCGGTGTTGGCTCGCCGAGCGTGCGGCGAAACCACTCGCGCACGGGAGGAAGGAAGAAATCGAGATCGGCCATCGTGAGGCCATTATAGCCAATACAATCGATGGCATGGGCGAACGCATGGGCGAAGGCATGAGCAGCGTGCGAGTCGTCAACGGTCGTGTGATCGACCCGTCGCAAGACCTCGACCGGGTCTGCGATGTGTGGATCGAAGGCAGCTCCATTCTTGGTTTGGGGCCGCGTGCTGGGCAACAGTCCGACCGGACGATCGACGCAACCGGAAAGATCGTGTGTCCTGGGCTGATCGACATGCACGTGCACCTGCGCGAGCCGGGGCACGAGGAGGACGAGACGATCGCCACGGGAACGTCGTCGGCACTGGCGGGCGGATTCGCGACGATTGCGTGCATGGCGGACACGGACCCGCCCATCGACACCGAGGCTGGTGTCGCATTCATCAGGGCGGCGGCCCAGCGGGCGAACAATTGCAATGTGCTGCCGGTTGCGGCGGTGACACGCGGCCGAGGTGGGCAGGATCTCGCCGAAATGGGCGGCCTGGTCGATAGCGGAGCCGTCGCCTTCTCCGATGACGAGGGCCCGATCACGAGCGCGGAGATCATGCGGCGAGCGCTCGAGTATTCAAGGATGTTCGACCGTCCCGTACTCACGCATTGCGAGGACGCGGAACTGACCAAGGAGGGGCTCATGCACGAAGGACGGCTCAGCATGATGCTTGGCCTTCGCGGCATGCCCGCCGCCGCCGAGGAAGTGATACTTTATCGCGACCTCGCGCTGGCCGAGCGCACCGGCGGCCGGCTGCATATCCTGCACGTTTCGACGGCGCGGAGCGTGGAATTGATTCGGGAGGCCAAGCGGCGCGGCGTGCGCGTCACCGCAGGTGCTTGTCCCCATCATTTCACTCTGACCGATGAAAGCCTGCGGGAATACGACAGCAACTTCAAGGTACTGCCGCCGCTCCGCACTGCTGCGGATATTGCTGCCATCATCGAGGGACTGCGCGACGGGACGATCGACGTGATTGCCAGCGACCATGCCCCTCATGCGGTCGAGAAGAAGCAGCGCGAATATGCACTGACCCCGTTCGGCATCATCGGCCTGGAGACGCTGCTGCCGATTTGTGTTACATCGCTGGTCGAGCCAGGTCACCTCTCGTGGTCACAACTGATCGAGAAGCTGACGGTGGGTCCCGCCAAAGTTCTGGGCGTGCGGAAAGGCACTCTGCAACCGGGACATGACGCGGACGTGACGATCATCGATGCGGCGGCAAAATGGCGAATTAATTCGGGGCGGTTTCGATCGAAAAGTCGCAACACGCCATTCAACGGCCGCGCGGTTCAAGGCAGGGCGGCGATGGTGATCGTGGCGGGAGAGGTGAAGCTGGAAGAGGCAGAGGAAGACGGGACATTGCGCTGAACGCCCTCGCGGACGCAGTGGTGTGGCATTGGAAGCGCAGTTGTCGGGGCGGCGTCACCGCGAGTTAGCCTGAGACGTACGCCGATCGGAGTAACCCGTAGACATAGTGATCGACGAAGCAACCGCCCAGCCACTCGGCCTGGCGAAGCAGTCCTTCACGGGCGAAGCCCACGCGCTCGGCCAGCCGAATGCTATGAACATTGTCCGTCGCGCACGTGAGCTCGACTCGATTCATGCCAAGGTCCACAAAACAGTGCCGTAGCAGCGCGCGCACTGCAAGGGTCCCAATTCCCCGGCCCTGATGGCCCGCGTCGAGCAGGTAAGAGATGGACGTTTTACGGTTCTCGAGCTCAATCTTGTTAAGGCGCATAGCACCGCACAGGACGCCGTCCGCGAACAGATACCATTCCAACACCTCATCCCGTGCGGCCCGACCCGCAACCTGACCTAGGTGGGATCGGGTTTGCTCGACCGAGCTCATGGCCGCGACGGCGGGAAGGTAGCGCCGGAAGTGGTCGGCATTGCGCCGGACCAAATCGGCGAGTGCCTCCGCATGTTCAAGGGCCGCCGGGCGTGCCTCGAGCCACGGGGTGACGCTGATGATCCGCGCTTCCATCGACCCTCCCTCAGGCGAAAGCCTGGCGCGGCTCGCCAGCACGTCGTCCCACGCCGGCCAGATCGTCTTCCACAAGGACCTGCCCACGGATCGAGACGCTTTCCTCGAAGCCATCGCGCCCTACTCCAGGTCGCGGTTCACCGTCATTTGGTATGCGGGATACTCACGAACTCCCGGATCGCCGCCAGCGCCTCGCGCGGGTGGGGACGTAAGCGGATGCTGGCGCTCCGGTAGACCCAGCGCACGACCCCGTCGCGGTCCACCAGGTACTGCGTCGGGATGGCGACGTCCTTCCCCGTAGCGGACCGGTGGGCATGGCGGATGTCGAGCGCGTCGAGCATCTCCCCTCGCTCGTCGGAAAGAAACTCGTAACCGGCGCCGAGCCGGGCCTTCAGCCGGGCGTTGTGCTCCGGCGGGTCCACGCTGACCGCGTAGACGTGGACGCCGGCGTCCTGGAACTCCCCGTAGTAGCTCTGCAGCTCCCCGAGCTGCACGACGCAGAACGGTCACCAGTCGCCACGGTAGAAAAGGAACAGCGCTGGCCCTCCGGCGACGACCGCCGCGAGCGTCACCGGCCGGCCCACGGTGTCGGGCAGGGTGAAGTCCGGGAGCCGGTCGCCGACCCGCAGCTTGCTGACGAGCTGTCCGCCGTGCAGGACCGAGAAGTAGAAGACGTAGAACAGCAGCAGTCCGCTCAGGAGCAGCGGGACGCTGAGCCGGAAGACTAGCGTGCCGGACGGCTGGCGCACGAGGCACCAGCCGCTCAGGACGAGGCACGCCGTCACCCCCGCCAGGATCAGAAGCGGGTACTTTCGACGCAGGTTTAGATAATCGAGGAAGACGCCCACGCAAGCGACCAGGCTGCATGCCAGGGCCAGGCGGCTCAGCCACAGGACAAGGGGGTCCTCCGGGGGAGGCAGAAGCACTACCCCGACCACCCAGCCGAGCAGCAGCGTCAGGGCGATGCCCCGACGCAACGGGTGCCGCGGGCCGTTGCCCAGGGCCACGACCAGGTAACTCAGCCGGCTTGACATTGTTTCCCCTCCTCCTGTCGGGGCCGTGCGTGGCCAGGCCGAGCTGCCTGGGAAAGCGCACGACTCACCGTCAGTCGCGTTGATGAGTCGGTCCAGGGAGGCGAAGACATCAGCAGTGCTGTCCCCTGCGTCCATGTAGGCTCTTTGCGGCTAACGTTGAGCATCAGTTGCCGGGCCGCCTGCAGGCTTCTGGGAAGGCACGTGACCATGTCACTCGCCGTTGCTAGGGTTTGACTTCCGAAGAAGGACCGGGATTCCCGTGACCATCACTACCCGCCGTTCGTCAAAGACGCCGTAGCGCATAGCGAGGGGGTGAATAATCCCGATCCAGATTTGGCCTGCTTCCTGTATCAGGTCGATCAGCGGCTCGCCAAATTGGGGATATAGACACAGACGGCTGTGGAATTCTTTCAACGCCGCAAGAAACTCCTCGGCATCGCCACGCCGGCGGGCAATATCCGCAAGGGCAAGCAACCGCTGCCGCACTCGTTCCGAGTAGGACACGCGGTATGGGGTTGGTCCAGGCGTGCCGGTACTCACTTGGATCTCGCTCTTGCTTCGAGTTCAGCGATGAAATCCTCTAGCCGCTGACCTCCGGTTGCCTCGATTTCGTGAACCTCTGCCAGGAATTCTTCTTCGTCGAAGGTTTGGCGTGCCCATTCCAGGAGTTCCGGCGGAATCCTCTCGCGTGGGAAGGGTTCTGGCGAGTTAGGCTGATTCGGCTTCATGGCTTTCTCCTTCGGGAACAATCTGAATTCCACTGCAATTCTACCGCGCCTAAATGCTCCCCGGGAGGCAACCTGTGTGGTTTGTTGGATCATGGTTAGCCCAACCTCATGGTGCCTCCCTGGGCTGCACCTCGAACAAGGCACGGGAGCGAAAGAAACATACATCGAACTCCATGAAGAAGTTGACCTGCCCCAAGATTACCGATACCGAATCCGTCTTGGCCCAACCAAAAGCGAGTCGCACCGGAGAGAAACTTCCGACGGCTGCGGAAACCACAACGACTCGTGCCTCCACAGCCGCGAGGTTACCGCTGAGTTCTACTTCTTGCGTTTGCTGGTCCCAATCAAAGCCAAGCTGCACGCCCAGATTGGGCCTTGTCAGCCTCCAAAGCCTGGAGCAAGGTCGCAGCCGCTGAAAAGGCACGGTCTGGCGACCAGAGCGGGTAAGACCGGTCTGGCTCGATTAGTTCGGCTTCGTCACGCTCCAATTCTTGTGCGAGAAGCTGAATCAAGCGCAACTTGTCCACGCGCGAGAGTGCTCGCACATCGGGCAACACGTCGGTTAAGGGCATAGCCGC
>Ga0206956_1184_pt1 | contig 14164 bp, 14 predicted proteins | sample Alteio_BWOrgHeat_35_FD_153252 | JGI IMG/M metagenome (GOLD analysis project Ga0206956, IMG submission 153252) | Enriched cells from forest soil in Barre Woods Harvard Forest LTER site, Petersham, Massachusetts, United States -... | ecosystem: Environmental > Terrestrial > Soil > Temperate forest >...
CCAGGTAGAAAATTGCACGCTCCAGGTTGACAATGACGTCATCCCAGAGGCCGCGAAAGGCACACAACTCGGCCAGCGATACTGCCGACGATTCGTCGCCGCCGGATGCCAGCTCGCGCAGCATGCTCATCGCCGCTTCTGTCTCGCCCCGCCGTGCCGCTTGCTGGGCTGCGTTGCCGTACTTCGACTTGCTAGGGCCAAGCTCCTTGCGATGTCGGCAGAACGACCTATGATCCGCTTCCATGAGTTCGCGAAATGACCGGTAGCGCTTTGCGCCCGGCATCCAGTTGGCGAACAGCCAGGCCTCCCACTCGCCGTCCTCGCCAATGATCTTGGGATTCAACAACAGGATGGCCGAGTCTCCACGGTCAGAAATCTCCAGGGCCGTCTGAAGGTACTCCGTGCGAAAGCGGCATGAATCCTGCTTTTTTCCGTAAACCAGATACTCCTCATCGCTTATCGGCGGTGGCTCGGGTGCTTCTTCGTCGCCCCAGTCTGGATGCACATACGCGTCGATCCAGTCCTGGTTCCGCTCCCTAAACCGGCGCACCTCGGTACACGACCACAACTTGTAGATGAACGACCCGCACTGCCGCCAACCATTCGTCTCCGCAAGGAAAGTTCGGTACGAAGGAGGCAAGCGCATGCGCAGCCGCTTCTCAAGCGCGGCGATCTCTGCCTCCGAGGCACCAGAATAGCCGAGCCACCCCGATGCCACCACGTCCTCGGGCAAATCTTCGCGGATGCGGACGTCCTTCAACAAATCGCGAGAGACTTTCTTCAGGAACGGCCGCCATGCGAATGGCTTCTTTTTCGGCATCGCTTGTCTCGCGATCTTTCTTCAAAAAGCTCGCTGCGATCAACCGTAGCGCGAGCAACGGCGCACCTATTCTTTTGCTCGAAGTTGTCGGCTCTCCTTCACGATCTCAACGAGCTGTGACGGCGACAGCTTGCACTTGGGCTCGCCGGGTTTCGCTTGGGCATGTTTCTCGATGATGCGATCAGGGATTTCTAGCTCGAACTTCTCTTCCAGCGTCATCACAATCTCCACAACGTCGAGTTCATCCGCAATGGGAGTCTTCATATCGAGCGACTGCGGATTGACTCGGAGGTGGTCGGCCACGACGCGGCGCACGATTGCTTCGACGTCCTCGGCCCGTGACTGCGCTGACGGCGACTTTCGATCAGACTCGGACTTCCGATCTGATTCCGACTTTTGATCAGATTGGCTTTTCGTGTCTACCGTCGATGGTTTGTCACAACCCAACGTGGTGGTGAGTACCATCAAAACCAAGCCGATAGGTCGCATTGCTGGTTTCATCCCACCTGATTCTACAAACGTGTATCCACACGGCCCCGCACCCGCAACGCCGCCGCCAGCAACACCAGCATCGCCCCACCAAACAACGGATACCACGCCCACTCGAACGTCACTTCAAACGGCCACGCCCCCGTTATGACCATCCGCGCACGCGCCGCGTCCGACTCGCTCTGCAGCCTGGCAAGTTCCCGTTGCAATTTCGACTGCTCCGAGCTCCCCTTGTCCACAGCGCCGCTGGGAGCGCGCTGGAACATCTCGTCCATCCGAGCCGATTGCGCATCCGCACCCAGCGATTTCAAACGGACATACTGGCGATTGCTCTCATTCACCTTTACAAACTCGACCATCAAGAGCGCCAGCAAGCACAATCCCACCGCGACCAGCGCCGTCGCTGAATACCGCACCGCGAACACCAGACCGATCGCCATGAGCACAAGCACTGGACCACCGAAGTTCGGCAGAAGCAATGCCGACACCGTCTGGTCCTTGACCCGAAGCAGAGGACTCATCGCACCAAGACCAACGATGATGCATCCCAAGATCGCGATGTGCCGTCGATACGGCCGCAAAGGCGCCAGAAGCCGCTCCCCAAGCTGCGCAATCGCGACGACAGGGTCTTGCTCCGGTTGAGCCGCAGCCGCCCGCGACGCCGCGCTCACCGCTTGCGGCCTACGAAGCTCCTTGACCGCAACTTTCTCCTCATCGCGATCCGCACGCGAATCTTCCACTTCATCCACAATCAACCCGGCCGCAACAGCCGACGCCCGCGCCGCTTCCTCACTCTCCGCCTCGACAAAAAGCGGATCCCGCGCCTGACCAGTAGCAGCATCGCGGCCATAAACCCAAAATGCCATGCGGTCATCCTATCCAACTTTTCCCAACATTTTTCCATTTTCAGAACCCGACCCACCCCCCATTCGACACCCGCCTGACCCGGTTACGGTGCGGCGACGCAAACCCAGAGCCACCGCGACATGCACGTGCAAGAATGGTGTGCAGAAATGCCCACCACCCCCCTTTGACTCGTGAAATCCCGGCCATTTTTTAATGCCCCTTCCCACACACAATCCCATTCCCACCACCCAACGGCGAGCCGCTCCCGACCTTGCGAAATCTTTTTTCCAAATTTTTCTTTTTTCGAACCCGATCCACCCCCCCTCGACAACACTTCATAGAGGGAAGACAGAAGACCCATTCGAATAGCCGCTTGCGACTTGGCGATTATTCTGCGAACCCACCGCGCCCTCCACCGACAACTATTCATGGAGGGAATAGAGGAAGAACGTTGACCAACCGGCGGCAGTCTTTTTTCTAAGTTTTTCTTTTTCCGAACCCGATCCACCCCCCCTCGACAACACTACATAGAGGGAAGACAGAAGACTCATTCGAAAAGCCGCTCGCGGCTTGGCGCAAGATTTTCCGAACCCACCCCCACCCTCCACCGACAACTTTTCATGGAGGGAATAGAAACACACCAATGACGAAACCCACAAAAAATCCTCCCCACAAAAGCCGAACCACCCCGCATCTCTCAACGACAAGATTCATTGGGGAGAACCACCCCCCAACTTCCGACCTCTGACTTCTGTCCTCTGTCCTCTGTCCTCTGTCCTCTGTCCTCTGTCCTCTGCCCCCACCCACCCCCGTCGAGGCCCACATGCTTTCCCACCTCACCCGTCCCTTCAAGCACGTCGCGCGCTGGTTTCAATCCAGGGCGCTTCCTCCGGGCGTGGTCGGTGCTGCGTCGGGCCCTTCTTTCCTCGACGATTTCCGGCAGCACCGCACGCCCACTCCGGAGGAACTCATCGCCCAGCTCAAAAACACCGCCTGGACCTGCGCCAGCATCAACGCCTCCGTCTGCGCGTCCTTCCCACCGAGGCTGTATGTCACCACCTCGCCCAGCCAACCCGCCGCACGCTGCCTCCGCCGCGCCTTGCCGGCCTGGCAAGAGCTCACCCTCAAGACGTCCGCCCACCTCGCCCGCTACACCACCTCCGCCACTCACATCGAGGAAGTCGTCGAGCACCCGCTGCTCGATCTCCTGCGCAAGGTCAACGATGTCCACAACGCCTGGGATCTCTGGGAGCTCACCACGCTCTATCAAGAAACAGTCGGCAGCGCCTTCTGGCTCCTCGTCTTCGACTCACTCGGCCGGCCCTGCGAGATCTGGCCGCTCCCAGCACAGCACGTCCGCCCCGCACGCGACCGCAACTCCGACCGCATCGTCGACTTCTATCTGTACCGTACCAACGACGGACAGCAACGCCGCTTCCGACCCGAGGAGATCATCCACTTCCGCTATCCCGACCCCAAGGATCCCTATCGCAACGGCCTCTCCCCGCTCCGCGCCGCCGCCGAGCAGGTCATGATCTCCTCGGAGTACCACGCTTGCAAGCGCGCCCTGATCGAGAACCACGCTCTGCCCAGCGCCATCATCAGTCCGCAGGACGTCCTCGGCGAAGACGAACGCCATCGCCTCGAAGAGATCTGGAACCAGCGCTTCCGCCGTGGCGGCACGGGACGTATCCTCGTTGCCGAGCAAGGCCTGCAAGTCGCCCTGCTCGACCATTCCGTCGGCGACATTGCCGCTCTCGCCGAGTACGGCCAGACACGTCAGGACATCGCCAACGCCTTCGGCGTGCCGATCTCCTACCTCACTGCCGAGACCAACCTGGCCAACCTCCAGGCCGCACAGACCCAGCACATGCAGCTCGCCATCCGCCCACGCATCCACCGCCGCGACCAGAAAATCAACGAGCAGCTCATCCCCTTCTTCGACGACTCCGGCCGCCTCTTCGTCGCCTCCGAGGACCCCGTCCCCGCCAACCAGGAGCAGCACCTCCGCCAGCAAGAAATCGACCTCAAGCTCGGCGTCAAATGCATCAACGAAGTCCGAGCCGAACGCGGACTTCCACCCGTCGAATGGGGCCACAAACCCTGGCTACCCCTCAACTGGCAACCCACCGACCAGCACTACGCCATCCGCGTCGAAGACGTCCAGCACGACGATGCGTTGGTGAGTGGTGAGTAGTGAGTCAACAAAACATTGCGGATTTGTGATTGCGGATTTTGGAATTCAATCCGCAATACAAAATCCAAAATTCAACTTCGGACCACTCCCATGAACTTCTCCAAGTCCCACTACGACACCAACGGCCCATTCAACATCCCCATGAAGGACGCCCAGGCCAAGGCACTGGACGCCATCCTCAAGACCATCCCCGATGCCCAGCCCAAGTTCATCGTCACGGCCAAGGCCCCCTCCGAACTGCTACCGGGCGAACGTGCCGACATCTCCTGGATCAGCACCGAAGACATCGACCGCGACCAGGAGATCGTCGTCGCCAAAGGCATGGACGATTCTCACTTCAAGCTAAACCCCATCGTCACCCTACAGCACTGCTACCACCTACCGCCCGTAGGCCGATCGACGTGGCGCAAGAAGACCAGCGATGGTCAGCTCCGCGGCATCAAAGCTAAAACGTCGTACCCCAAGCGCCCGGCCGACTGGCCCGAGGACTGGCCGCCCGACACGACCTTCTCGCTAATTCAGTCGGGCCTACTCGTCGGCAAATCGATTGGCTTCCTCGCAACGAAGGCCCACGCACCCACCGACGACGAGATCAAGAAGAACCCAGAACTTCAAAAAGTACGCCGCATCATCGACGATTGGCTCCTCCTGGAGTATGCCTGCGTCTACCTACCCTGCCAGCAGAACGCCGTCGTCGAAGCGGTCAGCAAGGGCGTCAAGATCCCCGACGCCCTGCTCGACCTCTTCGCCATCCCGAAGGAATGGACGCACCCCAAGCCCGCACCTGAGCTTGCGAAGGTGCGGGATATCCCCTTCACCAGCCTCGACGAAATCCACCGCAGCATCGACCGCCAGATCGCAATCATCGACTTCGAAGGCATCGCCAGGCGAGCCGTCGAGCAAGGAATCGACCGAGCCCGCGGCCGAGTCTAAGGTCCCGGCGCGCCGGGACTTAGCGCAAACAACACAACCCACGTCCAAGCTGCACACCAGGTGCGGGGTAATGTTGGCGGTCTTTGGGTCTCCACCGACCAACACGCCCCGCACCGTGATTCAGACAGGACGCACCGACTTCTGACTTCTGACCTCTGACCTCTGACCTCTGAAAGGCCAACCACCAATGTTTGTCCAACTCCAAAAAGAGTTCCTCGGCAAGAAGCCGGGCGAACGCATCGACGTGGACAAGGAGCACGCCGAAAAGCTAATCGAGCTCGGCGTCGCCAGCCCCGTCACCGATGACCTCATCACCCCCGCCGTCAGCAAGGCCATCGAAGGCGCCTTCGGCAAGTTCACCGAGGCACTCAACGGCGTCATCGACTCCTCACTCAAGCAGTTCGCCAACGCCCAGACCTTCCCGAAGAAGCACGCCATCCCGGCGATCTTCGGCGACGGCGGCGAAGGCGACAAGAACCACAACTTCGCCGACTGGCTCCTCGCCGTCCGCCGCAACGACAGCAAGTACCTCGCCGAGAAGTACGACAGCCACATGGTCGACGGCGTGGAAGGCAAGACCGCCATGGCCACCACCAGCGGTGCCGCCGGCGGCTACACCGTGCCCGTCGAGTTCATGCCGCGACTGCTCGAAGCAGCAGCCGAGGCGGGCATCGCACGATCGCGAGCCACCATCGTCCCCATGACCAGCCGCTCCATCCAGGTGCCCTACCTCGACATCACCAACGCACCAACGGCCGGACAGACGGCCTTCTACGGCGGCTTGATCGCACAGTGGACCGAGGAAGCATCCACGCTCAACGAAACCGAGCCCACCTTCCGCCAGCTCGAACTCATCGCACACGAGCTGTCCGGCTACAGCGTCATGAGCAACACCCTGCTCCAGGACAACGCCATCGGCCTGGAGGCCGTGCTCGTCAAGCTCTTCGGCGGAGCCATCGGCTGGTTCGAAGACTATGCCTTCATCGCTGGCGACGGCGTGGGCAAGCCGCTGGGGGCATTGTCGGGCGGAGCCGCGGTCGAGATCGAGCGCCAGACCGCCAGCCAGTTCACCATCCAGGACGCCGGCAAGATGCTCGGCTCCATGCTGCCCAGCTGGAACAAGAAGACCACCACCTGGGTCGTCCACCCCACCGTCGTGCAGCAAGTCATGCAGATGGTCTCGGCGGCCGCGGGCGTCGGCTGGCTCGACAACCTCCGCGACGACCTGCCGATGCAGTTGCTCGGCATCCCGGTGTGCATCTCGGAAAAGATGCAGCCGCTCAACACCGACAAGGACGTCGCCCTGATCGATTGGCAGCATTACCTGATCGGCGACCGCCAGCAAGTGGAGATTGCCTACAGCGAGCACTTCAAGTTCACCAATAACCAGGCGACCTGGCGATTCGTCGCCCGTGTTGATGGCCAACCATGGCTCCGTCAGTACGTCACCGCCGCCGACGCCAGCACCAAGCTCAGCCCGTACGTGTGGCTGTCTTAAACAATTGCCGATTAGCGATTGCGGATTGCGGATTTCAATCCGCAATCCGCAATCCCAAATCCGAAATCCAACCCAACCCCAACAAGGAACCAAACCTATGATCAACGCTCAACTCACCGAGGAACTCTCACTGGTCGATAAGGTCGACCCGTCAAACGCCGCTGCCGGCACCACCAACAGCAGCGGCATCGACATGCAGAAATTCAACCGCTGCCTCTTCGACATCCAGATCGGCGCCATCACCGGGGCCGGCACGCTCGACGCCAAGCTACAATCATCCGCAAGCTCGACGTTCGCCTCCGGCGTGCACAACATGACCGGCGGGGCCATCACCCAGGTCACCAACGCTAACCCCAACAACCACGTCACCGTGGAGACCAGTGCCGAGGCGGTCCAGACACAGAACGCCGGCGACCGCTACGTCCGCCTGCAATGCGTCGTCACCACCAACAACGTCATCTACGGCGTCACCGGCTTCGGCGGCGTCGCCGCCCAAGACCCGGCCAAGGCCCAAGACATCGCCGCCGCCCTGCAGCGAATCGTGGTCACGTAGACACGATTGTGGATTGTGGATTGCGGATTTCGGATTGAAATCCGCAATCCAAAATCCGCAATCCCAAATCCGCAATCCAACCACGGAGGACATCATGCCATACGTCTTCCTCGCCGTTCCCCACTACGGACAGATCGTCGCCAACGCCCTCGAATCCCTCATCGCCGCCACCACCAAGCACCGCATCCACATGCAAACCGTGGGCGGCAGCTTGCTCGCCTACTGCTTCAACAGCCTCTGGTGCCACGCCCTCAACAAACGGAAGGACGGCATCACTCACTTCGTCATGCACCACAGCGACATCAACGCCGAGCCGTGCTGGCTCGACAAGCTGGTGGAAGAGCAGCAGGCACAGAAGGCCGACATCCTCTCCGTCGTCATTCCCATCAAGGACAAGCGCGGCGTCACCAGCACCGCACGCATGCGCCCCGACGGCCAGATCGTACGCCTCACCGTCCACGAGATCCACAACCTACCCGCCACGTTCTCGGGCTCATCGGTTCAGCCCGACACCCTCCTGGTCAACACCGGCCTGATGATCGTGGACTTCACCAAGCCATGGGTCGAGAACTTCAGCTTCAACATCGCCGACGGCATCAAGAAGCTCGACAGCGGCCGCTACGCCCCACTGGTACTCCCCGAGGACTGGAACATGAGCCTCTGGGCGCACCACCACAACCTCAAGGTCCACGCCACAAGAAAGGTAAAGGCCACCCACTGGGGGCCGGCCGGCTTCAGCAACGACCAGCCCGGCGACTGGCAAACCGACCAGGGCGACACGTTCTAATTTCGGATTGCCGATTGCGGATTTCGGATCGAGCATCAAATCCGCAATCCGCAATCCGCAATCCCAAATCCACAATCGGAGCGCAGCGACATGAAATGGAACTCCTGGTCCCTCTACTGGCTGCTCTGGCTACTGATCGGCTTCCTTATCCCGGAGCTGTACGCCATCATCAGCGGTCACGTCGAAAACACGCTCTCGTTCCAGGTTTGGCACCTGGAGGGCAACGGTGCCACCTTCTTCCGCTGGGTAACAGCCGCAACCTTCCTGTGGCTATTCCTGCACATGACCTTCCGCATCTTCACCTAAAGCCCGCACACGAGCTTGCGAGTGTGCGGGATCACAACCATGAAAGGACTCCACGAATGAACCCCGAACTCCAACAACTCCTGCAACTCGGCCTCCAGCTTCTCCAGAAGCTGGCACTGACTCCGCCGTCGCCCAGCCCTTCGCCGGCACCAGAGCCAGCTCCTGCGCCCCCACCGCCTACGCCGAGTTCCTCGCCCGCATCACCGCCTGCGCCTGCCCCGCTCTACCGCCACCCACTCCTCCACAACCTCCTGCAACAAGCCATCCCGCTCCTGCTCCAGGCCGCCCCACTACTCATGCACGGAGCGTAACCGCCTTGGCCGCCCGAACCGCCATCGACGTGCTCGATTGAAATCCGCAATCCACGGAGGTCCACATGAACCGCCAGTACCTCATCATCATCCGCTGCTGCAACCACGACATCCCCGTCGGCTTCTACCAGGATCTCAAGAAAGCCATGGGCGCAAGTATCCAGCTCGCCCACGACCTCAAGGAAAACTACACCCTACTCCGCACCTACGCCACCAAGGTAAACTGTGACGCTCACGACCCGATCTGCGTCAGCGTCTACGAGTTCCAGGACAGCGAAATCCGCAGCGTCATCGGCAGCTACCACATCAGCCAGCCAGCACCACGGCTGGCAGCGTGCAGCGAGTGACAGAAATTGCGGATTGCGGATTGCGGATTGTGGATTTCAATCCGCAATCCGCAATCCCAAATCCGCAATCAACAGCAGGAGACGACAATGGCAACCGCAGACTTGATCACAAGAGCAAGGGCCATCCAGAACCTCAACGACCGTGCCACCACCAGCAACGAGAACAGCACCCTCGACGCCCTGGTCACCGCCGTCTCCAACGCCATCAAACGCTACTGCAGAACCGACTTCTTCCAACAGTCCTACGACGAGCTCTACTCCGGGGCCGGCCAGCAACGCCTGCTCCTCCGCCAGATCCCTATCGTCTCCGTCGCCCGAGTCGCCTACGGCCCCTACGCCGTCTTGAGGATCACCAACAATGACACGACCAACCAGCGAGCCAGCGTCGCCGTCTCCTCTGCCACCGATACTGATGTCACTGGTAGTGGCCTTACTCTTGTGCGCGTGGCTTCTGGTGTTGTCATTACTGACACATCAGTGACATTCGCCTCCAACGTCACCATGCAAGGCGTCGCCACAGCCATCAACGCCCTGGGCCACGGCTGGTCCGCCACCGCACTACCAGCCTACGCCAGCTGGCCAAGCGCCGACCTCCGCATCCAGGGAGCCCTCAACTGCATGAGCGTCTACGGCGAGATCAAGATGCACCTGATCGAGATCTCAGACTTCCAGGTCGACAGGAAGCGCGGCTGGCTCATCCGCGGCATCAACGCCCTCGTAACGCAGTGGGACGACCCCATGGTGGTGTGGACGCCAGGCATCGACAACTACCGCGTCATCTACACCGCCGGCTACACCACCATCCCACTGGACGTGCAGGAAGCCGCAGCCGAATGGGTCAGCACCCTCTTCTGGCAAACCAAAGGCAACCCCGCGGTGTATCCAAGCATCCCGCCGCCACACGTGGCACTGATCCTCGACCATTACCGGCAACAGAACCCAATGCCGATTTAGGATTGTCGATTGCGGATTGCGGAGTGTAAATCCGCAATCCGCAATCCAAAATCCGCAATCGGAGCGAAGCCATGAAACTCCCCAAGATACCCAAGATCAAGCAGCCAAAGCCGGTGCACGTCAAACCGATCAAGATGAGGGTGCCGCACCAGGTCAAGCCAAAGCTACCGGGCCACATGAAGGGCGGCCAGCAAGGAGCCCACCAACCCAAGCCGGTCAAGCCAGGACTACCCCCCGGTGCCCTACCACCGGCCCCACTTGGTCTACCCGCACCGAACACGACATACGACTTCTACATCAGCCCCAACGACGCCCCGGCCGCACCAGACCAGTCCGCCATCAAGGTGCACCTGGAAGCCGAGTTCGAAATGGCGACGCAGCATAGCCAGCTCGACCCAAGCTTCCGCTGGACCCACCGGGCCTACGTGCAAGACAGCGAGGACGTCCGCGACACCTGGCCGGCCGCTCCAGCCAACAAGGTCTACATCCCAGACAAGACCGGCGTCGCCTACACAGTCGTCTTCGTCGAGGTCATCAACCGCAACACACCCAGCCAGTACAAACGCGTCTTCCTCAAACGCCAAACCGTAACCTGGCCAAGCGACAATGTCTAATTGCGGATTGGGGATTGCGGATTGCGGATTGTCGAATTCAATCCGCAATCCGCAATCCAAAATCCGCAATCGAACAATCCACAATGCGTATCCTCCGCACCCCCAACTGCACGTTCGACCTCTACGTGCTACCAAACGAGCCACCAGGCATCCCCGACCTCCAGGGCACCGGCTACCTGCACTCCTGGTTCTTCCCAGGCATGCAGATCAACAGGGGCAAGTCAACCTTCTTCTTCGACAGCGCCCTCGACGTCGATGAGACCACGGCAGCCGAGGATCCATGGACCGCCGCACCGGGCTCCGTCCGCCTCTACATCCCCGACATGTGGCACCAGGGCTACGACGTCATCTTCGTCGAACGCGTGCGCGAACCGAGCCCACACCCGAGCTCCCGAGGGTGGGGCATCGACTTCAAACGCCTGTTCCTCAAGCGGCGCTGGCTCAACCCCTACAACGGCCTCATCATGGAAGGAGGTATCTCACTCGGCGGCACCAGTGCGGCGGCAAGGGGGTTCTCCGGGTCAGGCGGGCTACAGCTCGCCGCCGCCGCACTGACCGCCCGCGGCTTCCTGCCGTCAGGCGGCATCGCCCTATCCGGCTCCGCCACCAAGAGGGGCAAGGCCACATTCTTCTCCAGCACCACCTGGACCGTGCCAGCCGGCACAACCTCAGTCACGATTAGCTGCCTGGGCGGCGGAGGAGGCGGCGACGGCTCCGGACCAACCGGGGCCGGCGGCGGCGGCGCAGGAGCCGCCGCGTCACTGGTGCTCATCGTCAGCCCGGGCGACGTCATCACCATCAACGTCGGGGCAGGCGGAACACAGGCACACGCCGGCGGCGACACCTGGGCATCCAAAACAGGCGCACCGCCCGCCAACACCAGCCAGGGAGCCCTCGCCAAGGGCGGCACCCAGGCCGTAGGCACCAACGGCGGACAGGGAGGACAAGCCGGAGCCTCCATCGGCTCCAGCACATCTTCAGGAGGCAACGGCGGCAACGTACCGGGCGGCGGACCGTTCGGCGGCGGCGGTGGCGGTGGAGCAGGCTTCGGCAATCACGCCAACGGACAGAACGGCACCAACCCAAACGGCGGTGCCGGCGGTGCCGGCGACTCAGGCACAGGCGGAGCCGGCGGCAACAACGGACAGCCAGGCAACAACGCCACGGGCACCGGCTCAGGCTGCGGAGGAGGCGGCGGAGCCACAGGACAACCGGCTGGACAAGGTAAAGCAGGACAGGTCACACTCAGCTGGTGATTGCGGATTTTGGATTTCAATCCGCAATCCAAAATCCGCAATCCAAAATCAGGAGCGAAGCGACATGGCACTACTCGGCATCGAAGAAGGTATCAACAGCTTCCTCGAGCAATTCCTGCTCAACAAGGCCGCACCCGCCAACCTCAAGTTGATCCTCTACACCAACAACCACACTCCCGTCGCCACCGACGTCCTCGCCAACTTCACTGAGTGCACCGACACCGGCTACTCCGCCCAGTCCCTCACCGGCGGCAACTGGACCATGGGCACCGACGGATCCGGCAACAGCCAGGCCAGCTATCCCGCCATCACCTTTACCTTCAACGGCAACGTCACCATCTACGGCTACGTCGTCACCGACAACGGCAAAACCAAAGCCTGCTGGGCCGAGGCCTTCTCCAGCTCGATCAGCTTCACCGCCGGACAGCAACTGGTCCTAACCCTCAAGCTAACCCTCTCGTGAGATCACATCCATGTCCCCACAACCCCACATCAAGGAGCACCTCATGAAGCACAAACTTTTCACACTCGCCGTCTTTTTAGCCGCTTGCGGCTTAGCGCACGCCGGCTCATCGCAAGTCGGCGGCAAGCTCTCCCCCGACAGCACGGAAGAAATACAAGTCGACCTCCCAGGCGACCAGCAAATGAAGAACAAGTCCGGTACCGATGGTTCCGGGCTCTGCGTCTTCACCAGCATGGAGATCGCCGGCCACTGGCAGAACGTAGAAGAGCTCCGCGGCTTTCAGGAAAAGATGACCAAGGAGGAAGGCGGCGGCTGGCCGGATAAAGTCGATCAGATGATGAAGAAGTACGCTCCCAACACCCAGTACGTGCAATACTCCGGCAGCGACCCGTCAATCATCAAGCTCGCGCTCAAGACCGGCCGCATGGTCGGCGTCACCTACGGCTACAGCCCACGCTACAAGGGCAAGATCAGCCACATGGTCGATTGCGTACACTACACCGACAAGTGGGCCGCCGTTCTCGACAACAACTTCCCAGGCGAGGATCAGTACGAATGGATGGCACCAGATGAGTTCTTGAGCCGGTGGAAGCAAGGCAGCGGCGGCTGGGTGATCGTGCTTCTGAGCGGCAATCCGCCGCCTCCGATTCCCATCAACCGTGACGCCCAGCCGTCGCCATTGGTGCCTGCCCCCCTGGCACCAAAACCTTGCCCTGGACCCAGGCCCTGGCCGATGTGCAGTGCCGACCAGTTGGCCGGCCCCTCAGACGAATACAAGCCTGACGCGCAAGCGAAGGATGACTGCTGCTGTCAGTGTTCTAGCGGCTGCACCTGCTGCTGCAAGTGCAAGTGCAAAGAGAAACGCAAGAAATGCTGCAAAGACTGCCCATGCGCCGCTTGCGGCTTAGCGCAAGACCTCGACCTCCACATCCACATCCGCCGGCCCCACCAACCACGCCCCAAGCCCGTCTACCAATCCGCAATCCACAATCCCCAATCCGCAATCGAAGACGACGAGCCCGACTGGACCCTCCAGCTCCAGCTCATCTTCCGCCTAGACTTCTGGTCCAGGCACCAAAACCCGCCAACCGGAGTCGATCAGGACAAGATGCCGCAGGCCGAGGAGCATTACTACAGCTACAACGGCACCCAAATCACTGCACTCGAAGCCTTCCGTCTTGTGCAGGGTAGCACCGTCGTCGACGACACCAACAAACAGCGTCTCACCCTCATCGGCCAGAGCGACGTCATCGCCCAGGTGCAGCGCGACCTCAACACCAACCCCGAGCTGCTTACCTTCAAGGACCGCCTCCTGATCAACTCGTACGCCAATGACAGCTGGGCCGTGAAGGGCGTGGGCCTGGGCCAGCAGCAAGGCAGCACCATCACGATCGTACTGCAAAGTAGCCCGGATTCCCGAGGGCGGGGCCGGGTGCTGCACGTCCAACACGACTACCAGGACGGAGCCAGGGGTTTAGCCACCGCCATCCGAAGGGCCGACCCAAGCTACGATCCGTTCAGGGACGCCGATCTTCGCAAGGAGGCGCCAAAGCCGGATTGTCCCGACCCGACAGACCCCACCCCCTACGTGGTCCACTCGGAGACAAGTTGCCCTGTGTGGGCCACGCTGCTCTCTGTTATCTTCGTGGTTCTAAGGCTGTTCGTGCCCGACCTGTACGCAGGAGGCAAGTACGTGGTTGGCTACATCAAGATCCACGCCAACGCAGAGCTGGAAAAGCTCAAGGCCGAGCTCGCAGCCCTGAAGCAACAAAAGCCTGCCGCGTGACGCT
>Ga0206956_1185_pt1 | contig 14154 bp, 12 predicted proteins | sample Alteio_BWOrgHeat_35_FD_153252 | JGI IMG/M metagenome (GOLD analysis project Ga0206956, IMG submission 153252) | Enriched cells from forest soil in Barre Woods Harvard Forest LTER site, Petersham, Massachusetts, United States -... | ecosystem: Environmental > Terrestrial > Soil > Temperate forest >...
AGATCACCATAGATCCAGAGTATCACGCTCCGGGCGGTCGGAAAATCGCTGTCGAGAAAGACCGCGCCCAGTACGGCCTCGAAGGCATCGCCGAGCGCCGCGGCGCGGGTGCGGCCGCCGGTGTTTTCCTCGCTCGTGCCGAGGCGCAGGCTGGCGTCGAGGCTCAGGTCACGCGCGAGTTGTGCGAGAAACGGCCCGTTGGCGAGCGCGGCGCGATGGCGGCTGAGCGGGCCTTCGCGATCGGCGGGGAAAAGCTGATACAGCGCCTCGGTCAGCACGAGCTGCAGGACGGCATCGCCGAGAAATTCGAGCCGCTGGTTGCTCTCGGTTCCGGGATGCTCGGGGACGAACGACGGGTGGGTGAGAGCGCATTCGAGGAGCGCGGCGTCGCGAAACGTATAGCCGAGGCCGGCCTGGAGCTGCGCGTGCGGCCCGGTCATGAACTCGCGCTGGAGTACCGGCGCAGGCCGCGATTAAAGACAAAAACCGCGAGCGCAAACCACGCCGCCGCGAACACGAAGAGCGCGCCGGCCCACCGCCAGTCGAAGCCGTAGCGTGGCAGGAGCAGGCGCGCCGGAGCGTTGCTGATGACGACGACGGGCAGCAGCCACACAAAGAGCACCTTCGTGACCAGGCCCTTGAAGGCCTCTTTTGGCAGCCGGGAGAATTCCGTGAGCGTGAAGTAGCTGCCCTCGATGCCCTGCGCGCTCGTGAGCCAGAAGGCCATCGCGATGGAAAGCACGAGAATGCTATAGTGCACTACGAGTCCGGAGAACACCATGCAGATATAGAGCGCGACCTTGGCGAAGGTGATTTCGATCCCGAGCTTACGCGTGGCATAATAAACGACCCCTGCCGCAATGACCGAGTTGAGGAGCCCGTCGGGATCGAGTTTGCGCGTGGTCGCCGTGAACATGACGTTACCCGGCTGGGCGAGGTAGAAATCGAAGTAGCCGGTACGGATGTTGCGCCCCATCTCGAAGATGCTGCTCCAAAAAAATCCCATCAGGAAACGCTGGATCAGCATCGAGGTGCCGACGAGCAGCACCATTTCGTATTTCGACCAGCCCGCGATGGAACTCGTGTGTTCGTAGATGACGGTGATGAGGAGGAGGTTGACCGTCATCCAGAGCAGCTCGACCATGGACCACACGAAGAAATCGCCGCGAAACATCAGCGTGCGCGCGATGGAATAGCGGGCGCTGGCGAGCCAGATGCGGAAATAGTGGAGCATCGCGAGAAAAGCTTAGCCGCCGACGGCGGTGTGGCGGCGGAGGCCGCGCCGCCAGAGGAGTTGGTTGAGGGCGAGGAGAGCGAGCACCCAGACGAGTTGAATCGCGAGGCCGTGATAGATCATCGGCAGACCGATGCGACCGGTCAGAATCGCGCCGGGGAAATACATTTGATAGAAAAAGGGCAGGAACTGCGCGACCTTGAAAATCGTCGCCGGCATCAGATCGAGGGGAAACATCTGTCCGCCGAGCAGCACTTCCACCGCCATCGAGAGAATGACGAAGCCTTGGATATCGAGAAACCAGAACGTCAGCATGCCGAAGCAATACGCGATACTGAACTGGATCAGCGCCGACATCGTGAGGGCGGGAATGGCGAGCACGTACAGCCGCCAGTCATGCGGATAGGTGAGATAGCTGCCGAGAAACGGCAGCGACGCTAGCAGGGGGAGCAGGATCAGCCCACCGGATACGAGGCGAGCTGCGACAAAGATGCTGAAGCGGTACGCGAAATAGTTGATCGGCTTCAGCAGGAACTGATTGATGAGCCCGTTGCGGATCTCTTCGCTGATTTGGTAGTCCTCGTTGAACGCGCCGATGAAAAACTGGAGTACGAGGAGCGTGACGAAGTAGGTCAGGGTCTGGCCGAAATTGAACCCGCCAATGTTGGTCGACCCGGCGAAAGCCGCTCCCCAGAGGATGAAGACGACTGTGAGGTGAAACAGCGAAAAGAACCCGCGCACGGCGAAGTTCATCCGGTAGACGAGATTGCTCTGCAGTCCGACGAGAAAGGCGTGGCGGTATTTGTTCAGCGTGGCAAACACAGTGGAGTGGCGTGGTGGGATTTAAGGGAAGCGAGGAATTGGCGGGCGGCAAGGCGAGGGAGAGGTAGGCGCGGCCAAGAAATCCCAAACGCCAAAGGTCCAAACGCCAAAAAAATCTCAATAGCAGAAAAGGTTGGAAAACCACAAAGGCCAAACGCCAAGGTTAGCTTAGTGGCAGAAGTGAGATTTTGTTGTTGGGGTTTATTTGGCCTTTGGACGTTTGGCGTTTGGGATTTGGTCTCTACGCAGGCTTAAGCCCGAAGCGCTCAATGACTTCCTTGGCCAGGCTGCGATAGGCCACGGCGCCGGTGCCGAAAGGATCGTAGGCGAAGATCGGTTTGCCGAAGCTGGGCGCTTCGCTGAGCCGGACGGTGCGGGGGATGACGGTGCGGAAAATCTTGTCGGGCAGGTGCTGCTTTACCTCGTCGACGACCTGCTTGGCGAGGTTGGTGCGCGAATCGAACATCGTCATCACCACCCCTCCGAGGTTGAGGCCCTTGTTGATGGGTTTGAGGCGTTCGACGTTGCGAAGGATTTGGCCCAGCCCCTCGAGCGCCATGTATTCGCATTGCAGCGTGACGAGCAGTTGATCGGCGGCGACGAGACTGTTCATCGACAGCATGCCGAAGGCGGGGGGGCAGTCGATGATGATGGCGCGGTAGCCGTTGGAATTGCGCAACGGCTCGAGGATCTCGCGCAGCTTCATCAGGTAGTTTTCCGTCTGCGCGAGCTCGATCTCGGCGGCGGCGAGATCTTCCTCGCTGGGAATCAAGGCGAGATGCTCGTACTTGGTCGGCGTGATCATCTCGAAGATCGAACCCTCGCCCTGGATTGGGCCGTAGAGGCTCTTGCCAGCCTGCTTCTCGACGCCGACGGCGCTCGTGGCGTTGGCCTGGGGATCGAGATCGATGAGGAGCGTGTGGATTTTTTTCTCGGCCAGCGCCGCCGCGAGGTTGACGGCGGTGGTGGTTTTGCCGACGCCGCCCTTTTGGTTGGCGATGGTGAAGACAGTGGTGGGCATGAGCGAACCCCATGGCTAAGGGCGAAAGGGCGGGGGCGGCAAGCGCGGCGTCGTGGCACGCGTTTTTTGATGGGAAGGGCGGGCGCGGAAACGACCGTAGAAATCACAAACGCCAAACGTCCAAACGCCAAAGAATTTTTAAACTTCCAACTCTCAATTTGACCCTAGTCGATTTGAAGCTTGGCGCTTGGAATTTCTTTGGACCTTGGATCTTGGCGTTTGGAGCTTCGACGTTCGATCGAACGCGTGGAGGGAGGGTTAAGATTCGAAAACCAGACCAGTCGACGACTTACCCCGAGTAGGCAGTATTCGATTTCGGCACTTGCGCGGAGATTTTTTTTCCTGCAAGGTGCGCGCTCTTGGGGTCATGGCGCGGTAGCCAAGTGGTAAGGCCGAGCTCTGCAAAAGCTCTATGCGCCGGTTCAATTCCGGCCCGCGCCTCCAAGAGCAGAATATCTTTTCTCAGATGAGAATGCAGAAAGAGACGGCAAAAAACCTCACGAAAAGTGTAACAAACGGCCACTATCTGCCGCCACTGTTTCTGGACGAAATTACGAGGTAGTCTCGACGGGTGTTTTGTAGCCCGTGGCTCATCGTCTACCTTCGCTCCGGGGTCTCGATATGGCGCCTAACTTCACCGCCGCAGACGGGGCAGTGCCCATTAAGTAGGATGTCGCCGCCGACTTCGCGGACGGAGTAAGCTCCGATCTTGACCCCCCTGCGGCAATGGCTGCACCACGCCGCTTCCAAGATACGCGCCTGAGATTCGGGCGGAATCTTTGCCCACAAAAGCTCGGCCGAGAAATTGGAGGGCTTCTTTGGCATCGAACGCGGCGCTTTCAAAGCGGCAGGTAACGAACTTGCCCCGACCACTCCCCATCCAAACTGGCTTCAGCGATGACGAGGAGATCGTCGATGAGCCGGGCTAACGGAAGCGATCGGGTCACCTCGAAAACGCCGGGCATGGCGAGCCCGCTGGCGGCCCGTACGTAGGCATAGCGCGTGATCGTTCGGACGTCATGGCTAAGCAGCACGCGATTTTGTTCGGCGCACCACGCCAGAACGTCCGGGTCCGATGCGCTCCTAAGCCCGCAGTCCTGCACACGAACGATGTCCAAGTCCGGGATTCGCCGCTTTAGACCACGGACAATGTCGTTGTTGAAATTCTCGTCTGCGGCGAATCGGAGCACGGGCGATCCTGGCTCTTAGCGCGACTGACCGCGGCTTTGGAGGCGTGCGCGAAGGTCCGGCCAAGTTCCGTGCCTGTGTTCGGCATCCTCGCGAAGCTTGGCGGACTGCGCCTTGCCTTCGCTAACGTAGGTGTCCACTTCCGCTCGGTGGCGGAGATAGTATCCCAAGGTGGCGTAGACATCGGCCAACCTTACCGCCGGGTACTGGTCGGCGATTTCCTCGGCCGTGGCGCCGTCGTGGTACGCGGATACCAGCGTGTCGAGCATGACACGCGTTCCGGCCACACGGATGACGCCATCGGCATCCGTTTTGAGAGGAATGGGTTCATTGACCGCTTCTAGCACCATGGCCAAATTCAAATCACAATGCCGGCGGATGGCAAGGCCGAGCCGCCAAGCGATCCGACTAAGTTCAGAAGGGCTCTCAATTACGCGAAGTCGCCCCGATACTCGGGAGCTTGGAGACTGCACGGCGCGGCTTTTTCTGCTCGAAGGCGCGCATGGCGGGGGTTGACATATGAGTCGCTATTGTTACATTACTTACAATAGTTACATTCGAGGAATCCGGCGATGAAAACAACCCAATCGATGGTCATCAGTATGCGCCTTCCGCTTAAAAGCGGCAAGCGCCTCAAGCGCATGGCCACCAGCCACGGCTGGACACCCAGCGATACCAGCGCCCGCCTGGTTGAGGAAGGGCTGCGCCGGGCAGACTTCGCCTTTATCGATTTCAGGGGCTCCAGCACCGGCAGACAGGCGTATCTGCAAGGAAGCTCCCTTGCCGTATGGGAAGTCATGCTGCTCGCGCGCGCGCACGGAAACGATGCCGCTGCAGTCGCAAAACACCTCCGCTGGCCCGAGGCGAAAGTGCAGGCGGCGTTCAACTACGCCAAAGCCTACCCGGACGAGATCAGCGCCGCCATCGCCGACAACGACGCGACGGACTTCGAATCCCTGTCGCGGATGCTGCCGCAGGCAAAGCAATTTGTCGCAACCGACTCGCGCGTGTAACGCCGTGCTCAAGCTCCTGCTCGACGAGCATGTTTCGCCGGACGTAGCGGACGGGCTGCGCCAGTGCCAAAAGCCCGTTTCCGTCCTCAGCCTTTTGGAGTGGGAGAGCGGTCAGTTTGTCGGCGTTACGGACGATCTGATTCTTGCCGAGGCGGCGGCCCAGAAGCTGACGCTTGTCACCTATGACCGCAAAACCATCCCGCCTTTGCTCAAGGCATGGGCGGAATCTGGCCGCGACCATGGCGGGGTGATCTTCGTCGATGAAAAAACCATCGCGCCCTCGGATATCGGCAGGTTGACCCGCGCGCTCGAAAAACTCGTCCGCGAATTCTCCAAAACCGACATGACGAATGCCGTGATTTTTCTTCGGCGGGAGAGCAGGCATTGAGGCAATGGGTTATGCGCGACCTCAAAGAAGCTATGCGCAGAGATTTAGGCGTGGCGAAAAGTTAAAAAAGTGGCTTACGCCTACGCCGTGTTTCCTGAGATTTCTGAGGTCGAGATTTGACATGTTCCACCGTCGTAATGGAGCATCGTTGTCTTTGGTTCGATACGGAATCCAGCGTTGGTTTTGATGAAGTCACTGATCCACGGCTGTTGCTTCGGGTAGAAAACGATGCTCTCGGCGCATCGCACGATTAGTCGGTTAATAGCGACTACCTCCTGTCGCTTGAGCGTCAGCGTGCGATACCGGAACCCGGCGAAGTTGTCCTGGATTTTTTCATCATCTATCGGCTTCGGGCATATGCGTACCGCGATATCTGGCGCGAGCGGCACTACGCGATCAATGATACCTTGATTGCCCTTGGGCTCGATTCCTACCGGATAGTCGCTCGTAAAAAACGCGTTGTCTGGAAAAGGATTCGTCAGAATTTCCCAGTCAAAATTGCCGAACGAAAATATCTGCGTCCTAAGCGTTGTGGTGCCGATTGCCTGCGGGTACTTCGGATTGACGTTTAGTTCAATTGCTCCGCGGTCCAGCATTTCACTGAACGTGCCGCCTCCCATAGAATCTGGGGCGCGGGGCATTTTCCCTTGTCTGTCCAGTCTTCGGCCAACTTCGTTCAGCGTGCGCTCGATTGGGTCTTTGTTGATGCGCACACCTGCAGGAGAATACCACATCATGGATGCGATGAATCCGGCAAAAACATAGACTGACTCTGGGTCAGGGTTTCCGAGGCGGAATTTTTCTAGGGACGCATCGTATTTTGGCTCGATGATCTTTAGAAGCTCTTCGATGGCGCGTTTATTCGAGAGATACTCATTGGTACTATTGTCATCGATTCGACAAAAGGCTCTACTGTGATTGGTAAATGTCTTTTGGCTCTGCTTGAGTGTGGCATGCAGTACACCATCGGCATTGTTGAATTGTTTCAGGTGAACCTGGGATACGTAGTGATCAAGGGCCATTGATGGGGCTGGCTATGCGACTGAAGCTGCCTGGATGGTACAGCGTTTCTGTCGTCTGTAAAGACGCAGACTAGTTGTGCCGCCCGACCCATGCCCAAGGTATCAGCAAAACTGCCAGTCAAAATTCAAAAAGCGGGAATAAACCGGAAAAAACTTGGCGCGGATTGCATACCGGCCTGCGCCCCGCGCTCAAAACACTGTCAGTGACGGTACTGACCGGGTAGTGGAAAAGTTGTGACAAGTTAGAATAAATTCCGCTTGAGCTGCGAGGTAAAACTATCATTTTCCCTCGTGTCTGAATCGTTCGGGTAGTCCAATTTCGGCCCGCGCCTCCAAGATTTGCTCCGGGTGCGCAGAGAGATGATCAGGGCTGAGTCGCGGCAAGCGCCTCCTGAATCGTCTTCACCGGGAGGAACAGCTCGAGTTCGTTCGAGGGCAGCGAGATGAAGCCGAATTGCTCGTAGTAACGTTTGGCTTCCTGGTCTTTTGCATCGACGAACAGTCCGATGCCACCCGCCGTATTGAAAATCTCGATGAATTTCCCCATCGCGGCGACCAGCAGAAGTTTCCCGAGGCCTTGACGCTGCCAGCCTTTCGCGACGGCCAGGCGGCCGAGGCGGACGCCGGACACCTTGCGCGGTAGTTTCTTGGCTTCCTCCGGCGTCAACCATTCTGAATTTATCTGGCAGATATTGAGGGCGAAAAATCCAAGGATGGGTTGGGGGGCCGTGGCCGTTTCATTCACCAGCACGAAGGTCCGCGAAATGCCTCGGTCGGCATGAGATCGGGCGGTTTGCTTCAGGAACAGATTCAGCGGCTCACTCCCGCAGTCAAAGCGGTCGCGGTCGTGGGTCTTGGCCAGCGGCTCGATTCTATGCACGGACGGCTCCGTGGAAGGCCTTGACTGCGTCTTTCAAGCGCTTGTTGGCTTTCGGAGGGTGATCGAGCAGGGCGAGCACCTTCCGCGCATCTTTCTGCGACAGGCGAATGACCGACTCGCGCTCAACAATGCGTTGCGCCTCCTGATAGGCCGTCTGCACCACGAACTGGTTGACCGTGGCGCCCAAAAGCTCGGCCGCCTGTTCGAGGGTATCTCGTACATTGTCCGACACGCGGGCGGTAATCCGTTTGCGCGGCTCTTCGAGGACAGGCTCCATGTGCAGACGGTGCCATTTTGGCACCGGATTGTCAACGGACTTGTATAGGGTGAAAAATGGAGCCGCGAGGAGTTAGGAGAATCGCTCCAGGTGGCGACGTCTGCATCAGAAAAATCCGCGGAGAAAGGCTGCCGTCTCGGGCGAGATGCCGCAGACCTTGTTTGTGGACTGGCGGTAAAACTTGAAATTGAGCTCGGTCTCGGGGCGGCCGTCCTGCCAGTTGGAAAAGGGCTTGAGTTGGTCGCGCCCCAGTGGCCGCCGGGCGAGCGCGGTGCGCCGGATGGCGATGCTCACGCGTGGGGTTTGCCGCTCGATGCCGGGCTTTCGCGGGGTCGGGGTGGCCGAGGTGACGACGCCGCTCGCGATGAGGCCCGATCCGCCAAACGTCTCGCTCGCGAAGAGGAAGATCGTATCGCCCTTAGCGATATGCTTGCCGCCATACATCGTCTTTTGCGCCGTGAACGAGAAGGTCCTGGCCTGCGGATCGACGCTCTCGGCTTTGATGACGTACATCGCGCGTGATATTCAAGGCCTGCGGTTTGCCGGCGCCAAGCGATTTAGCAGAAGAGGGAAGGGGCCAGGCCGAACTCGCCCATGGGCTGGGAAGCCCGTGCCACGGAGGGCCAAACTCTTGTAAATTCGGCTACTAATGGTCGGCCCTCAAGCTTCGTCAAAAAGTGCCGATCTAACGGCGATGCACGATGGACCTCGATCCGGTCCCCCGCTCGACCTGTTTGCCCAGCTCGAGAGAGCGACTGCTTTGCATCGGGAGGGATGGTTAGGAGAAGCGCGGGCCGTCTATGTCGAGATTTTGAAGGTGCAGCCCGGCAATACCGAGGCGCTGCGTTTGCTCGGGCTCCTTAATTTTGCGGAGCAGAAATTTGACGAGGCTCTTCTCTGCATGCGGAAGGCGGTCGAGGCTCAGCCGAAATCGGCGGAGGCCCATTGCGGGCTCGCGGACGTCTTGCAAGCCACCGGTCATTTCGAAGCGGCCTGTGGCAGCTACCGCAACGCGCTGGTCCTGCAGCCGACTTTTTTCGAGGCGCAGTGCAATCTCGGCAACGCGCTCTGCTCGCTCTCGCGGCGCCGCGAGGCCATCACCGCCTTCACGGAGGCCCTCGCGCTCCGGTCCGACGACCTCGCCGTGCTGGTCAATCTCAGCATCGTTTACCTGCTGGAGGATCGAGCGGAGGAAGCGATCACGTTTGCCGCGCGAGCGGTTCAGTTGCAGCCGCGCAATGTCGACGCCAACTATAATCTCGGCCTCGCGTACGAAAAAGCGGGCCAGGCATGCGAAGCGATTGCCACTTATCGCGTGGCTGCCGCGCAACGGCCGAATTTCGCCGATCCTTTCTACCGGCTCGGGCGGCTCTTGCAGGCCGAGGGTGGCCACGATGAGGCGATCGCCTGTTTTCAGGCGGCGCTTTCGGTTGACCCGGCGCACGCTGACTCCCTGCTCGAACTCGGCGTTTCACTCAAGGCGCTGGAAAGATGGGACGAAGCGCGCCGGGCCTTCCTGCGCCATGCCGAACTTCAGCCGAAGTCGCCCGCGGCGTGGTCCAACATCGGCGCCACCTATCAGGGCGAGAAGCGCTTCGCGGAGGCTATCTCCGCCTACGAAAAGGCGCTCGCGCTGGCGCCGAAATCGATGCTGGTGCTCGGAAACCTCAGCATCGCACACTTCGGCGCGAAGCAGTGGGCCGAGGCCGAGCGCGTGGCGCTGTGCCAGCTCGCGCTCCAGGCCGAGGACTGCGATGGCCTGAACAACCTCGGATTAACGCTCGCCGCTCAGAACCGGCTGGCGGAGGCCGAGGCAGTCTTCCGTCGAGCACTCGGGTCGCATCCGAAGTCCGGCCAGACCCACTGCAATCTGGGCAACCTCCAATTTGTTCGCGGCGAAACCGCGATGGCGCTCGCGTCGTATCGGACCGCGGGGGAGTGCGACCCAAAATTGTCGGCGCAGGTGGCCTGCAACGAAGCCATCGCGCTGCTGCGCAGCGGGGACTATCGCGCCGGCTGGGCGAAGTACGAAAATCGATACACCAAGCGCACGCTCGACGAGCAACGCCGGTTTGCCGAGCGTCGCCTCCAGCCGGATGCGGACCTCGCGGGCAAGACCGTGCTCGTCTATGCCGAGCAGGGGCTGGGGGATACGCTCCAGTTCATTCGCTACATCCCGCTGCTCGCCGCGCGCGGCGCCACCGTGCACGTGGAAGTCCAGCGTCCCTTGCTCGCGCTGCTCGGGCAGATCCCCGGGGCTGCCACCGTGTTCGCGGCGGGAGAGCCGGTGCCGTTCTGCGACTTTCAGAGCCCGATGCTCAGCCTGCCGCATATTTTACAGACGGAGTTCGCCACCATTCCCGGCGACGGTGAGTGTGTCGTCGCGTCGGCGGAGCGGATCGCGGCATGGCAAGCACGCCTGGCCGTGCCGGGGCTAAAGATCGGCATCGTCTGGGCGGGCAACCCGCTCCACGAAAACGATCACAATCGCTCGGTACCCTTCACGTTGTTTCGCCGCCTCTTCGCGACGGCCGGGACGCACTTTTTCAGCCTGCAAAAAATCCGTTCCTCGCTCGAAGCGCAGGCCCTGCGCGTGGAGTCCAATGTCACCGATTTGGCCGCCGATTTGCGTGATTTTGCGGATACCGCGGCCGTGATCGCGCAGCTCGACCTCGTCATCGCGGTGGATACTTCGGCCGCGCACCTGGCCGGTGCGCTGGGCAAGCCCGTCTGGATTCTGCTCCCGCACGCGGCCGACTGGCGCTGGCTGACCGCACGCGACGACAGTCCCTGGTACCCGAGTGCGCGACTTTTCCGGCAACCGGCGCCTGGCGACTGGAGATCTGTGTTGGATGCGGTCGCTGCCGCGCTTCGTCCGGCGACGGCGCGGGCCGCGGCCTAGGAGCCAATTAGCCGAGGAGGGTAAGGTGTCACCCAATGGGTGACACTATTCCGAGGGCGTGACAGCGGCGTAGCATGCCGCGCGTATGCGGTAGTTGGATTCGCGAGAAGGGTATCATAAGATATGATTATGATAGAATATCTCAGCATTAGCTCCAAGATATTCACTTTTTTCGTCCCATCGGTTAACTTCATGGCACCTAAGGTGCTGGCAGCACGTTTGATTCGTATGCTGTGAAAACGCCTGCACGCGCGATCGCCGCCCGGCCTCCGGAAGGATGATTCGAGCGTGAAACCCTCTGACCGATGACCCGACCACGACGCTGACCGCGTCGCTTCAACCGTGAATCCAAACATCCCGCTCACTCCGAGTGACGCTGGCAGAGCCATGCTCTGCGCGTTGACTCTCGCCGCCACTGCTTCCCTCCACGCGCAGACTGCGCCTGCCGCGCCGGTCGAAGATAAAACCACCGACGGACAACCGGTCGTCAAGCTCGACGCCGTTTCGGTCACGGGTTCGAATATCCGGCGCACGGATGCGGAGACGATTCTGCCGGTCACGGTGATGACCGCGGATGCGATGAATCTGCGCGACTACAACACCCCGATCGAGCTCCTGACCGCCATGCCGCAAGTCACCAGCATGCCGATCAACGAAACCACGCAAGGCAGCGCGGGTGCGCGCGGTGACGTCGGCGCCATCAATCTCCGGGGTATCGGCTCCAGCAATTCGCTCATTCTCCTCGACGGTCGGCGGCTGGCCTCGGATCCCTCGAGCGGAGCGGGAAGCTACGCGGTCAACGTGAATCAACTCCCGACCCAGGGCATCGCCCGGATCGAGACCCTGCGCGACAGCGCCTCGGCCATTTACGGCTCCGATGCGGTCGCCGGCGTGGTCAATTATATCATGCGGGACGATTTTCGCGGCACCGAGCTGAAGACACGCTACGGCATGCCCGAGGCTGGTGGCGGCCAGTCCGTCGATGCGACGCTCACTTTCGGAAGAGATTTTGCCCACGGCAAAGGGCGCATCCTCACCACGGTCGATTTTCTTTATCGCGATTCGATCTTTCTCGCCGATCGCAGCTTCACCGCCAACGCGGATCATACTTCTCAGGCGCCGGCGCCCTTCAACATCGAGGGCAGCGGCATGGACGGAAGAGGCACGGTGGGAAACTATCCTACCTATCTCATCGGCAGCGGGACGGCGACGCAGTATTTTTATCCGCTCAACACCGCTGTCGGCACGCTGCCGAGCCTGACCAGCGCGGCGCCAAGCCGCGTCACCACGCCGCAATACTATAGCAATCTCAACGCCTACTTCATCGGCTCGCCGCTCATCCACCGCGGTGACTTTTTCACCAAGGTCGAGTACGACCTCACGGACAAGATTACGGCCTTCGGCGATATCTCCTACTATCACTCGGACGCCACCACGCAACGCCAGCCGATCAGCATCACGGCGCCGACGGTCGATCAGCCCGATACAATGTCGATCGACAATCCCTACAATCCCTTCGGCTCTCACTACTACGATGTGAACGGTGCGCCCAACTCGGATGGCACCGCCCGCATCAAGGGTACGCCTCAGACGATGACGCTCCTGTCGGAATTTGTGAAAGATCTACCGGCAGATAAGACGATCGTCGACGCCAACACCTACCGCATCGTCGGGGGCGTGCGTGGGAAAATCGGCAGCACCTGGACCTGGGAAACTGGCGAGCTTTTCAGCCGATACGATGTGACGGATCACTCGCCCTTCTACGTGCGCGCCAGCCTCCTGCAGGCGGCGCTGCTCAACACCACGGCGTCCACGGCCTTCAATCCCTTCGGCTACACCTTCAAGGTCGTGGGCAACTCGGTGGTGCCCGATCAGGTGTATCATAATCCCGCGGCCGTGATGAATTCCTTCATCACGCACTTCCGCCGCGATAGCAAAAGCGAAATCGGCAGCGCGGATTTTCGCGCTTCCGGGCAATTGTTCTCGATCTGGAGCGGACCTATTTCGCTGGCCTTCGGCGGCGAATTTCGCGGCGAAGAATTCAGCGACCTCCGGCCGCCCTTCATCAGCTTGAATCCTCCGGGTTTCGGACTCGATACCACCAAGAACGACGTGCTGCAGTTTCCCCCGGCGCCCAACAGCTTCGGCCATCGCACGGTCTACAGCTTCTACGCCGAGACCGTGGTCCCGCTGGTGGCGCCCGAGAATCACATCCCGCTCATGAAGAAAGTGGAGCTGACGGCATCGGCCCGCCATGAAGACTTCAGCGATGTCGGCACCTCCACCAAACCCAAGGTGGGCATCAACTGGAAGCCCATCGACGCGCTGATGTTCCGCGCCTCGTATAGCAAGGGATTTACCGCGCCCAGCTTCCCCTATTTGTACGCGCCGTTCCAATACAACACGAGCGGTGGGTCCGGGACGGTCGACCCGTACCGCAATCCCATCACCAACGAAGGCGGCTACGCGATCCGCACCATCACCTCGGGCAATACCAAGCTGAAACCGGCTGACTCCGCGGCCAAGAGTGCCGGCGCGGTGCTGGACGTGCCCTACGTCAAGGGCCTGAGCATCTCGGCTGACTACTGGGAAATCAGCCGCGTGAACGTGATTGGAACGCGTGCGACCTCCGAGATTCTCACCACCGATGCGAATCTGCTGGCGGCCTACACCAAGGCGCAACTGGCGGCGGGCGTGTCGATCGGGCAGATCGACCTCGGCAGCGGCACGGCGAACTATAAAGGCGATCCGGCGGTGGTGCGCAATGCGCTGTCAGCGGCGGACACGGCGACCTTCGCCACCTACAACGCCGCCCATCCCGGCAGCGTGGCGGCTCCGGTGGGCGACATCTTCTCTCTTTACGAACCCTACCTCAATCTGGCCGAGGACTTCGCCTCGGGCTGGGATTTGGGACTCAACTACAGCCTGCCGGTCAATTCCTTCGGTCGATTCTCCTTCGATTCCGATTGGGCGTATCTCCGGCGGTCGTTCACCATCACCTCTCCTCCGAACGCAGCGTCTATCTTCACCGATCGCATGAATGTTGGCGGCGCGACACGCTGGCGCGGCACTTCGACCATTGCCTGGCACAAGGCCAAATGGTCGGCGGGTCTGAGCGCTTACTACATTGGCAGCTATGCGGACACGGGGGCGACCACCACGGCCGCCGTCTATCAATCGCTCGGCAGCCCCGGCTATATCGTCAAGCAGTTCACCGGCGGCACCTATGTCTACGAGTATCGGGTACACGATCAGACGACGTATAACGCCTTTGCCAGCTATCGCTTCGGCTCGGAAGCCCGGTTCTGGATGAAGAACACGACGCTGCGTCTCGGCATCGTCAATCTGCTCGATACCAAGCCGCCGCTCTCCTCCGGAGCGACGGGCTACCCGACGGCGGTCTACCC
>Ga0206956_1186_pt1 | contig 14146 bp, 14 predicted proteins | sample Alteio_BWOrgHeat_35_FD_153252 | JGI IMG/M metagenome (GOLD analysis project Ga0206956, IMG submission 153252) | Enriched cells from forest soil in Barre Woods Harvard Forest LTER site, Petersham, Massachusetts, United States -... | ecosystem: Environmental > Terrestrial > Soil > Temperate forest >...
CTATGTTGACAAAGATGTCGGGGAGTTTTGAGGGTATCGCATTGAGTCCAGGCCTAGGCCAATATGGATTCCATTGCCCTCTATATGCTTTTTCCGCAATAGTGCCTTTTTTAATGTCTATTCCGGAAAATTCCCAGAAATGCTTTAAAGGACGCATGTTCCCCATACCGTATTTTTCTATTTCAATAAGAGCAGCATGGTCCTTCGCAGCTTCTATATCTAAAATGTGTAATACGCGTTGCCGTGCCGTAAGCGCACTGGCATTGGTGTTTTTATAATCGCCCTTTTTCCCTGCATCTCGATTTTGCGAATCCCAATAATGATAGATGATCACGCTGTTGGGCTGATAAATATCATACCCATGAGTCCACAAACGCGCGGAATAAACTAATTCCTGCCCACGAAAATAGATATGCGGATCAAAAGGAACAGCTTTCACAACCTGTGCCGGCGCAAAAAGAAAATGCCCTACAAAAAACGCGCTTAATATAGGCTCCTTGTCAACCAATTCATGCGCTGGCCTATAATAGAATCCTAAATGCACCGGTTGCAAATCTTGCGCATTTCCTATGTTTGTAACGCAGGTATAAGGGCGCGTGCTGGTACAGTCCTGCAATGTATAGGGCGGGGTGTAAGCGGGTAATATTGTGGAAAGCACTGCATGCGGGCTTGGACAGCGTTGCAATGTATCCAGCATAATTTCATCCCAACGTGGGACAACGCGCATATGTGCATCAATCTGAAGTACGTAGTCTTCATCCTGCATCAACGAAAGCGCTTGTGCCCTTGCCCAGCAGCAGCCTTTGCTTTCTTTCGCTTCATATTTTAATTCTCTTATCTGAAGCGGATATGGCTGGCTCTCTATAAAACAATCCTCATCTTTCTTGGCGTCAAACTGCCAGCAAATGCCGACATTGATGCGTTCGGGATGCGCTGCCTTTTCGAATAAATCCTTAACCGTCCATTGGCATTCCGGATCGCGGTAGCTGGCAATACTGACGAAGATACGCGGCAATTTGCGCATCGTGGATTTTTTGGCGGGTTTTTCGCGGGCCTTGTTGCGGGCAGTGATATTCCATTTTCCTTCCAACGCATCCTTCGCAATGATTCTCTTTTGCCAGTCGATACCGGCAAATTGCCATAAATCCTCAAGCGCCCGTGCCTTTCCAAGGTCATACTGTTCCAACTCAGCCAATGCGTTTGAATTTTTTGTCGATTCTAATCCCAGCAGATGACAGACACGCTGGAATGAGCGTTTGCTTTTTGCCGTCTTCGTATTGCGGTAATGCTGCAGCGGCAGCGATTCCTTCCGCACCCAGTAATGGAACATCACGACGCAATCGGGCTGGAAAATATCGTAGCCGTGCGTCCACAGCCGGGCCGCGTAGCTGATTTCATCGCCGTAAAAATGAATATGCGGATCGATCGGCACTTCCTTAAGCATCTGCGCGCGACAAAACATAAAATTCGCCACGTAGAAAGGCGACGGGTAGAGCCCTGCCCGTTCGTCATCGCTCTGTATAAATGCTCCGGTAATATGCAACAACTGCGGATCGCCTTCACCGCCAAACTTGCGGACACGGATGCGCAACATTTGTCCGTTGTAGTAGCTGCGGTTATCCGGCGGATCGTAATTCGGTAAATAGGCGCACACCGCCGGCTTGGGCGACGGGCAGCGGTTCAGCATATTAATCAGTGTGTCATCCCAGCCCGGCTCGAAACGCATATGGCTGTCGATCTGCAATACGTATTCCTCGCCATCCCATAATTTCTGCGCCTCGGCACGCGCCCAGTTAGCACCCTGACTGTCTTTATAATGCACGTGCGTTATACGCACCTGCTCAGGCCGATCGGTTTCGACCATGCATGCCGCATCTTCAACCGGATCCGCTTGCAGACAAATACCGACGCGGATACGTTTCGGATGCGCCGCCTTGGCGAATAAATCCATAAGCGTCCACCGGCATTCCGGGTCGCGGTAACTGGCAATACTGACAAATAACATCTCTTCCCCCCGCAGAGGGGAGGCTGGGAGTGGAGCATTCTTGCTCAACAACTGCTCTTTTCCATGTTGCGCCCCCTCCCCAACTCTCCCCCTAATGGGGAGGGAGACCTCCCACTGTCCTTGTGCTGCATGCGGCAGGATGGTGTTGGTGGCGAAATCAACTCCCACGAATCGCCAGTAATCCGAAAGCGATCTGGCTTTGCCCAGCGGATATTTTTCGATTTCGGCAATCGCCGCCGTACCATCGGCACGGTTGAGGCCAAACAAATGCAGGTTACGGATACGGGCGCGCTGATGGCGTGGATGTTTGCGATCGCGATATTCTTCTCGGTCCTTGATATTTTCTGGGTCCCAATAATGATAGACGGCGCGGCGATCGAGCTGAAAGAAATTCCACCCGTGCGTCCACAGCCGCGCCGACTGGTTGACCTCATCGCCCCAAAAATCAATGTACGGATCGAGCGGCACCTCGGTGAAAGCGCGTGCCGGCGCGAAACTGAAATTGGCAACGCAGGAGCAGGACATCTCCATTTTGCCTTTTACCTGCGCGGCCGGAACGTAAAAACGATTGAGGTTCACAATCTGCGCTTCGTCCGCCCATGCCAGCCTCGACACGCGCAGACGCTCTATTTTGCCTTCATTGGCTTCCAGCGTTGCCGGAGGTTTATATCCCGGCAGCCATGCCGTCACTATCGCCTTATCGCCGGGACAGCGTTTCAGTGCATCGAGCAACAACTCATCCCAGCCCGGTTCAAATCGCATGTGCGAATCGATGACCAGCACATATTCTTCACCCTGTCGCAGCGCAAGCGCCTGCGCCCGCGCCCAGTTAGCGCCCCGGCTGTCGCGACAATGGTACTGAATGACGCGCACCTGCTCAGGTCTCGGCGGAGCAACTGCAAAACATTCCGCGTCCTGATCGGGGTCATACTGCCAACAGATGCCGACATTGACGCGCTCTGGATGCGCCGCTTTCTCGAACATATCCTTGACTGTCCACTGGCATTCCGGATCGCGATAGCTGGCGATGCAGACAAAGATGCGTGGCATTGCGGCCGGCTTCTCCACCATATCCAGCGCCTGCTTAAGCATGGGAGTCTGCGACATAGCACTGAATATCTTGGATCCGCGTTCAGCCTGTTTTTTGCGTTTGGCTGACGATTTCAGGTGCTGCAGGCAGGTTTTCACCAGATCTTCATAAGGCACAAAAACCATCGCCTCACTCAATGGGACCTCCAGTTCGCTATCGCGCCCGATTTCGGACACGACACATTTACGGTTGGCGAGCAAATAGGATACGCGCACAATTTCAAGCAACTGCGTCGGTTGCAGGTGAATATTGAGCACCATCTTGCTGCGGGCGATCATGGCATCGCGCGGCGCACCGTATTGGTTTTCAATCCACTCCACCTTCACACCGTGCCGTTTCAGTTCCTCGATAATTTTTGTGCGGCGTGGATGGCGCGTGCCGATGAACAGGACATCGATATCTTCTTCCTGCGGCTGGATGCGGGTAAGCTCCGGCATATAGCCGACGCCGAGGCGGGTGATGCGTTCGACGCCCAGTTCACGCAATGCCTTGATATTATGATCGCTGTAATCGAACACCGGCCATGCGCGCAGGAATTCCAGATAGCGGTATTGCGGACGCATCCATATCGACTGCGGATGAATCTGCTCGAAGTTGCAAAGAATCATGCGTTCGGGCAGCGGTTCCATGACTTCCGCCAGCAAATGCGGGGCGAGCACCAGCGCCGTGCCTTTCACTTCTGACGGGCTATATACAATCGGCGCATCATGCCCAAGCGCGCGGAAAGCGGCCTGCAGCGCCAGCGCGACCTCCTCAAAGCAGCGCGTATGCCAATCGATATCCTTAGGCGACCGCACTATCCAGATTGAATAGGTCATGTTGGTATTTATATAGTTAAATTACGTTGTAAAATAAGGAACATATTATACTGTAAATGATACATAATACTTGGGTACTATGCAAATCATCGTATTAGGAATGCACCGCTCCGGCACCTCGCTTGTCACGCGCATGGTAAGCATGATGGGCGCCTATGTCGGCGAAGCAGCCAGCATGCTCGGTTTTACCAAAGACAATCCAAAAGGTTATTGGGAACGTAAAGATGTCATAGATTATAACATCGCCTTGCTGAAACTCCACGGCACCGACTGGGCCGGCTATAACCCCCTGAATTGGCCGATGCCGTATCGCCCCACGGATGTGCCGCCAGCATTACAGCAGAGCATGAAAAGCCTCATTCTCCATATGAACGCGCACCAGCCATGGGTGATGAAAGACCCGCGCCTGTGTCTTACTTTTCCTTGCTGGAAGCCGTTGCTGGAAGCTCCGGTATGCGTCATTGTCTATCGCGATCCGCTGGAAATCGCCGAATCGTTATATACCCGCAGTAAAATGCCGCTTGAGTACGCTGTTGCGCTGTGGGAATTTTATGCGGTTGCGGCGCTCAACGTTTCTGCAGAATTGCCGCGCGTTTTTGTTAGTCATTCGGATTTTCTGTACGATCCCGTCAGCACCACGGCACAATTATATCATGGGCTGGCTGCCGCCGGCGTAAAGGGACTCAAGCTGCCTTCCAACGCAGAAATCACCGATTTTATTGATCCGGCTTTATACCGCTCGAAGCCGAAGGAATCTGCGTTGACCGGCTATCGGCAGGATCTGGCGGCGATGATGCGCGGCGATTACGCACCCAAAGGAGTTCTTACTGTATCCGAAGCAAGCCGCAACGTCATGCGCATCGGATTACCCATCCCAACATAGCTTCAAAGGAATAGCAGCAAACCTATGCAACCGATTATTTCCATCATCATCAATTTTTACAACATGCGACGCGAAGCAGCGCGCACCCTTTATTCATTATCCACATCTTATCAACGCGGTGTAAGCGCGGATGATTATGAAATCATCGCCATCGATAACGGCTCAACAGAACCGCTTGATCCTGATTGGGTCTGTTCGCAGGGGAAAAACATCCACTATCTTTATTATCCCTTAAAACATCCTTCCCCGTGCGCTGCAATCAACCATGCGGTGCACACCATGGCGCGGGGGAAATATGTCTGCATCTGTATTGACGGCGCGCGCATCCTATCCCCCGGCATTCTTTTTTATATGCTGGCTGCGATCCGCGCGTTTCCTCATTCTTTTACCTATACCGTCGGCATGCATATCGGCCATGAGGTACAGAATAAATTGGTAGAAAAAGGATATGACCAGCATCAGGAAGACAAGCTGATCAATACGGTAGACTGGCAAAAAAATGGCTACGAATTATTTAAAATATCCTCGTTCGCTTATTCCAGCCGCCAAGGGTTTTTTGGCGTCATGCATGAATCAAATTGCTTTGCATTGGAGAAAAACACGTACCAATCCATGGGCGGGTATAACGAGCGTTTTATCAGCAAAGGCGGTGGGATTTGCAACCATGACCTCTTCAACAGAGCGCAGCAGGTAAAGGATATTGCGCCCATACGGCTATTGGGCGAAGCCACCTTCCATCAATTTCACGGCGGGGTCGCCACCAATGTAAAACTGGATGCCGCCCATCCGTATAATGAATTCTGCAAGGAATATAAAAATATTTACGGCACGGAATACAAACTGTTTTATCGGGAACCTTGCTTTATAGGGGATATACAAAGTACAAAGTTTTTTATACCCAACTAGACTGATTGAGCATCGATATGACCTCACAAGACGAACTTCGTATCCTCCAGCGCATCGCAACGGGCATTGAACGGCTTAGGCCCGAGCCGGAACCACCGGCTGAAATCAAGAGCTCCGACGCTTATGTATGGAGCGCCGAGCGCAAAACGCTGCTGCCGGTGGATGAAGTGCGCCATATCGATCTGGAACTGCTGCATGGCATCGACGAGGCGCGGGACACGCTGCTCGCCAACACGCTGCAATTCGCCAAGGGTTATTCGGCCAATAATGCGCTGCTGTGGGGCGCGCGGGGGATGGGCAAAAGCTCGCTGGTCAAGGCCGTCTGGGCGCATATCAATAAACAGATGCCGCGCTCGCTGGTGCTGATTGAAATCCACCGCGAGGACATCGCGACGCTGCCCGCGCTGCTGCATACGCTGCGCGGCTGGGTCATCCGTCGCTTCATCATTTTCTGCGACGATTTATCGTTCGACGGCAACGACAGCATTTATAAATCGCTCAAAACCATGCTCGAAGGCGGCATCGAAGGCCGCCCCGACCACGTCTTGTTTTACGCCACGTCTAACCGCCGCCATCTCATGCCGCGCGACATGATGGAAAACGAGCAATCGACGGCCATCATCCCCGGCGAAGCCGTCGAGGAAAAAATATCGCTGTCTGACCGATTCGGCCTGTGGCTGGGCTTCCACGCCTGCTCGCAGGAAGCCTATCTCGACATCGTGAGCGCCTACGCCCGGCATTTCCGGCTCACCGTTGTCCCCTCCGAATTACACGAAAAAGCATTGCAATGGTCCGCTGCCCGCGGCGCCCGGAGTGGACGAGTGGCGTGGCAATTTATACAGGACTTAGCTGGGAAAATGGGGAAATTACTCCCCGCATAAGCCCTCACCCCGCACTTGTTGCGGGGAGGGCGCATTGCGGGGTCTGGTACCCGTCATTCCCGCGACGTGTCCGCCGAAGCCTCTTGGCGTAGGTGGAAAGCGGGACTCCATAACAATCAGATATCAACATTATAACTATCGATTACTGCACCTCTTCTATATTGCAACCTCGTCTGTTTGGAATTCCCCACCCACTCATAGGTGCAGGTTTTCCTTCATTCGCTTTTGCTGCGGCATCAGCTGCCATATTGAGCCATTTATCCGCCTCAGCATCGTCTTTGGCTACCCCATCGCCTTTGCAATAACGACTAAATAATTCAAGTTGTGCTCCATGATCACCTTTTTCTGCAGATTCACGCAGTTTGGCTATATCTACAGGCTTTTTTTCTGGCACCGGTGTTGATGGCTGCGGTGTTGATGGCCGTGGCGCACCTACAAAAAGAGGAGCATTGGGATCAAAATCTTTGGTATGTGCGCTCATTATCTGTGCTTGCGCTAAAGGAATATAGGCAAAGCTACAGAAAGCCAGTAAAATACATTTTCTATTCATAAATACTCCTCTGCTTGTCATCCCGGCGAAGGCCGGGATCCATGTCATCGAAGAAGTATGTAGCATAATATGGTAATCTAATCTTTGTCTATTACCATTGAGGATAGATGGATACCGGCCTTCGCCGGTATGACAAAATTCTCCCTTCCCGACCATCCATTTTCATGTTCTCCTAACCCTGAAGCCGAATTTACGCGTACGGCTGATCTACTGCGTCAGCGCATGTCTGAAAATGTCGGGAAATGTCGGAGAGAGGATGAGGGTAAATAGTCACCCCGTCGAATGACGGGGTCTGGTTTTTAAATATAACCGGACCCCGCAACAAGCTTGTCCTCGCGAAGGCGGGGATGCGAGGTGACACAACTAAAGACGAGTCAGAACAGGAACAGACAGGCGGGCATCGCGCTCATAGGAAGCGGGAGCTGAAGGATTTTCAAGCTTAGGCGCGGCGGTGCGAATCACCGGCGCACGTTCATATCGGGAGCGAATATAATTGCGTAACAATTCTATCATGTGAACATCCTATGATTTAATTTGCCGATGCGACGCTGCGGCTTAAATACTTCGCCGGGTCGACGGGGTCTTTGCCGTCGCGGATGGCGAAGTGCAGCTGCGGTTCTTTGACGTTGCCGGTGGTGCCGACATAGCCGATGATATCCCCCTGCTTGACGCGGTCATATTTATCGACCGTGGGACGGTTCAGGTGCGCATAGGCCGTGGTTTTATTACCGGAATGTTTTATCAGCACCATGTTGCCGTAGCCCTGCAATTCGTTGCCGACATAGACCACTTCGCCATCAGCCGAGGCCCAGACCGGCTCGCCTTCGCTGGCGGCGATATTGATGCCGTCATTGGTTTTGCCGTTACCCTTCGGCCCGAAGGCGGAAATGATGTGCTTGCCGTTGACCGGCCACATAAAGGCAGCCGCCTCCATCTTGATCGGTTTGGTCTTCGCGGCGGCTACATGCGTAACGGCCGGATGCGCAGCAGCGACATGAGTTGTGTTAGTGGCATGCGTTTTAGTTGGCTTGCCCCCGTCATTGCCGATGATGCTGTCAAGCTGCGCGACAGGTTTTGTCTGTGGCGCGGGCGCATTTTCTGCCTCGGTGAAATGCGGCTTGCCCGTCCACGGATTAATCGCAGACGGTGGCGGTGTTGACGATGCTAACGATGAGGGTGGCGGCGCACCACCGGCGGCCGGTGATAACGCCGATAATTCATGTACGCCGACGGGCTGGATGCCAGCGCTGGATGCGGTATTGCCTGCCACCGTCGTATAAGCCGGCATCGGCGCGGCGACAGAAGGCTTGGCATAACTATAAAGAGGAGCGGAATTGGACGCATAGCTGTTGCGACCATAGGTATTCTGGCCCTTCATCTCGACCATCGCCGGCGGTTGTGAGCAAGCGGCAGTGACGAGCAGGAGCGCGGCATAACCGGCGCGGGGGCTGAATTTCGACATGGTGACAACTCCTCTATTCTCTAACTATAGGGAAGCCGTAGCAGGTTTTGGTTAAAAAAAGATGAATGACGTTATATTTCAGCGCGTCACGGCATTAAGCATATATTCAACAATGCGGGGTATACTAATGAGATTCCATTATTTACCGGCTAGAGAATGTTATGAATACGGCCCCCGACGCCTATAAAATCGCGCTTCTGCGGAAGCTGCGTGAAACGCTACAGAATATGCCGCCCGATATGTCGGAAGACGGGTATTTTCAATCACCGTCTGAAACCATGTTTGTGCCGGGACGCGATGGCCAATTAAAAGAAATACAACATGTAAGCGTTCTCGGGAGTCCTCAAAATGATCATGAAGCCGGGCTGCAAATAAGGTATTTTGCTGAGGTAAAAATCCCCGACAATTTCTCTCCCGAAGATGATTTGCGCCCACTTAATATACTTTTATTAAGAATAGCAGAAAAATCGGGGTTAAAAATAGTGCCACAACTTAAGGGAGAACCGCCTGTTCAAATCGACAAAAAAGGAACATGTGTCCCGGTGGATTTCCATGGAGAACATAATGGACAATTAACGGGAATGTTCTGCATATCCTTCCACAAAGACGACATCCCGATTTTGCTGCAAACAGTCAACTCCATGCTCGCTGATCTAGGGCAATCGTTCACGAAAAAAGCGACAGACAGAGGCGAGCAAGAGCTTTAGTATCAGCCTTCAACCAGCGGCACAAAGCGCACATTCATCAGATGTTGCGTCGTAATGCTCGTACCGTCTTCGCCTTTGCGCAGGCGCAGCAGGATCTGGTCGGAAACATTATTCCCCACCGGCAGCACCATAATCCCGCCCGGCGATAATTGGTCGAGCAGCACGGCGGGGACTTCTCCCGCGGCGGCGGTAACCATGATACGTTCGAAGGGTGCTGCTTCTTTCCAGCCTTTGGAACCGTCGCCCTTTTTGGTGACTATATTAGTCAGCTTGAGTTCCTTGAACCGTCCTTCCGCCTGTGCCAGTAAATCTTTATGTCGTTCAATAGTATAGACGCGGCGCGCCAGCTTGGCCAGGATCGCCGTCTGGTAGCCCGAGCCGGTACCGATTTCAAGCACGCGCATGCGCGGTTCGACTTCGAGTGCCGCCGTCATCCACGCCACCACAGTCGGCTGACTGATGGTCTGACCGCAGGCGATGGGCAGCGCCGTATCGTTCCAGGCATGATCGCGGAACGTCTCTTCGACGAACATCTCGCGCGGGACACTTTCCATCGCCGCCAATACATTGGTATCGTGGACGCCGCTGTTGCGCAGCTTCATGAGCAGACGAATGCGGTCAGAAGCCTCATCCTCCGTGATGGGGAGTTTGGGCGTATGGTGATAGGGAGTGCGTTCGCGCTTCTTAGGGGTCACGGCAAGCTCACCAAAATTTTAGGTGCTACCAGTGCTAGCGAAGAATGATTAAGATTGGCTTAAGCCGTGCAACTTTTTCATGGTCGCGTAATCGGTGAGGTCCATGCCGAGCGGCGTGACAGTAATGTAACCGGCTTCGAGCCGGTCGACGTCGACATCCGGCTGTTCGACTTTATTTTCCCGGTCGCCGCCGAGCCAATAATATGGCCGGCCCTTCGGGTCATGGCGCTCCGACAGCGCCACGCTGACCACGCGCTTGCCCTGCTTGCACAGCTTGGTTCCTTTGACATTGGCGGGTGTGCAATCGGGAAAATTGATGTTAATCAGCGTGTTCTTTGGCCATCCGGTTTTGATGAGTTTTTTAATCAGCGCCGGTGCATGGCGTTCGGCCGTCTGCCAATGGATTTTGTCACGCTCGCCGCAGGCCTGGCTGAATGCAATCGATGGTACGCCTAAAACTGTTCCTTCCATCGCTGCTGCCACTGTGCCGGAATAGCTGACATCATCGCCGACATTCGAGCTGCAATTGACGCCCGAAAGAACTAAGTCCACCTTCTGACTTGCCGGTACAATTTCTTTGAGTCCCAATAATACACAATCAGTCGGCGTACCAGATACGGCAAATCGCCGCGCCGAAATTTTCCGCACGCGTACCGGCAGATGCAGCGTCAGCGAATGCGCCGCGCCGCTTTGTTCCTGTTCGGGTGCGACAACCCACACATCTTTGGAGAGGCTCCGCGCGATACGCTCCAGCACCTTCAGTCCCGGCGCATGGATGCCGTCATCGTTGGATACAAGAATTCTCATGCGATTTTGTCTAACCCACCCATGTAGGGCTTAAGCGCATCGGGAACAGTGATGCTACCGTCCGCATTCTGATAATTCTCCAGAATCGCAACCATCGTCCGACCAATCGGCAAGCCGGACCCGTTGAGCGTGTGCACGAACTGCGTCTCCTTGGAATTTTTCCCTTTGAAGCGCGCCTTCATGCGCCGCGCCTGGAATGCACCGCAATTCGAGCAGCTGGAAATTTCGCGGAACGCATTCTGTCCCGGCAGCCAGACTTCGATGTCATAGGTTTTCTCTGATGAGAACCCCATATCGCCGGTACACAGCAGCATGACGCGGTAATGCAAGCCCAGCTTCTGCAGAATAGCTTCGGCCTGCGCTGTCATGCGCTCATGTTCTTCCTTCGATTTATCGGGGTGGGTGATCGAAACCATCTCTACTTTTGAGAACTGATGCTGGCGGATCATACCGCGCGTATCCTTGCCCGCCGCGCCCGCTTCCGAGCGAAAGCAAGGCGTATAGGCTGTCATGCGCAGCGGCAGTTTTTCTTCGTCGAGAATCGAATCAGCAACCAGATTCGTCAGCGGCACCTCAGCGGTGGGGATGAGCCAAAAATTATTGGTGGTTTTGAACAAATCCTCGCCGAATTTGGGCAGCTGTCCCGTGCCGTATGCAGCGTTATCGCGTACTAAAAACGGCGGCACCATTTCGGTGTAACCGGCAGCGACATTCATATCGAGGAACAATCCCGCCAGCGCCCGCTCCATCCGCGCCAACGCGCCTTTTAAGACGACAAACCTTGCGCCTGAAATTTTTGCGGCGCTTTCAAAATCCATCATCCCCAGCTTTTCACCTAGCTCAAAATGCTCTTTGGGTTCGAAAGCTAACTCAGGCTTTTTTCCCCATTGTTTTACTTCTTTATTATCTTTTTCATCCTTACCAACGGGCACGTCGTCCGCGGGCAAATTAGGCAAGGTTTCAAGGAAACTTTTTAACTGCTCGTCTATCTTGGCGAGATTAGTTTCTTTTTCCTGCGCGCCCGAGTTCGACACGCTTTGTTTCAGCATCAGCTCATCGACTTTGGCCTGATCCCCCTGCCCTTTCGCCATACCGATTTCTTTAGCGATTTTATTTTTTTTCACTTTGCCATGTCTGAATATCGGTTTGCAGCTTGCGCTTCTCTTCATCGAGCTGGAGCAGCAACTTGCTCGCAGCCGGCAGGCCACGCTTCGCCAGCGCCGCATCAAACGCTTCTGAGTTAGCGCGGATAAATTTTATGTCATGCATCGGCTTCTTCTTTCTTCACATTCCGGCACAGTAAAATCGACACTTCATATAATAAATAGAGCGGAACCGAAAGAGCAATCTGGCTGAAAATGTCGGGTGGGGTAATAAAAGCGGCAACCACAACGATAATAACCACCGCATAGCGCCGCCCGCGCCGGAGGCTTTCCAACGATAAAACCCCGCCCTTAACCAGCAAAACCAGCACCACCGGCAACTGGAACGACAGGCCGAACGCGATGATTAAGTGCATGGCGATATTGAGGTAATCCGACACCTTGGTCTCGAGCTGGATCGGCAGCGCGCCTAAAATGGCCGGGCTTTCGAAGCTCAGGAAAAACCGCCACGCCGCTGGGAAAATCACGTAATAGGCAAAGGCCGCTCCGGTCAGGAATAAAACCGGCGCCGCAACGAGATAAGGAATAAGCGCCTTGCGCTCTTTTTTATAAAGCCCTGGTGCCAAAAACATATAAAGCTGCGACGCTATGAACGGAAATGATATGAAAAACCCGGCGAATACCGAAAGCTTTAAGTAAGCGACGAAGGCTTCGGTCAGGCCGGTATAAATCAGGCGGCGATGCTCGGGGTTGGGAAACGCCTCGGCCAGTGGCCGCACCAGAAACGCGTATATGTCGCCTGCCACCATGTAACACAAAATGGTCGCTACAAAAAATACCAGCATGCAGAAAATCAGCCGCCGCTTCAGCTCGATCAGATGCTCGATGATGGGTTGCTTGGGAAGGTCAGTGCTCATCTTTTTTCGGCAGCTGATAGGATTCGTACATCTTGCCGTCGTCGCCGCGGATCATGGTCACGTCCTGCTTGAATTCCTCGGCGGCGTCTTTGAGTCCGGATTCCTTGCCGAGTTCATCGAACGCAGCGCGGACTTCCCCGGCCAGCGAGCGCATGGCGCGCATGGCTTTGGCCACCGCCCGGATGACCACCGGCAATTCCTTCGGGCCGATGAATACAACGGCCACAATGGCAATCAGCGCCAACTCAGCGAATGAAAAATCGAACATCTTTTACTCCCGTCATCCCGGCGAAGGCCGGGATCCAGGACGTCGCGTCTGCGGCGCAAAAAGAACCCATACCGCGCCATGGCGCTTTTGCTGGATTCCCGCCTGCGCGGGAATGACAATTATTTATCCTTCGGCTCCGTTTTTTCATCTTCGCCCTTCAGGCCTTCGCGCAGATTGCGAATGCCTTTACCGACGTCGCCCATGACTTTGGGCAGCTTGCCGGCACCGAAAATGACGAACACGACGATTAAAATCAGCAATAAATGCCAGAAACTCAAACCCATATTTTCCTCCTCAGATTATGCCTTGTTATTGACCATGCCATATCCTGCATATTTGATACTGTCTATTGATGAATTGTACAAAAGCTTCTTTTACAGATTCATGCGCCGCCTCTATATCCATGATATTCCGGCGCCCTGACAGCAATAGCCACGGGTCTTGCCAGTAACCGATTTTTACCATGGGGCTATCCAGCATCTCTTTTACTATCTTCGTATAGGCACCCAAGTCCGCGCAAGGAACGAGCGTATCAATTTTCCGGGGAGAATCCAAATATAATACAACATCATCCACTACCTGATTATTGCTATATGGCACAATATGAAGATTGCGTCGTATAAAAAACATGCCGACATTATCCTGTACGGCCAAGGCCGCATCCGGCGGTATCAGTGCATTGATGGCACGTACCGCTTCGGCATCCTTAAACGCCAGCGAAAACTGCGGTATTACGGGCAATTCCGCAGCATTGATGGATGGCGGTAAAGGCAACGCCGCAAAATATATATATGCCACCGCAATGAAGCTCACCATCCCGATCACCAGCGCCTTCGATTGCAGCCATGGGCGCAAACGCGTATACCCGGCGCAGGCAGCCGCCACTAGCACTGGTGTTAACGGCAAGCTATGGCAATTAAACATGCCGCGCCTGCTCTTTTCTAACGACAATAGAGCGATGGCAAAATCCGCTGCTCCTGGCAACAGCCACCAGGCGCCGGCAACCGGCAAGAAACAAAACATACTAAGCAGCAGCGTGATGTACATTAAATCA
>Ga0206956_1187_pt1 | contig 14084 bp, 13 predicted proteins | sample Alteio_BWOrgHeat_35_FD_153252 | JGI IMG/M metagenome (GOLD analysis project Ga0206956, IMG submission 153252) | Enriched cells from forest soil in Barre Woods Harvard Forest LTER site, Petersham, Massachusetts, United States -... | ecosystem: Environmental > Terrestrial > Soil > Temperate forest >...
CGGCAAACCGCTCATCATCATTGGCAGCGAACCGATGATTGTCCATGTCTGGCGGCGAGCGGTGGAATCGGGTGTAGGTGAGGTAGTTGTCGCTTGCGGCGAGGAAGCTATTGCCGAAGCGATCAGCAAAGCCGGGGGCAGGGCGGTTATGACCGATCCTAATCTTCCCTCCGGTTCCGACCGCATCTGGCAAGCGCTTCAAAAACTCGACCCTAGTGGAAAACATGACGTCGTCATCAACATTCAGGGTGATATGCCCACACTCAATCCCGCCATCATCAAACAGGCGCTGGCGCTGTTGGATAAGCCCGGGGTCGATATCGGAACGCTGGCGGCAGCGATTGTCGATGAGGGAGAAAAAACCGATCCGGCAGTGGTTAAGGTAGCTATCGACGGACAGGGCCGCGCGCTTTATTTTAGCCGTTCTACCGTTCCATCCGGGGACGGCCCGCTCTATCATCACATTGGTTTATATGCATATAAAAGACACGCCTTACAAAAATTCGTATCGCTGCCGCCGAGTGTACTTGAAAAACGAGAAAAACTGGAGCAGCTTAGGGCGCTGGAAGCTGGCATGCGCATTGACGTCGCCATCGTAGATACGGTGCCGCTAGGGGTGGATACGCCGGAAATATTGGAAAAAGCAAGGAAGATTTTAGGTTCCAAACAATGAGTGGCAGACTAAATCGTGTTCTTATTTTTTTATCACAATTAACGGCCAGTGCGGCAATCTCTTTGATGATATGCTTAGCGATACTTACATACGGATTTTATTGGTTTGAAAACCGGCAAGCACGACTTGTTTTTCTGGATAATTTCGCTATGTCTCTTACTGACATTTCCCATCTCTCCGGTGAAGAAAAGCAAGGAGGAATGGGAGGATATGAGGCATGGCTGAGTTTTATCAGCGAACGTCCACCAATATTAAAGCATCCAGAATGGTATCGGAATGTCCCCTGCCATGCACATTATTTTTATCCTAAGTCTGATCCGTTTACGCCCATGCATATATCAGAGGAGGAAATGAAAAATTGGGAAGCACAGCTTCAATGCAAAGAAGGAGAAGCCAATGTATGGGTACGTCAGGATGGAACGGAAGCCTTTGACGAAAGCTGGATAGCATATGATCCACAAACTCGAAAAGTACGTATGGATATTATAGGCAATTGATAATATAAGGGGGACACTATGCCATCAGGACTGATATTTGACGTAACGGGCATCGGTAATGCCATTGTCGACGTGCTGTGTTTCACCGATGACACAGTCATCGCCAAACACGAGCTGATAAAAGGCAGCATGAAGCTGGTCGACGAAGCCCGCGCTGAAGCGCTCTATAAAAAAATGGGGCAGGCGACGGAATGTTCCGGCGGTTCGGTGGCCAATACACTGGCTGGCATGGCATCCCTCGGTTCCAAAACCGCCTTCATCGGTAAAGTGAAAAACGATCAGCTCGGCTCGATCTTCATTCATGATTTGCATGCTGTCGGTGTACATTTCTCGACGCCGCTGATGGAGCGCGGCCCGTCCACCGCCAGCTGCCTCGTCTATGTCACGCCGGATGCGCAGCGCACCATGGCGACTTACATCGGCGCCTGCTCACGCGTATCGGAAGCCGATATCGACGAACAACTCATCGACAATTCCGCCGTCGTTTATGTCGAAGGCTATTTGTGGGATACGCCAAGCGCCAAGGCAGCGATCCGCAAAGCAATAGACCTGGCGAAAAAATCCAAGCGCAAAATCGCTTTCACCTTGTCGGATACGTTCTGCGTCGACCGCCATCGCGCCGAATTCATGGAACTTATCAAGAATAATATCGACATCCTGTTCGCCAACGAAGCCGAGCTTAAATCGCTTTACCAGAGCGATGATGTCGAAGCTGCCCTTAAAGAATTAAAAGGCATCTGCCCCATCGCCGCCGTCACGCGCAGCGAACGCGGCAGCATCGTACTGACACCCGATAAAAAAGAAGCGGTGCCGACGCAGCCAGTAGCAAGAGTGGTCGACACCACCGGCGCCGGCGATCTCTATGCCGCCGGATTCCTGTTCGGCCTGACGCGCAATTGGGAACTCAAAGCCTGTGCTGCACTCGGCAATCGCTGCGCCGGGGAGATCATCACCCAGCTTGGCGCACGCAGCATGAGGCCGCTGAAGGATCTGGTGGCTTGAACGCCCTCAAGCTTTACCTTCAACCACGCATCCTCGTCATTTTTTTTCTGGGTTTTTCCAGCGGATTGCCACTGGCACTGACGGCATCGACGCTCGGCGTCTGGCTGATGGAATCGGGAGTCAATACTGTTGCCATCGGTGTATTCGCAGCAGTCGCCACCCCTTATAACTTGAAATTTCTCTGGTCGCCGCTGATGGACGGGCTGCCATTTCCAATCCTCTCCAAAATATTGGGATATCGCCGCGGCTGGCTGGTCGCCACACAATTGACGCTCGCCGGCAGCCTCATCCTGCTTGGCTTTACCCACCCATCAATCAACCCGTGGTTCACCGCACTTGCCGCTTTACTGGTTGCCGTTTGTTCGGCCAGCCAGGATATTGTCATCGATGCCTACCGCGTCGAACTGCTTTCGCCGAGCCAACAAGGCGCAGGCGCAGCGACGATCGTGCTTGGCTACCGGCTGGGGATGATTGCCTCACGGGCGGGCGCACTGACGCTAGCGACATATATGAGCTGGCCGATGACCTATGTGATTATGGCCGCGCTCATGGGCGTAGGTATCGTCACGGCGCTGTTGGCACCGGAGCCGGAAGCAAGTGCGGAAAAAAAAGCGCTCATTACCGAGAAACAAACAATCGGCAGCTGGCTCAATGAACATGTGGTCGCCCCATTCGCCGACTTCATGACGCGCCCCCAGTGGCTCACTATTTTACTGTTCATACTTTTATACAAGCTGGCCGATGCATTCATGGGGTTGATGCCTAACTTGTTTTACCTCCAGCTCGGCTTTTCCAAAGAGCAAATTGCCGGTGTTAGCGGGATATACGGCATTATAGCCACGATCGTCGGCGGATTTATCGGCGGAGCGATAATCCCGCGTCTGGGTATGGTAAAAAGCCTATGGGTTTGCGGCATCGCACATGCGCTGACTAATTTGATGTTCGTAGCGCAAGCAAAAATCGGTGCCGATGTCGGGTTTCTGATGTTTTCTATCACGCTTGAGAATATCACCGGCGGCATGGGTACGGTCGCCTTCGTCGCCTTTATAAGCAGCCTTACCCACGCACAGTTTACCGCCACACAATACGCGCTGCTCAGTTCCCTCTCGGCGATCGGGCGTACATGGCTCTCGACACCGGCCGGATGGTTTGTGGAAAAACTGGGCTGGTCGGAATTTTTCCTACTGGCAGCAGCGCTGGCTATACCAGGCCTTATTATCTTGTGGCGACTAAACAAGCAATTGACTTACCAGACAAATACCGCGTCCGGCGCGGCAACTTCCTGATATAGCTTATAATCGATAGACTTAGCGGGTAATTGCTGTATAAGCGGGGCTCCTCGGCGATTTGACGTTTGAACGCGGAGGAGTATAATGGCACTATCATTTTTTAGGGCATGCTCACAAAATCGCTAAGCTGAGCCAAATGCGCGGGTTTCCGAGAACCGCAACGCAAGCGTACACGTAAGTACGTGCGTAGCGGAAGCGCAGGAAACCAAGCAAGTTGGCCAGCATAGTAGATTTTGTGAGTATGCCCGAGGTGACGCGGGGTGGAGCAGCCCGGTAGCTCGTTAGGCTCATAACCTAAAGGTCGTCAGTTCAAATCTGGCCCCCGCAACCACCGCTATTTTCAATTGAAAGAAACAGATTGATGACCGGCCAGCGCAGAGGCGAGATATGAGTATTGATGAAATTTTTCAACATATACAACAAATCATTAGGGGTAGACCTGCACCCATTATCAAATTACGCGAAGAAGCATCTTTGCTTCATCCTGGTCATGAAGATGAGGCCATTAAAAGAGCGATAGAGCGTGCGCTGGCTGATAAAAAACGCAACCCATCAGGCCAAGTTTTTGAGAAAGAAATATCGATGGAGCTTTATAATGAGGTGGTTGATAATGTGCTGGCAAGATTAAAAAATGCGGACGAGGATGGAGTTATTCACTACGATGAATTAACCCGCCTTGTTTCTACTATGTCTGAATCTCAAGGTGGTGATCAATTTATAATTAAAAGTGCAATAGTACGATGGACATCCGAATTTCTTGTAAAGGCTCCGATAGCAGAAGTAAGTACAGCTATTATAAAAGAAATGGAAAAAATAGGAACTCGTAGGCAAGAAAATCTATGGGAAAGAAAAGGAAAAAGGGGCAGCCAAGATCCAACGGAGCGATGACAACACACTTCGCTCTTTTCGCAGAATCCTACGCAACAGCAATAGTGTTTTAGGCTGTAACTTATTGTATTTGTTTATAAAATTGCCATCTTGTGGGTCTAGAGAGATACAGATAAAATTCACAAAACTGTCACATTTCAATCATATTCTTTGTGATATTGTTATGATGGATAGTTAGGTTCAGAGGAGAATTGCTATGGCTATAGGTGATATGTATGGCACGCCTATCATACCGGTTGGCAACGCTAGCGCGATGTACGGCAACCCTATGATGCAGGTCGGCAATGCCAGTGCGATGTATGGAAACCCTATGATGCAGGTTGGCAACGCCAGCGCCATGTATGGCAACCCCATGCTCCAGATCGGCAACGCCAGCGTGATGTATGGCACGGCGCTCACTCCCATCGGCAGTGCTGCGGCGATGTACGGCGTAAGCGCTCTCGCGCTCGGCACGTTAGCCGATGTATTCGGCAGATCCCGCTAAATTATTCCCGAAGAAAGCCAGGACTGGCATCGCATCATCGAATGCGCTACATCATTTCTCTTATGAACTACTGGCTTTTTAAATCCGAACCTTCCGTCTGGTCGTGGGACATGCAGGTGGCCGCAGGCAGTAAAGGCACGCGCTGGGACGGCGTGCGCAACCATGTCGCCAAGCAGAACTTAAAAGCGATGCACGTTGGCGACTTAGGGTTTTTCTATCATTCGAATGAAGGTAAAGACATCGTCGGCATCGCAGAGATTACCCGCGAGCATTATCCCGATCCTTCGGCTGCGACAGGTGAACCGTGGGTGGTGGTCGACATCAAGGCCAAGGGGCCGCTGCCTAAACCTGTCTCGCTTGCTGCCATCAAAGCCGAGCCCAAACTCGCCAAGATGTCGCTGGTGACATCGGCGCGATTGTCGGTGCAGCCGGTGACTGCAGCAGAATGGAAAATCATCTGCCGGATGGGCGGGCTAGCGTAACGCTTCCAGATGCCGGTCGCGGTAGAACATAAACGTAATCAGCGACACTACGGCGCACACCATCACATAGCCGGGGATAGCATAGCTGGTGCCGGTAACATCGAGCAGCCATTGGCAGACCATCGGTGCCGTACCGCCGAAGAGGGCAGCCGAAATATTGTAGGATAGCGCCATGCCGGTATAGCGGATGCACGTCGGGAAAATTTCCACCAAGAGCGCCGGCACCGGGCCGGTATAAAACCCGACCATGAACGCAAATGCTCCCTGCGCCAAGGCAACAGAGATCAAATCGGCGTGAAGCATCAGGGCAAACAAGGGAACGCTGGCGCAGAAAAACAGCGCGGCGCCGGTCATCATGACTTTCTTGCGGCCAACGCGGTCGGACATCCGGGCTGAGAAAATACATGCCGCCAACAGAACAAGCATGTTGATGCTGTTGAGCATGAGCGCCTCTTCCTTGCTGCGGCCAAGCGTATGTTCGGTGAAAGTAATGAAATAGGCCGACAAAAGGTAAAACGGCATAGTGACAGTCAGGTAAATGCCGATGGCCTGCGCCATGTGATGCCACTCATGCGCCAGCGCATCGCGCACCGGCGATTTTGACAGGCTATTATCCTGCTTCGCTGTTTCGTAGGCCGGGCTTTCCTCGCAATGTTCACGAATATAAAAACCAACAAATCCAATCGGGATGCCAAGCAAAAACGGAACGCGCCAGCCCCAGGCGCTGAATTGTTCAGCACTCAGCATACCGGCGATCATCATGGTAATCAGCGCACCCATCAGAAATCCAATGGCAAGGCTCGCCAGCGTAAAACTTCCGATAAGGCCGCGTTTGCGCGGCGGTGCATGTTCAATCAAAAACGTCATCGAACCGCAGAAAGCGCCGCCCAGCGACAGGCCTTGCAATACACGCAGCAACACCAGCAACAAAGGCGCCCACAGGCCGATGGCGGCATAGGTCGGAAGCAGGCCGATGCAACCGGTCGGGATAGCCATCATGAAAATGGATAACACCAATGCGATACGCCGCCCGAATCTGTCGCCTATCCAGCCGAATATCACCCCGCCCAAAGGCCGCGCCACGAACCCTACGGCAAAAATACCGAGCGTCGCCAGCAGATGCAGGTTGGCGTCGCCGGCGGGAAAGAAAAGTTTGCTGATGGTCAGCGTCAGGTAGGCATAGACCGCGAAATCGTACCACTCCAGCCCGTTGCCGAGCATCGCGGCGATGATGATTTTCTTGCGCATAATAATCATTGTTATCCAGAAAAAAGTGCTCTGGCAATCTTAACGCATGACGAAACAGGCAAAATGGCCTAATAATCGAACATGCAAAACCAACAGCAAAATGCCAAGCCTTCACGAGTGCGGCTGGTACCGCGCGGAAGAGACGGAACAGCGCCGATCACCACCGGCCGGCGCAAAAAGCATCTAAACGATTTATACGTCGAGCTTCTGGCAGCGTCATGGATACGGCTACTCGCCCTGATTCTCATGCTCAACCTCACCATCAACATCTCTTTCGCACTGGGCTACCTCGCCATCGGCGATGGTATCGAAAACGCCAGGCCCGGCTCCTTCGCCGACGCGTTTTTCTTTAGCGTGCAGACGCTGGCGACCATCGGTTACGGGAAAATGGTACCGCACGGACTGGCCGCCAATTTGCTCGTCACGCTGGAGACGATGACGGGATTCGGATTTTTTGCCGTCGTCACCGGACTCGTCTTTTCCAAATTCTCGCGCCCCACCGCCCGCGTTTTGTTCAGCAATGTCGCCGTCATCTGCCCGTATAACGGCGTACCGCACCTGATGCTCAGGCTCGCCAACGAACGCAACAACCGCATCGTTGATGCTAACGTCCATGTTGTTTTGCTGCGCGAAGAAATGACCAAAGAAGGCCATGACATGCGGCGTTTCCATGATTTAAATCTGGTGCGCAGCCGCGTGCCGGTTATCCGCCTGACGTGGACGGTAATGCACCCGATTGACGAGAACAGCCCCTTATACCATGCCTGCGCCGAGAGCCTGCGCGATAGCGAAACGGAGATCGTCGTATCGCTCATCGGGCTCGATGAAACTCTGTCGCAGACCATCCATACGCGTTATTCCTACGTCGCCGATGAAATCAAATGCAATGCCATGTTCGAAGATGTCATACAGCAGCGGGACGATGGCCGGATAGCGGTCGATTACCGCAAGTTTCACAAAGTCAAGCCTTTGCCTCCTGCGCCAACTCCAAGCGGTGGCATGTGACGACAAAAAGACAACGAATGGTTTTACACGTGGTATTTCTATTGTGCTGCTTGGCTGGATAGGAAGCTACCGTACCATTTTCGCCATAGAAAAAATTCATTCCATAAACGATCATCTGACATGTATATATTCGCCATTCCGGGTAGCGGGAGGGCTGAAAGGTCGATACGATGGAGCGACCTGTCAGCAATGGTTTCTATCGTAAGGTCAGGAGAATATTCCTTAAGATCGTCAATAGCTTTTTCTGAAAGCCGTTGCACGAATTCCTGCGCCGACATATCCGGCAGAGGGCCATCGGATGCAAGGATATGGATACCCCAACCCTCTATGGAACGATAGGCGATAATGTTTTTAAAATGGAGCCGGATCGCATTTACCACGGCATGAGCAAGCAAAGGGTCGCCTGTGGGCAGCCAATGCACCAGAATGCCATTATCGGTCAATCTACTTTTAGCGAGGGCGATAAATTCAGATGAGTAGAGCAATCCGCTAGCGGATGCCGAAACCGGCGGAGGCGGATCAATAGTAATAAGATCATAACGTTCATCGGTACGACTGAGATAGCGTCTGCCATCGTCAATAACGACATGTACCCGCGGATCGGAAAGCACCCGCGGCGCATCATCATGGAAATATCCAAAGGATGCTACAACTCCTGGGCTTAACTCAACGGCCGTTATTTTTTCAAGCGGCCAGCGCGTCAGGGAACGAAGCGTAGTCCCCATGCCGAAGCATATAACCAACGCCGATTTAGCCTGCGGGCGGTAAGCCAGTGGAAGATAAGCCATGTTTTTAGTGATAGTGGTAAGGTAGGTCATCCCAATACCGTTCACCAAAAGTCGTTTTTTCATGCCATGCCCGACACTGCCGATATAGCCGACATGATCACGGTGTAACACCCCGACTCGCTTTATCGCGTCTTCCATATCAGGCAACGTAAAAACCGTTATTAACGTTACCATAAACACCCCCAGAGATATCAGAAAGTATTTAGGCCGCTTCGCTAGAAAATATTGTATCGCCAATAATAAGATGGCGGCATAAGCTATCAGGGAACCCTTAAGCCCAATCCAGGGAAAGAACACGTAAGTAGCCGTCAGCGGCCCCACTATACAACCTGCGAAGTTCCAGCTATAAGCGCGCGCTGTTTTACCAGGATTATTCCCACATACTGAATCAACAACATAAGGAGTAAGGCATCCGAGAAGTAAACAAAGAACTGCAATGGAAACGATGGACCAGTGAGACATAAACATAAGAGAACTGCCCAACGCAGGAAACAGGACGGCGGCAGGTAATAGCACTAATATTTTCTGAAAAAGATTGCGCTGCGCGGATTGTTTCAAATAGTACCATGTACCCAGAAAATTACTTATTAAATAAACCGCAAGAACGGCCGAAAATGCATATACGGTCGTAGTAAGTACGGGCGTAAAAGATTTTATCCAAATCACTTCGCTGCCCATAGCAACCATGCCGGTAAGAAACAGCAAAGCAGAATATCCCGCCGGTATTTCTTCTCTTCGGATTTTTATTCCAGCGCTCGATAACGCTAGCGCGCTCTTCACACCCGCAGACAATGGCATCCTCAAATACAAAATGAGAGCCAAAATGGCGGCTGCGCCATTCAAAAAAGTAGTGAATGATAAGGTGGCCTTGAAACCAGTTATTTCAATCAGCAGCAGAGGAAATATACATCCGATAAGCGCCCCGACCAGATTGGAAAAATATAGATAGCCAAAATTTTTATTATCCTTACTGCCTGCCTCCAAAAATCGCATTATCAAGGGCAATGTTAGTCCTATCAACGTGCACACAGGCAACAATACCAAGGCAATGATTACCCATGACAGGAACAGATAAAGGCCGGAATTAAGTTCACCCTCCTGTAAAATCAGTCCGTAGCCGAGAGAAAATAATGCAGGTACGCATAAAGCGCCAGCGCCGATCAGAAGTTCCGCTGCCGCATACCATCCCAACGCTCCTTTTGGATGTAAATAGTGCGTGACTTTCCCGGCAAGAAGGGTGCCGATGGCTAGGCCAAGCATGAAAGTAGATAGGACAGATGAAATAACGGGCGTAATAACACCGAAATAGGTCATCGCCTGTCGTAACCAGATTATTTGATAGCTAACAGAGGCCGCTCCCGAAAATATAAAGCACAGACAAGCTACAAAACGATACGAGGTTAACGTTAGTCTGACTTCCTTAAGCATTGTCCTCCCATTCACCGTAGAATTTATATTTATGGAATGGTGTACCACGATACTTACAGCACAACAAAATCAAATTGCAGACCTTTAACCCAGCCACACTTTTTCGCCCTTTTTGCGCTCGCTGTCAGATTTCAATTGCCCGCAGGCGGCGAAGATATCGCGGCCGCGCGGCGTGCGCACCGGCGATGAATAACCGGCATCGTTGAGTATCTGCGCAAAAGCGTTGATGCGATTATTGGATGAGCACTCATACGGCGCGCCCGGCCACGGATTAAACGGGATCAGGTTCACCTTGGCATGGATGTCGGAAAGTAGGCGCACCAACTCATGTGCGTCGGCATCGGAATCATTCACGCCTTTGAGCATGACATATTCAAACGTGATGCGCCGCGCATTATTGGCCGCCGGGTAGGTGCGACAGGCTTCGAGCAGTTCGGCAATCGGGTATTTTTTATTAAGCGGCACCAGCTTATCGCGCAAATCGTCGCGCACGGCGTGTAAGGAAATGGCCAGGTTGACGCCAAGCTCATCGCCGACCTGTTTGATCACCGGCACGACGCCGGAGGTCGAAAGCGTAATCTTGCGCTTGGAGATGGCGATGCCTTCCTGATCCATGATGATGTTAAGCGCCTTAGCGACGGCATCATAATTGAACAGCGGCTCACCCATGCCCATCATGACGATGTTGGTAAACAGGCAATCCTCGCGGCGCTTGCCCCATTCTCCTAAGCCGTCACGCGCTACCATTACCTGGCCGATGATTTCTCCCGCGCTTAAATTGCGCACAAGTTTCATCGTGCCAGTATGGCAGAAGGTGCAGGAAAGTGTGCAGCCGACCTGCGACGATACGCACAGCGCACCGCGATCTTCCTCGGGGATGAATACGGTTTCGACCTTGTTACCATCGGCGAAAGCAAGCAGCCATTTGCGCGTGGTGTCGAACGAGGTTAGGTCTTTAGCGATGCTCGGGCGATTGATGATGAAATGCTCGGCAAGCTCAGCCTGTTGTTTTTTGGCGATGGTCGTCATCTGCGCAAAATCGGTCGCACCCTTGGCATAAAGCCAGTGCCAGATCTGCTTGGCGCGGAACGGCTCAAAGCCGAGTTCCTTGAGCTTTTTGGTAAGTTCGAGGAGCGTGAGGCCGATCAGGGGGGTAGGGTGTTCCGACATTTTCCGATATTTCCCGATATTTTGTTAACGAATTATCCCGCATTAGCCTTACGTCAGCTTAACGCCCTTTCATTAGACCATGAAAAAGGATGCCTCGGAAGAGGATATTAAGGGGGAGCGAGCTTGTATCCCCCGTCGACTGCCTCGATCAGATCATCGCCAGCCAGCTCTTTGCACTTGCCGCGCAGACGATAAATATGCGTCTCAAGCGTGTGGGTATCGAGCACGGCTTCGATGCCCCAAACCTCCTTAAGTAATTGATCTTTCGCAGCACTCTTGCTCCTGGCTCTGGCCAGACTTTGCAGCAGCTGCGCTTCCTTATCGGTGAGGTCGACTGCCTTGCCGGAAGCGTCATGCACCAGTTGCTTTTGCCGCATTTGCAGGCTATATCCTCCTGCAAGAGCAAGCGTATCGCTGGCCGGTTTCTGCAGTTGTGCCGTTATCTCTTCGAGCAGTTGCGAAAGCCGGATGGGCGGGTTTTTAATGGCAATAACCGGGCAAGCGCTCACGGTTTCCGCTTCGGAAGTAACAACGAGTGATGCCTGAGACAAAATCGGCTTGGCCGCCGCGTTCGTCTCCGCGACGTGACAGGAAAGCACTAGCTCGCGTTTGACCTGCTCGGCGACCACGGATGAAAAATCCTTGTCCTTGCTGATAATTAAAACGGTTTGAGCGGTCATAATATTAGGTTTTAGCTTTCAAATTTTAGCTGTTAACATTATTATAGTTACCCCTTAAAGTCACGGATATGCTTGAAGAATCGAAACCTATCACTAAAGCGCATCTCGCCGCCGGACGGGCGGTCGATCAACTGCGCCGCCAATTAGGTATTGTTTTTCAGGAAGATAATGGCGATCGCATAGGCGCTTGCCCAGTTGAAGGACTGACGCAGGATTTGTTATCCGACCTCCGCGCTTTGCCAAAAAGCCGCCTGCATTTGCTGCTTACTGGCGCGCGGGCGCGTAGCCTAGGACTTGATACCAAGGACGCACAGGCGGTACGCATCGACGCGCAAAATCTATTGTTACCTGCCATGCAGGCTCTGGCCGATCCGCTGGCTGACAAAAAAGACATACCTAAAGTGACTCTGCTGCCGGCAACACCGTCACAGGAAATGTTGCTGACGCTGGCCAAATATGCCTCGCTGCTTCCGGCCATGCTGATCATTGAAAGTAATGCGTTGCCGGAAGAATGGGTATCAGTGGCCATCGCGGATGTGAAGGCATACTGGAGCGCGCCGATGTTCGATATCGTTCCATTGACGAAGGCGGCGCTTCCCATCGGAGGCGGCGAACAAGCAGCGTTGACTTGTTTTCGTGAACGCTACGGCACATCAGTGCATCTGGCGCTTGTCGTCGGCAAGATCGGTGACAATCCGCTGACACGCATCCATTCCTCCTGCGTCACCGGCGACATATTGGGCAGCCTGCGCTGCGACTGCGGCAATCAGTTGAAACTGGCGCTGGAGGCAATCAGCAAGGCTGGCTCGGGCATACTGATTTATCTACATCAGGAAGGCCGCGGCATCGGCATCACCAATAAATTGCGCGCCTATCAATTGCAGGAACGCGGCGTCGATACCTATGACGCCAACCTGATGCTCGGCTTCGGGGAAGACGAACGCGATTTTTCCATCGCCGCCGCCATATTGAAAAAACTCGGCGTAAGCCGCATCCGCATGCTCACCAACAATCCGCATAAAATGGCCGCTATCGAAAAAGCCGGCATCAAGGTCAGCGAACGCGTGCCGCTAATCGCGGCAACCGGAGAGCACAATCATGCGTATCTCGAAGCCAAGAGCAAAAAAGCCGGACATTTGTTTTAGGTTATTCCAAATACCCCCGGAAATGGGGTAATGAAGGATTATCTCTGTGATGCTGTTCGACAATCGCAGGACGACGCTTTACGCCAACCATTCCTTCCAGCATGCGCAGAAAAGGTTCATCTATCTGACCATTAGGAATCATGTTTGATATCGCGCGATAATTATATCCGAATTCCAACATTTCCATTAAATGCTGCTTATCGATTAAACCTTCTTTCATCATCGTCTCCAAAGCTTCGCGCGTGTGCGCAATGTCGGGCGTGACGATAGTGATAAAATGCTTGCCTACAGGCCCTTTTTTCTCACTTGGAAAATCCGCAATACAATAACCAATGCTTTTATCGGCGGGAAAATGGCCAGTAATCCACCCCAATTGATCACTGTGGAAAATATGAGCCCAGGCGTTATGTTCTTTTCCTATCCGCGATAAAAAATGAGTAACAAAAACCGAATCGCAGGTAAACGTATCAATACGCGCATTGGGTTTGCGTTCAAATGTATTACGATCATGCGTAATGTAACTAAACCCAAGATTTGTAACAAAATCGCTATCATATCTATTAAACTGGAACAGATATGGCGGCAAAATCTTCGCCGGAAGTGGTTCTTTTCTATCTGTACTTAAAGATGTTCCGTCATTCTCCCTCTTGCGCCGAGATTGCCCGTAATTTTTTCCCAAAATTTCCTGCGCTCGCCGCAATGCCCATACCAAACTTGGATCGGATAATTCTTCCGCTCCGTTATGCCGCCAATAATAGGCGTTTAGTTTCTCCAGCGTATCGTGCTCTATTTTGTGATGCCGTTCCATGGCATCAATGGACTTTCGCCGAGCGGGATCAGAGGAGGCACTACGTTCATAATTTTGCCATTGATCATCTTCGTCTCCCGATCTGCTATGCCTGGTGCCGCCATTCACAAATTCCCAAAATTCATTCCATTCCGCGGGATCGGTATAATGGCCGTCATCGGCCGGCTCTTCGCGAACATCAGGCCGTCCGCCGGTTGCCCACGAGGTATCCCATTCACCACGGCCGCCCATAAGCTTGGAAGGATCTATAAGTGCTTCATGCGCTGCCGTAGCTTCTTTGAAACGCTCGATAGCTTCTTTATCTCCGGGGTGACGATCAGGATGGTTTTCCAGCGCTAATTTTCTATAGCTATCGGCAATAGTGGTTTTGGCGTCAGCCTTGGAAAGTTTATCAATTTCTTCCCGTTTCAACCCCAATACGGCAAAGGGATCTTTTTTTGCCATAATCACGTCTCACACCGTTACTGCTTATCCTTCTCGAGGATCTTCATCAGCTC
>Ga0206956_1190_pt1 | contig 13953 bp, 8 predicted proteins | sample Alteio_BWOrgHeat_35_FD_153252 | JGI IMG/M metagenome (GOLD analysis project Ga0206956, IMG submission 153252) | Enriched cells from forest soil in Barre Woods Harvard Forest LTER site, Petersham, Massachusetts, United States -... | ecosystem: Environmental > Terrestrial > Soil > Temperate forest > O...
GGGCTGCGGCTTTGTCACTGTTGACCGGCGGCGACGGTCGCGCCCAGCGGGCCAAACTCGGGAGGCGGATGACGATGATGCGTGGCCTTTTCGAAGGCGGCGGCGATTTTCAAGATTGTCGGCTCGCCAAACGGCCGGCCAACGATGTCCATACCTACGGGAAGAATAGCAGCCGTCGGCCCCACCATGACGGTAGGCTCCTGTGCGACGGCGGCGGGTCCGTAACCGCCGCCACCGCGCGCCCAGCCAGGCGGCGGTGGCGGCGCGGCTGGATCGCAGATGCGATCGTACACATGTGTCGTGAAGCCCGCAGGCACCGTGACGACCGGGAAACCTTGCTGGCCGAGAAAACTCCAGACGGAGTTGCGACCGTTGGCCGGTGGCTCGCCGGGCGCGCCGAGCTTCGCGGGCGGGATGTTGCTCGTCGGATACACGACTGCGTCGAGCTTCAGATCGGCGTAGGCTTGGAGAATGATCTGCTGCACGGCGAAGCGAAGCTGCATCCGTGCGGCGGTATCGAGGAACATGACTTTGTCAGTGCTCTCGAGCGTGGATTTCTGGCTCGCGAAGTTCGGGTCGACGTAGAAGAGCGCGCGGGTGTAGAGATCGGTGATTGATTTGATGTTCGCATCGCCGCGCTGGCGAAGATAGACGTTCATCGTGTACTTGCCCTCGCCATTGTTGGCTGCAGGCACAGGAGGCGCCGCGCCAACCGCCGCCGATCGCCGGGCCGTGCCGCCGCCCCCGAGATCGCGCAACGTGAAGGGGCCGTCTGCCTTCGCCGGGTCCATCGCGTAGTCGACAAGTGTGGCAATTTGATCGGTCGTTGGCTTGCCGTCGGCGTCGACCGGAAACGCTTCAGGAAACTGTTTCGCGTAGGTGGCGTTGAGCAGCATCGGCTTCAACGCACGGATATATTTCGTGAAGAGCTCGCCCCCTTCGCCCGGATCGACGACTTCGGCGCCAAGTTTCTTCAGCTCTTCGACGGCACGGCTGACGATGTCGATATTCTCTTCGTCAGCCTTGGAAAACTTAGCCTTGTCCATGTACTCGCGGACGACGCCGATACGCATGCCCTTGAGACTCGGCTCGTGCGTGAACGCCTCGTAGGGTTCATTGGGCGTGCGGCCGATTCCGAACGCGGTGAGAGGGTCACTCGGATCGTAACCGGCGATGACGCTGAGAATGCGAGCGGCATCCTCGACCGTGCGCGCAATCGGGCCAACGCGTGTGTTGATGCCCATTTGGATCATGCCGGTGCGCGGGACGAGTTCCTGCGTGGGCGCGATGCCGGCGCAACTGTTCATATGCGCCGGGCCGCGGATCGACGAGCCTGTCTCCTCGGCAATGGCGCACGTGACGAGATTGGCGCCGACAGATGAGCCGGAGCCAGCGCTCGAGATGCCGGGGTTGCGCTCGGTGTCGTATGGATTTGCGAATACGCCGCCGAACGAGCTGCGCGGGATGCCGTCGGCATATTCACTGAGATTCGCCTTAGCCAGCACGATCGCGCCAGCGGCACGGAGGCGCGCGATGAACACGGAATCCTTCGGCGGGCGATCGCTCGCGTAAAACGCTTCGGCACCCGAAGTGGTGCGCAGGTCGAATGTGTCGTATTGGTCCTTGAAGGCCATCACGACGCCGTGGAGCGGGCCAATGAGCTTGCCGGTTTTTTGGAAGTACTCGTCTTCTTTGGCAGCAATCTCGAGCGCATCAGGCATATTGGGATCGTCGTCCTTGAGATCGATCATGCTGCGCGCGTGACGATCGTCGAAGCCCCAAGCCTTGCGGGTCGCGGGCCGGAGATTTAGCGTGGAGAGCGCGTTGATGCCTTTGGCATGGGGAATGGTTTTGATCGGACCGAGGAGGCCATAGGGCATTTCGACGGCAGGGCCGTTGTAGGCCTGGATGCGCTTGAGGTAGAGTTTTACAACGTCGACGGTGGTGATCTCCTTGCGGAGGATCGCCTGTTGGATGTCGGTGATCGTGGCTTCCTCGATTTGAAATTTCGCTGCAGGACCGGCGGCACGCGCAACGGTATTTGCGGACAAGAGCAGCGCGATCACGCAGGCGGCAGCGGCGAGTCTGCAGCATCGAAGCGCACCGCGAGCGGTGACGATGGAAGTGGACATTGTGGCGTTACGTCCGGTTGCCTCGCGGCAAGGGACGGAGCCCGCCGGAATTGACGGGCGATGTTGTAATGCAGGAGTCGGGCCAATTTTCCGGGCCAGCAGGCGATGACACGATTTGTGCGATGTGTGGCGGCGTTCCTGCTGTGAATTCGCCTGCACATGAACCTGCGTCGCCTCCTGCTCGCCGGCTGGTTGTGGGCTGCGGCCAGCGTTGTGGTCGCTGCGGCACCCGATGTCGTGCGATGGCGGCGCTACGAAGACCCGATGTTTCCGACGGAGTTGCGCTCGACGCTCTCGCAAAGCGGGTTCGTCGACCTCGCATTTACCTTTGATGCAACCGGCCGGATCACCGATCGCGTCGCACTGGCCGCGAGCCATCCTGCGTTTGTCGCTGCTGTCTTTGAAGCGGTACGGAAGTGGGAAGTCGATACGACCGAACTCGCCCGGCCTGCCCGGCGCGAAACGATCCGGTTCGAATTCAGACAAAGTCAAAACGTCACGACCATGAACCACCGCGATGCGGCCAAGGCGGAGCTTTCCAAAACCAGTGATGCCACTTACTCCGCGCTTTCGACCCTTAAGGAACACGAGTTGAGCCGCCCCATGAAAACGCTCGTGACCGTCGCACCTGAATTTCCACCTTCGCTTGCGGCGCAGCACGCGCATGGGACGGCGACGGTTAGTTTTGTCGTCGATGCCACGGGTCAAGTGCGGGTGCCAACCGCCACCGATGCCAGTGATCCCGCGTTCGCCGAGTCGGTGCTTGCTGCCATCCGGCAATGGCACTTTACGCCGCCGCAGGAGGGCAACCTGCCGATTCAAGTGTTGGCCGAGAGGACGTTTCGCTTCGGATCCGCGGAAAAAAAGTAGGCGCGAAGAAAATACCGCTCGTTACTCGATCCGTTCCCACACAAACACCGTGCTCAGCGCCCGGCCATCGTCGCGTTTGGCCGGCGGGGTGGCGAGCGAGAGATGGCCCGCGGCGTCGAACGTATAGTAACGCTTCGCGGCCTGCCCGATTTGTTTCACGCTGAGATTGCCATCCTGATGGTGGATCATGCAGCCCTCGGCCGTCGAAAGCTCCCAGCGACCAAAGTAGCTGCTGAAACCGTCCGCGGAACCTGGCGGCAGACTTTCGCGCCCCGTGCGCACGATCTGGACGGAGAGCCGTCCGTTCGCCGCATAGATAAGCTGGCCATCGGCCGCGCCGCGCGCCGCGGGCGTTTCGCGGCCGCTGGCCGCGTCGCGTTCGTTGATCGCGATGAGCTTCCATGTGCCGATGAATTTCTGCGCGAAACTCTCCCCCAGCGGCGGCGCGTTCACCGGCGGCCGGCGATGATGCGTGGCCTGTTCGTAAGCATAGGCGAATTTGATCAACTGGCCCTCGGTCCAGGGCCGGCCGAAAAACTGAAAACCCATGGGCAGGTTCTCTCCGACGAAGCCCATCGGTACCACGACGACGGGCCACTGCGTTGCGCTGCCGATGAAGGTCAGCGAGCCCTGCGGCGTCTGTCCGCGGTCGCCGTTGATCTTGGGTGGGAAATTCCAGACGGGAAATATGAGCGCATCGACATGCGCGGCATCCATCGCGGCGCCGAATTTGTCGCGATACATCTGCTCGTCCTTCAGTCCTTGAATGGTCTGCGGGTCTTCCTCCGGCGACTTCGTGATGGCCGCGATCTCGGCGACGCGCGGTGCGTGGAGGGGATGCACGCGTTTGCCCATGGGCGCGTCGCGCAGTTCGGCAACCGTCTTTACGGGAAACGTCGGCCCCTCATAAGCGAAAAATCTCTCCCAGTCAGCCTTGGTTTGCGCGGCCGTCTGTGGCGGGCTCGGAAATTTTTCGAAGCCGGGAACGGTGAAATCGTCCACGATGACCGCTCCCGCAGCGCGCAGATCGGAGATCGCCTTTTCGAAGAGCGCGACGACTTCGGGATCCGCGCCATCCTGGCGCGTGAGTGCCTGCCGCAGCACACCGAGGCGCACGCCCTTCAGCCCATTTTTATCCAAAAATGCGGTGTAGGTTTTGGGAATTTTTCCCGTGGCCGGTGCAGTGCGCGCGTCGGCGGGATCGACGCATGCCATCACATCGAGCAGGCGTGCAACATCCTCCACGTCGCGGCCCATCGGGCCAGGGGTGTCGCGTACGCTGTCGAGCGGGCCCATGCCGGTGCGACTCACGAGGCCGACGGTCGGGCGAATGCCGACGAGATTATTGATCGACGACGGAGCGCGCACACTGCCGCCGGTGTCGGTGCCGATGCCGACCGTGCCAAAGTTCGCCGCGAGCGCCACGCCGGTTCCGCCGCTCGAGCCGCCGCTCGCGTGCGCTGTATTGTAGGGATTGCGCGTGAAGCCTGGCAGCGCCGAATTGATCGAATCGGCGAGGCCCATCGCGAGTTCGGAGAGCGACGACTTGGCCAAAACAATTGCACCCGCTGCGCGCAGGCGTGCCACGATGAACGCATCCTTCGGCGGCACGAAATCCCTGAATAGCGCCACGCCGCTGCTCGTAGGCATGTCGGTGGTGTCGAGGTTGTCCTTCACGATCACCGGAATGCCGTGCAACGGGCCGGCGAGCTTGCCGGTGGACTTCAGCTCCGCATCGAGTTTGTCGGCATCGGCAAGAGCGCGAGTACTCACGGTGATGAGCGAATTGAGGTACGGGCCTTTTTTGTCGTACGCCGCGATGCGGTCGAGATACGCCTGCGTGACTTCGTGCGCGGTGGTCTTGCCGGAAAGGTAAGCGGCTTGGATGCCGGCGATGGTGGCTTCCTCGACCGGAAACGAGGCGGGCGCGGCGTGGACCGAAGCGGCTATGGAGCACGCGAGAGCGACAGTGCTGAAGAATGACCAATGACCAACGTCTAATGCCCAATGTCCAGGTGGGAACCTTGCAGTGGTACGCAGACGGAATTGAGGGTGGAGTGCGTCGCCCCCAACGCGCGTTCGTGCTCCACGTCGTAGCCCAAGCGCGTTGAGGGCAACGCGCTCCACCTCGACTGCGACGCTCCGACAAAGAGATAATGAATGTGCCATGGACGGTTCGTTCCAGACGGCGCGGTGCCAGTGGTTCAATTTCCGGGAACGAGCGGCGGAGTGGCCGGCGGTGGGCGGCGATAATGCGTGGACTGCTCGTACGCGTAGGCGTAGCCGATGATTTTCGACTCGTCCCATGCGCGCCCGAGGATCTGGAGACCGACCGGGAGGCCTTCGCCGAGATAGCCGCAGGGCACGGAGAGTGCAGGCCATTGTAGCGTACTGCCGACGAAGGTCAGGCTCGCGCCCAAGCCGGTGACGACGCCGCCTCCGCCACCGCCCCCTACACCGGAGACCGGCTTGGGTTCTTTCGTCATGAGCTGGGTGTTGCGATCGCCGTTGATCACGGGGAGCTGGGACCACGTCGGAAACACGACCGCATCGATTCGGCCCTCGTTCATCGCCTTGGTGAAACCGGCGCGATAGGCTTCCTCGATCTCGAGTCCCTTGATCGTCGCCGGATCGGTTTCGGGCGGCCCGGCGGCCGCCATGGCGTCGAGGCCGGACTGGTGCAGCGGGTGCGCGAGGTGTGAATCGGCCAACAACTGCGGCGTGCCGTACGGCATGCCGGGATGCGCGGCGAAATATTTAATCATGTCTGCCTTCTTGCGCGCCGGTGTCTGGGGAGCCCGGGGCAGCGTGTCGATTTCCGGCACGGTGAAGGGATCGATAAGCTCGGCGCCGGCGGCCTTGAGTTCGGCGAGGGTTTTTTCAAAATTCGCGATGATGCGCGGGTCGGTGATCTTCGATGTGAACACCTGGCGGAGCACGCCGAGGCGCGCGCCCTTGAGCGCATCGCGCTTCAATGCCGCCGTGTAGGTCTTCGCGATATGTCCCTGCGCCCGCTGCGTGGCCGCGTCGGCCGAATCGGGGCCGACGATGGCATCGAGCAGGATCGCCATATCGGTGACCGTGCGCGCCATCGGCCCACCGGTGTCGCGCACACTGTCGTTCGGAATCAAGCCCGTGCGCGAGACCAGACCGACCGTCGGACGCAGCCCGGCCAGCGCGTTGTGCGCGGAGGGCATCCGGACGGACCCACCGGTATCGGTGCCGATCCCGACCGTGGCGAAATTGGCGGCGATGCTCGCGCCCGTGCCGCCCGACGAACCGCCGGTGGCAAAAGCGGTGTTGTAGGGATTGCGCGCGAAGCCAGGGAGTACGGAATTGATGTTGTCGCCACCACCATTGGTGAATTCGGAAAGCGACGCCTTGCCGAGGATGATGCCTCCGGCGGCCTTGATTTGCGCAACGAGCGGAGCATCGGACGGCGGGTAATAGTTCTTCCAACCCTGAAAGCCAGAGGTGACCGGCATGCCCGTGGCATCGATGCAATCCTTCACCAGCACCGGGATGCCGAAGAGCGGTGCGGTGATCTTCCCGCCATTGGCGGCCAGCTGCGCATCAAGCTTGTCCGCCTCCTCCAGCGCCTTCGGGTTGAGGCTGATGATCGAATTGATGTGCGGCCCCTTTTGATCGTACGCATCGATCCGCGCGAGGTAGGCGGCGACCACGGCGTGGACGCTCGTTTCGCCGGTGCGGTACGCGGCCTGGATGTCGGCGATGGTGGCCTCCTCGATGCCGAGCGCGCTGGCGCGAGGCGCGAGGGCAAGAAGGGCGAGCGCGAGGAATGACCAATGACTAATGACTAATGTCCAATGCCTGGTGAGCGACGAAGGCGACATGAAGAGATGGGTGAGAAGTTGGGAGCGGTGGACCGGGCAGAAAAAGGCCGGGCGCGCGACGACGCGACGCCCGGCCCGAAAGGCTAACAATCAGATCGGGAGGCGCTGCCAGCCGCCGCTCCGGATTTCGAGATGGGTGGCAACGGCGAGGCAGATGTCTTCGCTCCCGCGGCGCGCAGGCGCGCCACGATGAACGCATCCTTCGGCGGCACGAAATCCTTGAACAGGGCCACACCGCTGCTCGTCGGCATGTCGGCGGTATCCAAATTGTCCTTCACGAATAGGCTCGGATGACGGCGCGGGCCGTCGTTTTTCCCGCAAGATGGGCTGCCTGGAGCTGCATGATGGTCGTTTCCTCCACTGGAAACGTCTCCGGCCCGGCGGCCGGCGCGAGCGCCCAGAAAGCGGAGAACAGGAGGGTGCCAATCGAGAACTTCGACCAAAGCGTCATCATGAACTCAATACTCCTATTCTCCGCAAATCTTGGGTCGCTCAGACCGGCGGACGTTTCCATCCGCCACTCTTGGTTTCCAGGTAGCTCGCGACCGCGAGGCAGATGTCTTCACGCCACGGGTTGCACACGACCTGTACGCCGATCGGCAGATTTTTTCCGTCGGTCGAAGTTCCGCAGCGGACGACCACCACAGGCCAGCCGGTGGTGTTGAACACGCCGGTGTATTGCCAGCCGCTTCCCGGCCCACCGAAGCCGCCGCCGCCGGGCATCGGCACTACATCGATCGGTTGCGCCGGCTTGTTGGCGACGGGACAGATAAAGACGTCGTAGGCTTTCATCCAATCGAGCATCTTCGATTTCCCCTCGTCGTGCTGCTCCCAAGCCTCGACGACTTCGGCCGAGGAGAGCGGCACCATTGTCTTCATGCGCTCGGTGACGGACGGCGAAAAATTCTTCGTTCCCCATTTGTCGGCCAGGCGCTTGTAGAAAGCCCAGGCATCGCCGCTGGTGAGCTTGCCGCGTGCAGCGTTGAGATCCTTGAGCACGTCCTGCGGCGCGTCCTCGTTTACGCTGGTGGTCGCTTCTTCCAGCCACTTGGCCACTTGGCGAACCGTGTCCTTGGTGTCGTTGTCGGTTTGTGCCAGCGGGGTCGTCGCACCGTTATCGACGCAGAAAGCGACCTTGAGTTTTTTCAACTCCACCTTGTCGGGATCGGCCCACGGCACGGGTGAAACGGAGGCATCGCGAAAATCCGGCCCTGCGATCAATGGCGTGATCAACTTGAGATCTTCGACCCGCCGGCACATCGGCCCGAGCTGCTGCCACAAATCGAAAATACCTCCGAAGTCGACGATGTGTCCGGTCCGTGGCACGCGCACGCTCGTGGGCTTGATCCCGGCGATGCCGTTGTTGTGTGAGGGGCCGCGGATCGAGCCGCCCCAGTCCGAGCCAATATCAAAGGCCGATCCACCCGCGGCGACGATGGCGCCGGCACCGCCGGACGAGCCGCTCGTGCTGCGCGTGAGATCGTACGGATTGTGCGACGAGCCATAGAGCAGATTGCTCGCCGTGCTGATGCCGGCCAGGCCACCGAGCGTAAACTCCGGCGTGTTCGTCTTGCCGAGGAGAATCGCACCGTTCTTACGGACGCGTGAGACCACCGTCGCGTCCTTCTTCGGGATGTATTGCTGCCGGCCGACGGTGGCGCCGGTCGAGATCACGCCCTCGGTGTCGAGCGAGTCTTTCAGCGTGATTGGCACGCCGTGCAGCGGGCCCATGAATTCGCCTTTCGCCGTTTTCTCGTCGGCGGCTTTCGCCTCGGACAACGCTCGCTCGTAACAATTCATCACCACCGCGTTGAGCCGATCGTTGACCTGCTCCTGTCGTTTAATGAAAGCCTGCACGGCTTCCGTCGCAGAGATTTTCTTGGTGCGGATGAGTCCGGCGAGTTTGGTCGCGGACATGAAGATCGGATCATCCGCCGTGTCAGTCGAGGTGGCGGCGCGCGCGGAGGAGACAAACGTGGGAGCGACAGAGGCGAGCGATAACAGGCCGGTGGACCGGAAAAAGTCGCGCCGCGAGTTCTGGATTTCCAAAGTAGAAGTGAGTGTGCTCATGGGAAGCGAATTCAGGATTTGGCTACGGGTGACCCTTCGAGCGCCGGCTTTTGCCAGCCGCCGGTTTTGGATTCGATGTGACTGAGCGCCGCGAGCACGACATCGTCGCGCCAAGGTTGGCCGACCACCTGCATGCCAATCGGCAGGCCGAGGTCGGAGGTGCCGACACGTACGACACCGCCGGGCCAGCCCGTGGTGTTGAAGTTGCTGGTAAAATTGCCGCCACCTCCGCCGCCGGCGCCCGTGGGCGTGCGCGTGTATTCAAGCGGCACTTCGAGCGCGGGCGTATTGCCCGAGGGACAAATGAAGAGATCGTAGTTCTCGACCCAGGCGAGTTGCTCGCTGCGGATCGCATCCATCTGCTCGCACAGCGCCGTGAATTCTCCCGACGGCAACACCGTCCCGGTAAGACTGAGACCGGGCGAGGCCTGCGTCGTGCCATGCTTGGCCAGCAAACGGCGGATGTGATCGCGGCCATCGGCGCCTTCGAATTTTTGGCGCACCTGTCCGAGTTCGCGCACCTTCGGCGGTTGGTCTTCGACGATTTTGCAACCGAGTTCGCTGAAATAGGCGACTGTTTGCTTGAGCAGCTCCGCCACCTGCGGCGTGGGCGCTCGGGTGAAGGGATTATCGTCGGTCGGCGGCGGAGTGCCGGTGGGCGTGAGCGCGTAGCAGACACGCAACGATTTCAAATCGACCTTCGCGGGATCACCAAGTGGCACGGGCGCCATGCGTGCGTCCCACGCGTCGAGGCCACCGATGACCGAGAGAATCAAATACAGATCCTCGACGCGCCGGGCGAGCGGGCCGGTCTCCTGGAACGAGTCGAACGCCCCGCCGTACCCGACGATATGACCGGTGCGCGGCGAGCGACCCAGCGTGGGCTTGATGCCTGCGATGCCATTCGCGTGCGCCGGCCCGCGGATCGAGCCGCCGTAATCCGAGCCGATATCAAAATAAGATCCGCCTGATGCGACGATCGCGCCGGCACCGCCGGACGAACCGCTCGGGTTGTAATGATCCTTGTACGGATTGTAGGTCTGGCCGTAGACGAGATTGTAGGTGCCGCGAGAACCACCGCCGAGGGTGAACTCGGGCGTGTTCGTCTTACCCAAGAGAATGCCGCCGGCGGCACGGACGCGGGCGACGACCGTCGCGTCCTTGCCGGGCACATAAGTCTTACGGCCGAGTGTGCCGCCCGTGCTCAGCACGCCCGCCGTATCGAACGAATCCTTGATGGTGAACGGCACCCCGTGAAGCGGGCCGAGGATTTTTCCCTGCTTAAGCGCTTCGTCGCACATCTGCGCTTCAGCGAGCGCGCGCTCGCGGCAGAACATGACCACCGCGTTGATCTTCGGATTTACCTCGTCAATCCGCTTATAGCAGCGCTTTACCGCCTCGACCGCCGTGATCTTTTTCTCGCGAATGAGGGCGGCAATTTTTGTCGCGCTCATGAAGAGCGGATCCTCCGTCTTGTCGGTGGATGTCGGATACGAACCGGCCGCGGCCGGGGCGGCGCGCGCCTTGGAGATGAGGGACGAAGCGATGACGGCGGCCGCTGTGCCGTAGCCGGCGGTGCGAATAAACTCGCGCCGGGATGGAGACGGCGGCGCGGTGCGAGTGCGGGGAGTCGTGGACGTAGGCATGGTAAAAATGCTGAGCGATTGGCGGTGAAGAGAGCGCGCGAGAGGGGAGCGTGGTTCAGGCTTCAGCCATCACGTGTTTGGTGATGAAAGAGGGCGCAGAAAATCCTCGCCGCTTGAACGCGAGGGATGGTGTCGGCACGTGAAACGAAACGCCACGCGTGCACCGGATTCGGTGGCGGGCAGAAAACGACGGCGCAGCAAAGCTGGCCGCGACGGATCGACGTGCGGGTACTGCATGGACGGGCGGGAGTGATTGGCGAGTTCGTTTCAGCACATTTCGTGCGCAGTAAGAATTTTTCTGAAGAATCGTACCGAATTTTACCGTTCACCGGATAAAACCGCCGTCGGGTAACCGGCGAGACGGTCAAACGCATTTTGTTTGAAACCTCTTCCGCGATCATGCGTTCTAGCTGACAACCTGACAGAGTTCCCACGGTGCGAGGCGGTTGAGTGATTGGCGTTATTCAGCGGCATTCGTTGCGTGGGGCTCTATCAGGCCAATTGCTTCGTGTGGGAGCGAAGCGGCGGCCCACGAATCGCCATATGCCTCGGCGGTGCGTCCATCGCCGAGCATGAATTCAGCGGTAAGCGAGCCACGCTCAGATCGGCGACCAGGCTCGCCATAACCGATAAGCGATGAGGTTGAAGACAATGCATTCATGGGCATGCGGCTGAGACGACGCTCCCATTGCCGGTGTACGGCACGAACTGAGGAGTGGCTGAAAACCAACTGGCCTGCCCTTCACCTTGCGGGAAGAAAGCGGCAGCGTGAGATCAACGACCTAGGAAGCTAAAGTGGAGCGAATCGAACCAGACGTGAAATCCCCACGGTTGTGAGTTGTGGTTGGAGTGATTGGCAACAAGAGCATAGCACAGCCGGTGCCACAATCGCTCCGCACGTCCGCCAGTATTTTTTTTCTCCGGACCGTTTTTCGAATGAAACTAAATGTTACTATCTCCCATGAGCCATGTAGGAGAATGCACATAGTCGATGGATTATCGCGATCCGGTTTGTGGGGAGTTTGCCTACATCGTTTAAAACGTGAGCCGATTGCATAGGATGGAGCATCTAGCAAACCGGTTCATGCATCGACCTGCGCGGTACTATATTTTCGCTAAGCCTTGGACGCATAAAAAAGGGAGGGCGCGTCGTTTAACGTACGCGCGCTCCCTATAATTCGAAGCGGACTCCGCAGTTTCGCTCTGCCCCGTGGAGACTTTAGGTACCTCCTAGAGTTTATCGCTCGGCAAGGCAGGTGTCGTCTTGGGCTCGGCGATCGCGTGGGTCGCCTGCTCAAAATCATAGGCATAGCCGATGAGCTTGGGCTCACTGAATGCCTTGCCGAAAAAGCTGATCGTCACAGGCAGACCGTCCTTCGTCATGCCCGCCGGCACGATGAGATCGGGATAACCGGTCTCGTTGGCAAAACTGGTCGGCGAATCACCGCCAGCGCCGGGCGTCGGATTGGCCGGCGGTTCGATCGGGGTGGCGGGACGCGGTGAGGTGGGATAGAGAATGGCGTCTAGCTGATGCGTCGCAAAAATGGCGTCGATACCGGCTTTCATGGCCATGAGTTGCTCGTTCTTGATCGCGAGATAGCTCGGGTCGGTGAGGTCGAGAGTCCGCGTGGAATTGTATTTCAGGCCGTACGCTTTGCCCGGGCTGCGGTATTTGGTCGCGGGGTCGTTCGAAAGGGCGACGACCTCGTCGAAACTTTTTGGAAAGCCGGGCTTCGTCTTCGCTTTCAGATAATCGGTGAGCTGCGCCTTGAACTCCGCCGCGACGAGCGTGCCGTAAATCGGTTGCTTGGCGGCGAGCAGATAGGGCGAATATCTTACTTGATCGACGACGATAGCTCCCAGCTCGCGCAGTTTAACAATGGCAGCCTCGACAATCACATCGGTGCCGGCATCGCGGCCCATGAAATCGCGCGCGATACCGATGCGCGCGCCCTTGAGCGAGCCGGTCTTCAAATATTTCGTATAGTCGGTCTCGGCCTTCCCTTCGCCTTTCTTGGTCGACTCGTCATGCGGATCGACGCCGGCCATTACACCGAGTGCAATCGCAATGTCCGTCACGCTGCGCGCCATCGGCCCACAAGTGTCGAAGCTCAAGGCCAGCGGGATAATGCCATCACGGCTCACGAGGCCATGGGTGGTTTTGAGGCCAACAATGCCGTTGGCCGACGAGGGCCCACGCACGGAACCGCCGGTATCGGTGCCGAGACCGAATTGAGCAAACGACGCGGCGATCGATGCGCCTGTGCCACCCGACGAGCCCGACGGTCCGCGAGTGAGATCGTGCGGATTTTTCGTCTGCCCGCCCATCGAGGAGAAACCGTTGGGCACGGCACCCGCCTTGACGATCTCGGGATCCGTCACATTGGCAATGCTTCCACCGCTCCCGGCCCATTCGGAGAGATTCACTTTTGCGACGATCACGCAGCCGGCCTCACGCAATTTTTTCGCGACGAACGCATCGTCTGGCGGCAGCGAGCCCGCCAGCAGTTGCGAACCCCCGCTCGTCGGCAGATCGAAGGTATCGATGTTGTCCTTGAGAACAATCGGAATGCCGTGGAGCGGCCCGCGGACCTTGCCGGCCTTGCGCTCGGCATCGAGCGCCCTCGCGACCTCGAGCGCCTTCGGATTGGGCGTGATAACCGCATTAATGGCCGGGCCGGTCTTGTCGTAGGCGGCGATGCGCGCCAGATAAGCGGCCGTGAGTTTCTCCGAGGTGAGCGTGCCCTGCGCCATCGCGGCTTGGAGTTCCGGAATCGTCGCCCTCTCGACATCAAGGGCGGCGGCCCACGGAAGGAGCACGGCAGCATTTAATGCTGTAACAGCAAGAAGACGACTAAGGTTTTTTTTGTTCATGGTAAAATTCCACGCCGAGTGCAGTTGCACTGAAGCGTTCAGGGGCGAATGCTTACGCACGACGAGCGCAGGGGCTTGACCAGCAGTGGGCATAAATGGGCCGTGGCGATAAACCGCGGTAAGAGTGATTGGCGCGCTTGCGTAAGCACGCTGAATGCCAGCGCATCGCTATTTAGTGTCAGCAAGCCGGTGGGAAAAAATCAGAGCGGGCGAGTGATCGTACAAGAGTACGCCTTTGCCCAGGCATACTCGGCCCACCGTGACCACTCTGTGAGCGGCAGCGTGAGATGTTACTATTGAGCTTTCACTAAAGAATGGATAACCATTCCTCATTCTGGTAGGCATGGAGGCATGAGACCTCCGGGCAGTCCACAGCGGCTGGAACAGCGCCGCCAGAAAGCGATGGCGTTGCTGCGCTCGGGCGAGACCTATCAGAAGGTGGCCTGGGCCGTGAAGTCGTCGGTGAGCTCCGTGGTGCGGTGGCACCAAGCCTATCAGCGGAGCGGA
>Ga0206956_1191_pt1 | contig 13926 bp, 13 predicted proteins | sample Alteio_BWOrgHeat_35_FD_153252 | JGI IMG/M metagenome (GOLD analysis project Ga0206956, IMG submission 153252) | Enriched cells from forest soil in Barre Woods Harvard Forest LTER site, Petersham, Massachusetts, United States -... | ecosystem: Environmental > Terrestrial > Soil > Temperate forest >...
TGAAGGCATACCCTGATACGAATCCCCGATGCGAATCCAGAGTTTTTCCGCAGGCTCAGAACCATGCCCTTCCTGTTCTTGGCTTCGCTGTACAGCAAGTCGAGGGCTGTTATCGCTCAATTGACCAGCTTGACGTCGTAGAGTTGACCGACGATATCCACCTGGCCATCGTTGTTTTGAGTGTCGCCGGGAGTTACCTGCAGCTGGTTGGTGTCGGTGTCGTAGATTTGAAGGGCGCCATTCTGGATCACGTAAACAATGTCGCGGCTGGTAATTTGCTGGAGGCCGGTCACGTCGCCATTATTTGGCGGGATCACGACGCCACCATTTCTGGTATTTAAGACTGACAAACATCCGCGCACCTCGCCTCCGGAAATGTTGATATTGGTGCAGCTGTGCGAGCCGATGTAGAGTTGGCCGTTCTGGCTTATTTGCATGCGATCGTGATACCCATCCGTGATAACGGCTGAACCCGTGACCGTCATCGAAGCGGTATCGATGACACTGAGTCTGCCGCAAGTGGTGGCCGCCGTTGGGGTCCCCGCGCAAGTATTAGTTCCGGGCGGAGTTCCTGCCACGTAAAGCGTGGACTTATTCAGCAAAGCATAGGTTGCGGCGCTGACCGGCGTCGTACTTGACGGTGAAGACGCGCCCACCGTGAGGGCGCTCACCCCGGCCGCCTTACCGCCGCATTGCGCTCCGCAATTCATGACCAAAGCAGTAGAGTTACCGGTAAAAATACCCCATACCGGACGGTCGAAGCCGGTGATGTAGCTCCGCGGATCAGTGTTGGTGCCGATCAATACCGTGGTGATCACGGTCACAGTATCGGAGTTATCGCTAAACACCAAGACATGGTTGCCGTCCGGGCTGCAAATAACGAAGTGCGCACCCGGAACTGGAATGGATGCGGTGGTGGACCCATTCTGCAAGTTCAAGACCTGCACCGCACCTGGGTCTTGTCCAAATACCGGGGCAGTAGGTACGGCGGCGTAGGCGGCAGTGGCGAATGGGCTGACCGCGATGCTCTCGGTTAGGCCAGGCAGAGTAATGGCTGGCACCGGAGTCGTGCCTCCGGCGACAGTTGCGACCGTTTCTTTGGAGTTGTCGACGACAGTGACCGTATTGCCGATCTGGCTGTAAACCAGGGTGGATTGCAGGTTGGGAGCAAGCGCCATCAGGCTGGGCTGAGTGCTGCTACCACTCAAAGAAACGACGGAAAGGGAAAGCACGTCTTGATTAATGGCGGCGTTCACAATGTTCAGTACCGGTATATTCGGCCCGGTTGTGCCCACAGTAGTGGGATAAAGCGGATTCGAAATGAAAACGCGAAATGCGAGGCCGCTCGGTTTGGTGGAAATGGTGCTGCCGGTGGAAGTGGAAGGGTTGCCGTTTCCGCAAGCAATAATGGTCAGACTGACTGCCGTGAGCGCAAAAATGCCGATTAAGATTCTCTTCAAACCTGGGACTCCGAAGAGCAAGAAGGATAGAGATTTAGATGCAAGAAAGCGGATTATAACAGAGCGACTTCGGAGAATTTGGGACCCATCCAGACGGGCAGGCCGCAAAGATGCAAAAGCGGCCTGCCTCTTGTATTCTGAAAAGAATGTCTAACGACCTACTGGCGCGGCTCAAGAAATCGGCGGTCCTGTGTGACGGCGCGATGGGAACCCTGCTTTACGCCAAGGGGATCTTCATCAATCGCAGCTATGACGAGTTAAACGTCTCGCAACCCGATCTGATTCGTGGCATCCACCACGAGTATCTGCAATCGGGTGCAGAGATTATTGAAACCAATACTTTCGGTGGGAATTCGTTCCGGCTGGCACGACACAGCATGGCGAGCCAAGTACGCGAAATCAACTTTGCCGGAGCGCGGCTGGCCCGTGAAGCCGCGAAGAGCTTTGATGTCTGGGTTGCCGGGTCGGTCGGACCGCTCGGAGTACGCATTGAACCGCTGGGCAAAACATCCTTCGAGGAGGCTCGTACTGCTTTCCGGGAGCAGATTGCGGCTCTGATCGAAGGCGGCGTCGATCTGTTGATGCTGGAAACCTTTGGTTATCTTGAAGAACTACATCAAGCCATACTGGCTGCCCGTGACGTGAATTCGAAAATCCCAGTGGTTGCGCACGTCACCATCGACGAGGATGGAAACTGTCTCGACGGCTCAACTCCGGAGACATTTACCCCGAGGCTGGAAGAGTGGGGCGTGGACGTCATCGGATGCAATTGCAGCGTGGGCCCGGTTGCAATGCTCGATGCGGTCGAGCGTATGCGAACGGCAACGTCCCTGCCGTTATCAGCGCAACCCAACGCCGGCATGCCACGCTCGGTCGAAGGCCGGAATATCTATCTTTGTTCGCCGGAATATATGGCGAGCTATGCGCGGAAGTTCGTAGCTGCGGGTGTACGCATCGTGGGTGGATGCTGCGGCACCACTCCAGACCATATTCGGGTGATGAAGTCCGCGCTGCGAATCGGAGATGCGCGGGCGAAGGTTACGGCGGCGCCGACGGCGACCCAAGCCAGGCCTGCCACAACTTCTATCATAGCTCTCGAGAATCGCTCCCGGTTGGGCGCCAAACTTGCCTCGGGCGAATTCCTGACCATGGTGGAGATTGTTCCGCCCAAGGGAACGGACATTCGCAAGGAAATCGAGGGCGCACGCTTCGTCAAGTCGGTAGGTGTCGACGGAATCAACGTTCCGGATAGTCCGCGGGCTTCTGCCCGCATGAGCAACCAAGCGTTGTCATTGCTGATCCAGCAGGAAGTGGGCATCGAAGCCATCCTGCACTACACCTGTCGAGACCGCAACGTGCTGGGCATTCAATCGGACTTGCTGGGCGCGGCGGCTACGGGCATTCGAAATCTGATCTGCATCACGGGCGATCCTCCGAAAATGGGCAGCTATCCGGACGCGACCGCCGTATTCGACGTGGATGCCATTGGACTGGTGAATATTGTTCACAATCTGAATCGCGGCCTCGATATTGGAGGCAACCCGATCGGGACCGGGACGACATTCGTGATTGGCGTAGGCGCGAACCCCGGACTAAGCGACATGGACGAAGAAATCCGGCGCTTCGAGTACAAGGTACAGGCGGGCGCCGAGTATGCGGTAACCCAACCCGTATTCGATCTTGGCCTGCTGGAAAGTTTCTTGCGCCGGATCGAGCATTGCCGGATTCCGGTCGTTGCCGGGATTTGGCCGCTGGTAAGCGTGCGCAACGCGGAATTCATGAAGAACGAATTGCGAGTCTCGGTTCCGGATTCCATTCTGGAGCGCATGGCCGCAGCCAAAACTCCGGAAGGGGCACGCGAGGAAGGCGTGGCGATAGCGCGCGAGATGCTGGTCGCGGTCCGAGAGATGGCGCAGGGGGCACAGATCAGTGCGCCCATGGGCCGTTACAGCCTGGCGGTAGACGTTTTGGAAGCGTTGGGAACGTCCCGTCCCGCTTCGGTGTGAATGTTTGTTAAATCTTGTTTAAAGTGTGTTCTTCGCTGGACACATTTAGCCCTGGTGTGGATTAGAATAGCTGTAGGAGCAGAAACCCGTTGGCGAAATTTGAAGATTGCCTCCAGCGTCTGGAGAAGATCGTGCAGGAGCTTGAAAAGGGTGAAGTGCCCTTAGAGAAATCTCTGACGCTTTTTGAGGAAGGCATGCAACTCTCAGCCACTTGCCGGAAAGAATTGGAGCAGGCCGAGGGCAAAGTGGAAATCCTGCTCAAGCAGAACGGGAAGCTCCAGGCTGAGTCGTTTGAGCCCTTAACCGAGAGTGTGGCGGGGAAAAGATAAAGGCCGCATCGGTTGCTGCGCCGCTCATCAGTATTAACGCCTGTGACCGCGTTCACTCCCGTGCAACGCCGCCACAGCCAGGCTGCCGTGCCTAGCGGTAGAAGCCGAGGGAAGTAAGAATGCAGCCTCTCAATGTGGTACTCCTCCAAAGCGATTCTAGGGTCGCAGAATCTCTTGTTTCGGCCTTAGCCAGTTCTTCCACATCGGTTCGCCGGGTTAAGTCATTAGGCGAACTGCGCAATAGCATAGCAAAGCATGTTGCGGGTATTGCCATTCTGGATATGGAGGCCGCCTCCATTTCCGATGTCGAACATCTGTCGCGTGATTTTCCCAAAGCCCGAATCGTTTGCACCCACCGTTTGGCGGACGAAGACATGTGGGCAGCCGCGCTGAACGCGGGCGCCGCCGACGTTTGTCCTCCATCCGACACGCGGGGCATTCTGCGGGCTGCACTGGGAGATACCGTCATGAACCACTCCGCAGCTGCATAGAAAGTAACGATAAATAAAAAGGGACGCCTTGTGGGCGTCCTTTTTATTTTGAAACGACGACCTGTCCGGCAAACGCGAAAGCGCGCTTGCTATACTCACCGTCATGCTCAAAGACACCATGGAGGCAGGCCGAGAGCTGACCGACGCGGCGCTTGAGCGCCTGCTGCCTCCGGCCACACAGTATCCAGTTTCCATTCATCGCGCCATGCGTCACAGCGTCTTCGCCGGTGGCAAGCGCTTGCGGCCCACTCTGTGCATGGAAGCTGGCCGCATGGTGGATGGTTCCCTTCCCCGTGGAATCGAAGAGTTAGGCGCCGCTTTGGAAATGTTGCATACCTATTCCTTAATCCACGACGATCTTCCAGCGCTGGATAACGATGACTTGCGTCGCGGCCGGCCGACCTGCCACAAAGTTTTTGGCGAGGCCATTGCCATATTGGCAGGCGATGCGCTCCAAACTCTGGCGTACGAAACGCTGGCGCGATTGCATTGTCCTGCGGAAGCTCGCGTGCGCATCATCGAAGAGATCGCTCATGGCACTGGCACCGTGGATGGCATGATTGGCGGTCAGGTGGTCGATCTCGAAGCTGAGCACACCAAACCAGACGTGCAAATGTTGGAATACATTCATCGCTCGAAGACTGCGGCTCTGATTACCTCCAGCGTGGTCAGCGGCGGTCTTTACGCAGGCGCGGATGGGAATACGGTTGAGAAACTGAGGTCGTTCGGAAGATCCGTCGGGTTAGCCTTTCAGATCGTGGATGACGTGCTCGATGTGACGCAGACTTCTGAGCAATTGGGAAAAACTGCAGGCAAGGATATGGCAGCAGAAAAGGCGACTTACCCAGCTTTGTTCGGCATCGACGAATCGTTGAAGAAAGCCGACACGCTGGTGGAAACAGCCTTGGCTTCGCTGGATGGGTTCGGCGAGCGCGCAGATACTTTGAAGGCGCTGGCGCGTTTTTTGGTGGAAAGGAAGAAGTAACGCGGGCATCCCTTACTATATGCAAACGACACCTCTCGACATCCTCGCTATTGCTGCCCACCGCGATGACGTCGAACAAACTTGCGGGGGCACGTTGTTGAAGATGGCGCAGCACGGACGGCGCACTGGCATTCTCGATCTCACGCGAGGCGAGATGGGAACGCGGGGCACGGCGGAAAGCCGTGCGCAGGAGGCAGCGGAGGCCGCAAAGATACTGCGCGTCTCGTGGAGGGATGCTCTCGATATCCCGGATGGGCGGGTCGAGAACACCTGGGAGAACCGGTTGAAAGTGGCGCGCGTAATCCGGGAGCAGCGGCCTCAAGTCGTGATTCTTCCCTACTGGAAGGGACGCCATCCCGATCACTACACGGCGTCGACGCTGGGATATGAAGCCTGCTTTCTCTCAGGATTGGCCAAGCTGGATGTAGCGCGGGCGTCTTCGTCCGCGAAGCAAGATGTCGATGACAAAAGTCTTCCGCCTCATCGGCCCTTCAAAATTATCTATGCGACCCTTTACTACGATGTTCGCCCCACGTTCGTTGTAGACATCACGGAACTCTTTGAGGCTCGTTTCCAAGCGCTGATGGCCTACAAGTCGCAGTTCAGCGATCAAGAAGCTGGCAAAGACCTTTTCCCTGCTCAGGGCGAGATTCGCGCCCGCATTGAAGCCATGGCACGATTTTACGGCCTGCTGGGAGGCGTGACCTACGCCGAGCCGTTTCTACAGAAGGAAGTGGGCTTGGTGGAAGATCTGACGCTGATTCCAGTGAAGTCGATCTGAACGCCGCCTCAAACGCTAGTTTCGTACTCTGCCTTTGCATTCAGCCCGCAGACTGTCGAAGCGTTTGGCGTTGTCTTCCTCTTTCGCCTGACCAAATTTCCAGCATTTCAAGAATGTGTCGGCGAGTGGCGGACTACTTCGCACTGCTTCCTCGACCCGCGGAAAGAAGCGGCTAAAGTGGTGCTGCAGCAAATGCTCAAGCAGGCACGTTGCTACCGCAGTGCGGAGTTCTTCATCGGCGCTGCTACCCCAGCGAAGAATGAATGACCAGATGGCATCGGGTTCCTCTTGAATAAAATCTTCGATCGCTATGATCGCCTGCCACCTGGGATCACACTCTCCTTCAGCGGCAGCCTGGCCCGGCAGGATGCGCTCGGCACGTTCAATCGCATTCCGAACGTCCGTAGCCTTGAGCGGCGCGGTCTCTCGTTTCTCGTCGTCCTGCAGCATGCCCTGATCACGAAACCACTATGGCTGGTCCGATTTCTACTTCTTAACCGCAACTGCAACCCCGTCCCTGATTGGCAAGATCGTCGTAAACAGATCCGGAGAGCTGTAGAGCAGGCGATTGAATTCGAGGATGGCTTTCGTCGTCTTGTCAGGATTCTTCTGGGCGACTCGGCCGCTCCACAGAACGTTGTCCGTAACAAATAACCCACCCTTGCGCAGACGCGGCAGAGCCAGTCGGAGCACGCGCGGATAGTCTTCCTTGTCAACGTCGTTGAAAATGATGTCGAACTCTTGCTTGTGTTCGGAAAGAAGCTCCAGGGCATCGCCGGTCGACACATTGATGCGCGACGCAACCCCGGCCTTCTCGAAATATCCGCGGGCTTCCTCGGCATTCTTTCGATCGCCGTCGGTGTAGAACACCAGCCCGCCAGTGCCCACGGCTCGCGCCCACCAGATGGTCGAGTATCCAATGGCAGAGCCCATCTCGAAAACGGTTTTCGCTCCAATCATGAGCGCCAGTTGGTGCAGAATGCGGCCGACGGCTGGACCAACAATGGGAATGTTTCGTTTAGCAGCTTCCTCTTCCATTTTCGCCAGCACTTCATCGCGCGCCGGAAGCATGGAATAGAGGTAGTCTTCGACCGGCTCGGCGGTGATGCCAGACATCTGCCAATCTGGCTTGGTTGCTTTTGACTTTGCCAATTCGTCTCCTTGCAGGACAGCTGAGGTTTGCTCATCTTGACGGGTGAGACCCGTCCTTCACAAGCTTTACGAAATTGTCTCGCCCGGCTTCATCTCCCGGACTTCCACTTCGGGCACGAGCTTTTGCAACTCGCTCGGCCTACCCGTCAGCACTGGGAAGGTTCCGAAGTGCATGGGAATGACGGTTTTCGTCTTCAGGAGCTTGCAGGCATAGGCGGCTTCGCGCGGCCCCATAGTGTAGTGATCGCCAATCGGAATCATGGCAATATCTGGCGCATAAAGCTCGTTGATGATCCGCATATCGCCGAAGACGTTGGTGTCGCCGGCATGATAAATCTTTACTCCGTTGGCGAATTCGACGACGTATCCGCACGCTTCGCCGCCGTAAACAATCTGATCCCCGTCCTGAATGCCACAGGAGTGGTCGGCGTGCACCATGGTTACTTTGATGTCGGCGACGGTTTGCGTGCCTCCCTTGTTCATGGCCGAGGTCTGCTTCACGCCTTTTTTCTCCAGCCATCCGCACAACTCGGGGATGCCGACCACCTGGGGGTTGTGCTTTTTGCCGATTTCGACGGCGTCCCCGATGTGATCGAAATGGCCGTGCGTGCAAAGCAGAACGTCGACTTTCTTGACGATCTTGTCCTTATCCGGGCACATAGGATTTCCCATGACCCAGGGATCGATCAGAATTGTTTTACCTCCGGGTGTTTCAACCCGAAACGTTGCATGGCCCAGCCAGGTCAGTTTGATGCCGTTGAGGTTCATATTATTGGGATCGCAGTTGGCACTTAGCAATTGGCATTTGGCCCTTCAAGAATACGGCCGACTCCCGCGAACGTCCGCTGGCTAAATGCTAAGTGCTAAATGCTAACTGCTAGTTTAATATAGTTCGCCGTGACTGAACTCAAGGTTCTAATCTCGCGCGAACAGATCGCGCATCGCGTGGGTGCGATGGGTGCGGAAATCACCCGGGACTTCTCCGGACAAGCGGTAATCCTGGTCGGCGTACTCAAGGGCGCGACGATTTTCCTCAGTGATTTGGCACGCCAAATCCAACTCGATGCTACCTTCGATTTCATCGGAGTTTCGAGCTATGGCAACCGGCCCAGCCCGGCCCATGAACTGCAGTTCGGATGGGATTCGACCGGCGAAGTGCAGCTAACCAAAGATGTCGACCAATCGATGAAGGATCGAAATGTGATCCTCGTGGAAGACATCCTGGACACTGGTCTTACGCTCAACTATCTGCAAAGAATCATGCTCGGCCATCAACCAAAGAGCCTTCGCATTGCCACGTTGCTCGATAAGCCATCGCGGCGAAAACAGCCGATTAAAGCTGATTACGTGGGGTTCAGCATACCTGACGAATTCGTGGTCGGATATGGTCTGGACTATGCCGAGAAGTACCGCAACCTTCCCGACATTTGCGTGGTGCCGAGAGAGAGTTGATCGCAGCCATTTCTGAGCGACGCCGTTATACAGATGAGGCGTCGCGAGAGCACGAAAACTCCGGCTGTTATCATAGGAAAGTGGAAATGGTCGCTAGCCCTACTGACTTTCAAACCAAGGTCGATCCTCTTCTGTTGGAAGTTGCGGACGTGGTCAACACAACCTTGGACTTGGACACCACGCTCCGTCGCGTGGCCGAACTCGTCCGCAAGGTTATCGATTACGAAATCTTTGGCATTCTTCTGTTGAACGAAAAGACGCAAGAACTATATTTCCGATTTCAGGTGGGATATTCACCAGAAGTTGCCGAGCGCATGCGGATCAAGGTAGGCGAAGGCGTAACTGGGATCGCGGCCCAGCGCCGGGAAGCGATTCTGGTTGACGATGTTGCGAAAGACGCGCGGTACATTTCCGCTGTTCCGAACGTACGTTCGGAGTTGGCGGTTCCGCTGATCATCAAGAATCGGCTCATCGGCGTTATTGATATCGAGTCGCCACAGCCCAACCACTTCACCGAAGAGCACAAGCGGTTGCTCACGCTGATTGCTTCGCGGATGGCGGTCGGAATCGAGAATGCGCGTTTGTACACGCGCACTACGCGACAGGCGCGCACTCTGGTGTTGTTGAATGAAATTGCGCGCGAATTGACGTCCATACTTAACGTCGACGAGTTGCTGAAGCGCATTGCGGAGCTGCTCAGCCGGCTGATCGATTATCAGATGTTCAGCATTCTGTTGCTCGACGAAGCTGGAGAAAAGCTGCAGCACCGTTTCTCACAGCGCTTCCAGGAGAATATCGAAGTCAAACGCGAGGTACCGTTGGGCAGGGGCGTGGTTGGCTATGCCGCTCAACACAAGCAGGCGGTGTTGGTGCCTGATGTGAAGAAGGATCCGCGGTATATTCAGGGAAATCCTGAGACGCGCTCGGAATTGGCGGTGCCCCTGGTCTACAAAGACAAAGTGATCGGAGTGCTTGATCTTGAGCACACGCGGCGCGGCTTTTTCACCGACGATCACAAACGAACTGTGACAACGCTCGCGGCACAAGTGGCAATCGCAATCGAAAATGCGCAACTGTACGAGCAGATTGCCCGACAGGAAAAACGCCTGGAACGCGATCTGGCGATGGCGCGCCAGTTGCAATTCCGGCTGCTGCCGCCTACGCTTCCCAAGCTAGCAAATCTCGACATAGCGGCGAAGTTCGTCCCGGCAAGAGCCATCGGCGGCGATCTCTACGATTTCGTCGGCTATTCTATGTCGCGCACGGCCATCGTGATTGGAGACGTCAGCGGAAAAGGCGCGCCCGCGGCGATTTATGCGGCCTTAGTCAGCGGGATATTGCGGTCTCATGCACCGATCGAGCCCGGGCCTGCGGAAATGCTGTCTGCCGTGAACTTCTCGCTGGGGGAACGACGGATCGATGGCCAGTTTGTGTCATTGATCTACGCCGTCTGGGATGATCGGAATCGTACCTTGCAGGTGGCCAACTCTGGGCTCCCGCGCCCGATTTACTGCCACGATGGCAAAATTGAAATCATCGAAGCTACCGGCTTGCCTCTGGGATTGTTTGATGACGCGGACTACGATGAGTTCACCTTCAAAGCCAAGCCCGGAGACATGTTTGTATTCTTCAGCGATGGCATTCTCGATGCCAGCAACAAGGCTGAAGAACTCTTCGGGCGGGAGCGCGTGGGGGAAATCGTCGCTGCAAACCCTAACGCTTCGGCCGACGAGATGGTCAGATTGATCTTTCAGGCAGTCGCTGAGCATGCGTCTGGAGTGGAAGCTTTCGACGATCAGACCGTGGTTGCGATTCGGGTCAAGGGTTCCGCCGGGAAGCGTAAGTGATGCCCACGAAGCGCCGGGCGCAAGGCCGGCCTCCGGCTTTTTCCTACCGAGATGTGAAGCACAAGGATATTTCCGGATGGTCGTCAGGCTTTGAGCTTCATTGTGACCAGATGCCTCTCACGAGTTTGGCAGAGCGCTTCGGCACGCCGCTGTATGTGTACTCCGCGTCGACGATTCGCGAACGCATGCGCACCTTCGAACGCGCCTTTCGCAAGGTCCCCCACACGGTCTGCTATTCGGTGAAGGCGAATTCGAACCTCAGCATTCTGCGGCTGCTCGCCAGAATGGGTTGCGGCTTTGATGTCGTCTCCGGTGGAGAGTTGGAGCGAGTGCTGCGCGTGAGCCGAAGCGCTGCGAAAAAAGTTGTCTTCTCGGGCGTTGGGAAAACTGCGGATGAGATGCGAGCTGCGCTTGATGCCGGGGTTCTACTTTTCAATGTCGAGAGCCAATCGGAATTGTGGACGCTCGCGGAATGTGCCACGCAAGCGAAGAAAGAAGCCAGAGTTGCTTTGCGGGTAAACCCGGACGTTCCGGCGGAGACGCATCCGTATATTTCCACCGGCCTGCATCAACACAAATTCGGCATACCCATTGAGGACGCTCGCCGACTTTACGCCGAAGTATCTGAAGTGAAGTCCTTGGAAATTGCAGGCGCGAGTGTACACATTGGCTCCCAGATCACCGATGTGCAGCCGTTCGCTGCAACGATGGAGCGAGTGGCGGAGCTGACGCGGGCTCTGCGGGCAGACGGTCACGCAATTAAATACATTGACGCGGGCGGCGGGCTTGGCATCGCGTATGAGAATCACGACGTGCCCAGCTTTGCCGAACAGGTTCTGGCCTACGCAGATGCGTTGCTGACACCGCTTAAGCAGTTGGACGTGCATCTTCTACTTGAACCCGGCCGCTCTATCGTCGGCCCAGCCGGGGCGTTGATCACGCGCTTGCTATACAAGAAAACCAATGGCAAGAAGAAATTTCTGGTGGTTGATGCGGCGATGAATGATTTGTTGCGGCCTTCGCTATATCGCGCCCATCACGAGATCGTTCCGGTTCGAGCTTCAAATGTGTCATCGGAAGAAGAACCGCACGAGACAGTCGATGTCGTGGGACCCATCTGCGAGACCGGAGACTTCTTTGCCCGCGACCGCGAATTACCCATCGCTCAAGAAGGCGATTTGCTGGCTCTGCTCGATACTGGCGCTTACGGAATGGTGCTGGCTTCGAACTACAACACGCGGCCGAGAGCGGCCGAGGTGCTGGTGGATGGAAAATCTGTAAAAGTGATTCGGAAACGCGAGAATATTGCGGATTTAGTACGCGGCGAACGCTAATTCTGTTTCTCACCCCAGACAACTTTTCCGCCGACGATTGTCTTCAGCACCTTCACGTCGCGAATCTTTGCTGGATCGATCGAGAAGATGTCGTCACTCAGTACAACCATATCCGCCAATTTCCCGGGCGTGATTGAGCCTTTTACGTTCTCCTGAAATTCGGCGTATGCCGAGCCCATGGTGTAAGCCTCGATGGCTTCCGCCACAGTGAGCTTCTGGTCGGGAAACCAGCCGTTGGGGTTCTTTCCATCCAAAGTTGAGCGTGTAACGGCGGCATAAACCGTCCATATCGGATTCAGCGGCGCGACATCCCAATCGGTGCCGAAAGCCAGATGCACCCAATGGTTTAGAAATGTGCGGAACGCGTAGGTCCGACTGGCGCGGTCGTGGCCGATGTAGCCTTCAGCCCAGCGTCCGTCGTCGATGGCGTGGTACGGTTGCACCGACGCGATCACATTCAATTGAGCAAAGCGATCGAAATCCTTCGCCGCCATATGCTGAGCGTGCTCGATGCGTAGGCGGCGGTCCATCTCGCCGTGAGCTTTGACGATGTCTGCATACAGATCGAGGATGATGGAAATGGCCTGATCACCGATTGCATGGGTACAAATTTGCAGGCCGGCGGCATCGGCCTTCATCATGCGATCGCGCATCAGGGATAATGGTTGCATCTCTTCGCCGAGCAATCCGCGATTGCCTGGTTCATCGCTGAACGGCTCGAAGAAATATGCGGTGCGCGACCCGAGCGACCCGTCGGCAAAAGCCTTGACTGCGCCGATACGAAGGAACGGCCCACCAAAGGCGTGCCGGATGCCGATTTTCACCTGATCGTCCACTTGATCGATCAGAGGGGCGGCGTAGATCCGCGTAGTCAGTTCCCCGTTTTGCAACAACTCCGCATAAGCGGCAATGTCGGCGTAATCGGGATCCATGTTCTGCACACTGGTAACCCCGAGCGAAGCAGCGTACTCCATCGCCCGCCGCACTGCGCGCAGACGCTGCTCATGCGAGAGCGGTGGGATTACCTTGAATACGATGTCTGTAGCCGCGTCCTTCAAATCGCCGGTCGGATTGCCCTGCGCATCACGAATGATTACGCCGCCCGGCGGATCGGGAGTTTGGGATGTAATGCCTGCCAAACGCAATGCCGTGGAGTTCGCCAGCGCAGAGTGGCCGTCATATCGGCTGACGAATACCGGATTGTCAGGAGTGACAGCATCGATCAGCTCTTTGGTCGGCAGGCTAAGAGGACTCCACTTTGTCTCATCCCAATCGCCGCCTTGAATCCATTCTCCTTTCGGAGTCTTCTTCGCTTGGGCGGCAATGCGGCGAACGAATTCCTGCTTGCTGGTGGCGTCATTCAGTTGCACCGATTCCAGTTGCAAGCCACCGCTGACGAAATGCACGTGAGCATCGTTGAATCCGGGAAGAAGTAACTTGCCGCCGGCGTCAATCACTTTGGTGTCATGGCCGCGCCAAACATCGATATCAGCATTCGACCCCACAGCGACAATGCGGTCGCCAAGAACAGCAACGGCCTGCGCAGTGGGGTGGGTTTTGTCCACTGTCCACACTTTGGCGTTGGTGATGATGAGGTCGGCGGCAGGTTTGGATTGGGCCACCAGCTTGCTTCCTACAATACAAATCAAGATCAGGGTCGCGAACTCCCCGGATACGCGAAACGAAACCATGTTCAGCTCTGTCCCCATTTCAGCTTGGCTCGAAGAACATCGAAAAATGTCCCCTTGATGCGCAGCAGCTTGACCTGACGCTCTGACTTGCGGCAAGCGACGCGGTCTCCATCGAACATTGGCATGCCGACCTGACCGTCGATGCTCAAGTAAGCTTCGTCCTGGCCAGTGTTGACTACGATGTCAATCTTGCAGGTGTCGGGGACGAGCAGCGGCCGATGTGTCAGCGAGTGTGCCGCCACCGGCGTCACCACAAACGCGTTCACTGAGGGCATCAGGATTGGCCCGCCTGCCGCCAGCGAGTAGGCAGTCGAACCGGTAGGAGTGGAGACGATGAGGCTGTCCGCTTTATAGACGGAGACAAACGCCGCATCAATGTAGACGGCGCAGTGGTTGAG
>Ga0206956_1158_pt2 | contig 13754 bp, 10 predicted proteins | sample Alteio_BWOrgHeat_35_FD_153252 | JGI IMG/M metagenome (GOLD analysis project Ga0206956, IMG submission 153252) | Enriched cells from forest soil in Barre Woods Harvard Forest LTER site, Petersham, Massachusetts, United States -... | ecosystem: Environmental > Terrestrial > Soil > Temperate forest >...
CTGGAGCGCGACTTGGCGCTGCAAACACTGAGCCAAGCGGATGCGGATGCTCGCCAAACGCAAGTATCGATCGCGGTGTCCACTGAGCGCGCACGCATCCTGGAGAAAAAGCTGGGCTTGTTGCCTGAGCGGATCACTACAGTGATGCGTGACTCCGACAATCCCCAACTGATGCAAAAAATGAAAGCGCAACTGCTGGAGTTGCAGCTGAATCGGACCGAACTACTTGCCAAATACGAGCCTTCCTATCGGCCCGTTCAGGAAATCGACCAGGAGATTGCGGAAACCAAAGCTTCCATCGCCGCCGAAGATAAGGCTCCAATTCGGGAGCGCAGCAGCGACCAGCATCCGGATCACGAATGGGCAAGAGGAGAATTATTGAAGACTCAGGTCGAACTGACCGCGATGAGCGCACACGCTGAGGCCGAAAACACTTTACTGGCTCACTACCGGGAAGCGGCGAGTCAACTGGGCGATCGCGCGATTGAGCAGGAACAGTTGATGCACGATTTGAAGGCGAGCGAAGAAAAATATCTCCTTTATCTCAACAAACGTGAGGAGGCAAGGATTGGAGATGCGCTGGATCAAGGAGGCATCCTCAATGTAACCATCGCCGAACAGCCTGCAGTCCCCGCGCTGCCTGAGCTTTCCGCGCTGGGCTTCGGATTCATCGGCCTGGCGGGCGCAAGCACAGTAGGTATCACGGTGGCTTTTGTTGCTGACTATCTGAATCCAGCTTTTCGAACTCCGGACGAGATCGTTGCCTATTTGGGAAGTCCGGTGCTGGCTTCGCTGCCGCGCAGAAACGAATAAACCAGGCGCTCTATAACAACGGAGATCGAAGCACATCGGCGTTTCGTATGACTGATCGGACGACTGGGATGGAAATCGCACGAACACTTGCTCCAGGAAAGGGACAATGAGCACATTTGTCGATTTATTACCTCAGACGCTGGGTGACGTGTACGAGCCAATTGAACGCGAGGAATACCGCCAGACCGGACCCGTAGTTTGGAACTCCGAGTCCTTCGCCCAAGAGCAGATCCGCGGCTTAGTGCGGCAGGTATTTCTTCCAGGATGGCCAAAGCCTGCGCATCAGGTTGTTGTGAGTCCGGTCGATCAGGAGACCGATATCAGCTCAATCTGCATGCAGATCGGTCTGGCTCTTTGCGCACAAGTACGCGGAACCACATGCCTCGTAGAGGCAAATCTCAACAGCCCAGGATTGGAGCAGGTTGTAGAGAAGAATGGCCACGGTCTAATCGCGAATCAGAAGACTTCTGCTTTCCGGGATCCATTCCGTCAACTTTCCAACGAATTGTGGCTGATTCCGCGAAGTGACTTTGTCGGCGAAAACGAAAGTGGTTTGTCGGGCGCATGGTTGCGCGAACGACTTACCGAACTGCGCCACACGTTCGACTACACCATCCTCTACGGGCCACCCGCCGCGGTTGGCAGCGAGGCCGTATTGCTGGCCAGTCTTTGTGACGGCATGGTGTTGGTTGTGGAGGCGAACTCCACCCGACGCGTAGCGGCTCAAAAAGTGAAGGAAAAACTGCACGCGGCCAATGCTCGTCTGCTGGGAGCGGTGCTCAGTGAGCGGACGTTCCCCATCCCCGAGACGATTTATCGGAAGTTGTAAAAAGCTCGGTGTGGTCGGTCCGCGGAACTACGAGATGGACTGGATCATCATTTAGGCAAAAGCGCGAAGCAAGAATTCTGGCTAGAGGAAACTTAGAAACTTCGTGGAAAACAGACCAAAAATCAATCGGGACTCAATTGGCGGAGCCGCGCTTAAAGAATCTTCTTGATGACAGCTCTACCCAACCTTTGTATACCATTCACCCTTGAAGGAGCACAGTGGTATTCGATTCAAACCCGGTACCGCTTTGAAAGAAAAGTAACGGCCCAACTTCAACGTAAAGGCTTGCAGACGTTCCTTCCATTGCTCGAAGAATTCCACCGCTGGAGCGATCGCCGTCAACCCGTCTATGTTCCGCTCTTCTCGGGTTACACCTTCGCGTATTTTGATTTGTTGTCCGCAGTGCGAATGGAACTGTTGCACACCGAAGGGATCATTGGCCTGGTTGGCTCCCGAGGAGTAGGAGTTCCGATTCCGGTTAAGCAAATCGATGATCTGCAAAGGCTGCTATCCCAGAAGGTCCCATGCGCCCTCCACGCTTTCCTGAAAGTCGGACAGAAAGTAAGGATTCGAGGTGGCTGCCTGGATGGCCTGGAGGGAATCCTGGAACAGGGCGGGGGAAAGAACCTGGTGATCTCCATTGAATCTATCGAGCGCGCAGTTGCTATCACGATAGAAGGATACGAACTGGAAATGATCTGAAGTGCGTTCCCCCTTAACAATCAAGCCCGTAACCCCGATCCGCAAATTTGCGTCTCCCTCCCGTCTGATTCCCGGAGGGCAAGCGGCCGGCGAGGCTTCCCGGAAGAAATCCTCCGTCACGGTCGATGGGCGATTCTGGGATTGGCAAGGCCAGGGAGGCCTGGGAGAAGCTAGGAAGCGCCGTCTCTCTGAAATCGTCGCGGAGGCGTTCTTTCCGAGGCTTTCGGTTCACGGCCAGCGCTGGAATCTCGTGCGCCAAGTGAGTGCAGACTTTTTCTTAATCATCTTTGGCTTTGCCGCGGTTGGCCATCTGATATTGCTTCTGGAGTTCGCGATTTACCGAGATCCGGCGTCGTTGCTTCGTCCCGAACCGTTCCCCACCGCCGGGCCTGGATTGCTACTGGTCTACGGAGCCCTCTTTACTCTGCTGGGCTTCTCGGAACGGCTTTATCATCCGGAAACCCTTCAAATACCGCGGCAGGAACAATTAGTGCTGGCAAAAGTAGTCTTTTGGTCCACAGCACTGGTTGTCGCCGCGGTGCGATGGTCCGGGCCTCACTTGATCTCTCTCACAACCCTGGCCGCCAGTGCTCCCCTAAATTTCCTAATCATGCTCGCATGGAGAAGGCGCTGGAGACACGTGCCGGTGCAAGCCGCGCAGGGCGGGCGCGATGTGCGGAACGTCCTTATCATAGGGGCCGGACGGGTCGGTCGCCAACTCGCAGCCTACATAAGCGAAGACGTCTCCTGCAGTCGCTCGGTCGTCGGCTTTCTCGACGAGAATGAGCCGATCGGCGGTGATGTGCACGGTCGACTGGACGATCTGGCACGCGTCGCGCGCACCGATTTCGTGGATGAGATTATTCTCACCGCCCCGCACCAGCCCGACTTGGCGCGTCGCATCATTCGGGAGGCACGGCGCAACCAGATCGACGTGAAAGTGGTTCCCGATCTCTTTGGATTTGAGCCGGACGATCCCCTGGTATTTGAAAAGTTCGGCAACATTCCGGTTTTAACCTTGCGCGAGGAACGCATGCCGACGTTTGGCTTGTTCCTCAAGCAAGTAGTTGACACGGTTACGGCTGCAGCGACCCTGGCCTTCGCGGCCCCGTTACTGTCAATCATCGCCCTGGTAATTAAATTGGAATCACCAGGGCCCGTGCTCTATCGAGCCGAACGAGCAGGCCTGAAGGGAAGGCGGTTCCGATGCTACAAGTTCCGCACCATGGACACCAATGCGGACAAACTAAAAGAACTTCTGCGAGCCAGCAACGAACGCCAGGGGCCATTTTTCAAAATGGTCGACGATCCCAGGATTACCCGTGTGGGACGATTTCTCCGCCGATACAGCTTGGATGAACTGCCGCAGCTCTGGAACGTGGTGCGCGGTGAAATGAGCCTGGTGGGGCCGCGGCCTCATCCAGTCGATGATTTTGAGCGCTACGACCTCGGCGATCTGCAGCGTTTGGACGTTCCGCCAGGACTTACTGGCCTTTGGCAAGTGACAGCGCGTCGCGATCCATCATTTGAGCGCGGCCTGGCTCTCGATTTGGAATACATAAGAACCTGGACCCTCTGGAGGGATTTCCAGATTCTGTACAAGACGATTTCCGTAGTTCTGCACGGAAGCGGGGTATAGCCACGTCCTCAACCGCATACCCGACGACTCGAATTCCTGGGAGTGGTGTCCCGGCATGGGCGGTCAGCAGTTCTTTCCGGCTGCTGCACCCATTGATCGTGGCGCCGTCTCTGCTCTTCTTAGCGACGTTAATGCTAATGCTTTTCCATCCGCCAGACTTTAATTTCCATTCCATTGATCGATTTGCGTTTGGCTTGCTGATTCTGGTCGTGCTCCTGCGCGTATGTGTGCTACGGCAACCGCTCCGACTAGGCGGCCCAGTTACATGGCCCATGCTGACGATGCTTCTGCTCGCGTTCTATGGCGTGGTTTCGCAACCCAATAACGCTGAGACCTGGAGCTTGTTCGCGGCCAAATGGCTGGTGCCCTTCACCCTTTATCAGCTGGCGGCCTACATTTTCGATGACGCTCAATCGCTGCGAAGGTTTGAGACGTTTTCTCTTGTCGTGCTGGGATACCTGAGTCTAACCGCCATATTCTTCTTGATCGACGCCAAGCAATTCATCTTTCCTCGTTACATTCTTGATGAAAGTTTGGGCTATCACGCCGATCGTGCACGTGGACCATTTCTGCAGGCTGTGGCCAACGGTGTCGCACTAAATTTGCTTGGCCTGCTTGCCCTCAATTCATTCCGGCGCAAACGGCTGCGGGCTCTACTGGCGCTCTTCTTCCTGGCGTCATTGCCTCTGGCAATTGTGGCCACCAAGACACGCGCCGTCTGGCTTTCTTTCGCCTTGTCAATTTTAGGGTTACTTTTTTTTTCATCAAGTTGCCGGCTGCGGCGGGCCTGCCTCTGCCTCGTTGTCGCTGGCGGCATAGGACTCGCAACCGCCGTCAGTTTTGCGGATCGCAACGCTTCCCTAACTGATCGGCTGGAAGAACGCGGCCCCGTGATCTTCCGGATGGAGATCTATCAAGCTGGTTGGGAGATGTTCCTGCAAAAACCGCTTGCTGGATGGGGCGCGGCTGAGATGCAAACGGAGCTTTCCAAAAGAATCAGCGACTTTCACCAGGAGCAGTTCTTTTTTCACAATACATATCTTGAGATCGTCGTCCAATACGGTCTCGTTGGTTTAGTCCTATACCTATGGATTGTGGTTGATCTGTTCAAGCTGGGCCGACGCCTGAATTCGGCCACGACGTTTACACTCGGCGCTTTTCTGGATGAGGAATTTCGAACCACGCTGTGGCCGTTGCTTTTGGGTGTGTACTTGTTGAACGCGTCTTTTGTGGTGATGAATTATCAATTCGTGAATGGTTTTCTGTTCACGCTGGCTGGTCTGCTCGCCGCACAAAACCGCCGCCACGCAGAAACTCGGCTCGTTGCTTCGGCAAGTTAATGCCAACGGTTGTCTATCTGGCGAATCAATTCCCCTCTCCGGTTGAGCCCTATGTTGCAGACGAAATTCGAGAGATCCGCAGACGCGGTGTTACCGTGATCCCATGCAGCGCGCGCCATGCCTCAACTGACCTTGACTCCGACCTTGGAGTCTTCACCGCCGAAACTCTGTATCTGCAACCCGTCCGTCTCAAGCTGGCAATTTACGCTGCATTCTTGTGCATCCTGAAATTCCCTCTGCTCAAGGATTTCTTTTATCGCGCGCTCTTCCAGGGCAGCGAGCCGTGCCCTCGGCGGGTGCGCGCTCTTCTACATACCTGGCTTGGACTCTACTACGCGCTTCTGATCAGGGGATCCCGTCCCGAGCACATCCATGTCCACCACGGGTATTTTTCATCGTGGATCGCGATGGTAGCTGCCCGGTTGCTGGGAATCGACTTCAGCATGACGCTGCATGGATCGGACTTACTGCTGCACCCGGCATATCTCGATTTAAAGCTGAAGCAGTGCAGTTTTTGCGTAACCATCTCCGAATTCAACCGAAGCTACATTCTCGAACGCTATCCCGAGATTCAACCGGCCAAAATCATAGTTCGACGCATGGGGGTCGACCCGGGCGACAGTCCCATCAAAGTTCCCCGCAGAGGTCCGCTGACCATGCTTGCAGTGGGACGTTTGCATCCGGTAAAAGACCACGACTTCCTGGTTCGAGCGTGCCGCATGCTGAAGGACCGCGGCCTCGCCTTCGTTTGTCTGATCGCAGGCGACGGTCCAGAGCGGGTATCGATTGAAGGGATGATTCGGGACTTGGACCTCCAAGACGAAATCCACCTCCTCGGCCATTTGTCGCGCCACCAACTCGACGTCTGCTACGGCGCTGCCGACGTGGTCGTGCTGACCAGCCGCAGTGAGGGTATTCCGTTGGTGCTGATGGAAGCAATGGCGCGCGGCATACCCGTGCTTGCACCCACGATCACTGGCATTCCTGAACTGGTGCTAGACGGCAAGAACGGTTTTCTTTATCGCCCGGGCTCGCTGGAAGACTTTGTCGCAAGAATCGAGTTAGTCCAGCGCTCCGAATCTGCACTCGGCCCGCTTGGCCGGGCCGCTCGGCAACATGTGCTTCAGTATTTCAACCGCGAAAAAAACCTAGCAGCTTTTTGCGATCTTATTCTTTCGCACATCAGTCCTCCCAATATCAGACCAACCACGGAGTTCCCTTTCTATGAGAATTCTCTATTGCAATAAATACAATTTTCCCTTCAGCGGCACCGAAGTTTACATGTTTGATCTTATGGACTTGATGCGAACTCAAGGCCACGAAGTCGCGCTGTTTTCCATGGCGGACCCTCGTGGTCAGCCCACGCCCTACGATCAGCACTTCGTGCCGCACATCGATTTCAAGAGCCCTCCCCAGGGATGGATTGCGCAGGCCAAACTCGCAGCCCACGCCATTTATTCCCCTGACGCTCGGCAGCGGCTGAGGAAGGTAATTGCTGCTTTTCGTCCTGACGTCGCCCATGTGCGTAATATCTATCACCACCTGTCCCCGTCGATTCTTTGGGAGCTCAAGGCGCAGGGCGTGCCTGTGCTCTATCACCTGAACGATTTCAAACTGCTCTGCCCTACTTACAACATGGTGGCAAAGGGACGAGCGTGTGAGCGCTGTCGCGGCGGGCACTTCAGGCACGTTCTAACCGAAGGCTGTTACGCTGGGCCTCCAGGTTCGGCGCTGCTACTGATGGCCGAAGCCTATTTCCATCGTTGGTTGGGAACTTACCGGAAGTGCATTGATCAGTTTTTGACGCCCAGCCGTTTCGCTAGGGACAAGCTGGTGCAAAATGGGTTCAGCGCAGAGAAGATTGCTGTTCTTCCCCATTTTCAGAAATTGTCGGCGCAAGCTCCGCCAAATGCTGCACCGAACGCGCCGATTCTCTACTTTGGCCGCCTGTCGCCCGAGAAAGGGGTTGCCGACCTCTTGTGGGCGATGAAGCATCTGCCCCAGGTGCAACTCCAGATCGCCGGCGATGGGCCACAGCGACCCGAACTCGAAAGCCTGGCTCGCGACCTGGGTTTGACTAACGTGAAATTTGTCGGCCACGTCGGCGGCAAAGTCCTGGACTACATGATCGCCGCGTCCCGCTTCACTGTCCTACCCTCGCGAGCGTATGAAACCCTCGGCAAGACAATTCTCGAATCCTACGCATGGGGACGACCGGTGGTAGCGTCGGACCTGGGGTCACGGCGCGAACTGGTGGATCAGGGGGAGACCGGACTTTTATATCCGGCGGGAAATGTGGAACAACTAGGGAAAGCTATCTTATTCCTCGTAGAGCGGCCTGAGTTAGCAATTCAAATGGGAGTCACAGCGCGCAGATTCGTGCAAACTCAACACGCGCCGGAAGCTCACTATCGCGCCATGATGCGCCTGTATACCCAGTTGAGGCCATGGCCCCCCGTCCGAAAAGCGGTGGCACCCTCGGTTACCCCTGCACCACTGCGCATCGCGTTTATTGGCGGGCGCGGTACCGTTTCAAAGTACAGTGGTATCGAGACTTATTACGAAGAAGTCGGCAAGCGGCTCGTAGAAATGGGCCACGATGTGACCGTGTATTGTCGAAGTTACTTCACTCCGGCGCTACCCAAGTACGAAGGCATGCGGTTGGTTCGCCTGCCTACGTTTCGCTCGAAGCACCTTGAGACGTTCGTGCATACCTGGCTGAGCACAGTCCACGTAATGTTTGGCGGTTGCGACATCGTGCACTACCATGCGCAGGGTCCGGCGCTGTTTTCGTTCTTCCCGCGGTTGGTTGGGAAGAAGACGATCGTCACGGTTCAGGGACAAGATTGGCAGCGAAAGAAGTGGGGGCGGTTTGCCTCGTTTACTCTTCGCCTCGGAGAACTCGCGTCCGCGCGGCTGCCCAACCGCACCATGGTCGTTTCGCGAGCTCTCCAGCGCCATTACCAGACAACGTACGGAGTCGAAACTACATACGTCCCTAACGGATCGGTGCTTCGCAAACGCGTCGCTCCGTCCCAAGTAGCAGAGTGGCGGCTGGAACCCGACAATTACATTCTGTTTCTGGGCAGATTTTCACCCGAGAAGAATTGTCATCTGCTGATTGAGGCCTACGAGAAACTCGACACATCTGCCAAGCTGGTGCTGGCTGGCGGATCGAGTTACACGAACTCTTACGTCGATGAATTGCGCAAGCATCAGAGCGACCAGATCCTATTTCTTGACTGGGTTCACGGCGCCGCCCTCGATGAATTGCTGACCAATGCTGCGCTATTCGTTTTGCCCTCCGACCTCGAAGGCCTCTCACTAGCTCTCCTGGACGCCATGGGCGCCGCCGTGTGCGTACTGACTAGCGACATTCCTGAAAACCGGGAAGTAATCGAGGGCACGGGCTTCACCTTTCAGCCTGGAGACGCAATCGACCTCGCGCGGATGCTACGCTTTCTACTTTCCGACGCGCGGACTCGAACAGTGGCCGGGCGAAATGGACAAGCGCGAGTTCGGGAGCGTTATCTATGGCCGCGGATCGCTGCTGAGATTGGACACTCCTATGTGGAATTGACTGACCGGACAGGCGTACTCGAGGCGTATCCTCCAGCCGAGGTCCCGGAAAGAGCGGCCACCGAACAAGTCGGATAAGATCCCCGGTTTCGTCATGGTGACAGCCGAAGCAGTCACGGGTGCAAACACAGGAACCGCCGAGTTTCCGAATCGGACAGCGTTCACCGTTTCCGCTGAAATTCTTGCTCAGTACCCAGCCCCGGTTGAATTCGCGCAACCGGTTGCATTCGAGAAGAATATTATTTATGCCAATTCGCACGATTATCCTGCTCAAAAAACTATGATAGAAGAAGCGAACTGACAGTTAGAACACTAGAACGGAAGACAATTGTGCTTCCGTCTCCGGATCGATGATAGATGTCTTCGTTAGTCGGTGCTGGGTCTGGAAATCGGCGAGAGCTGAGCAAGTTCGTTTCCCTGCGACGCCGTCTACCGGTCCCGGATGAAAATCGAGATAGGTGAGATAAAGCTGCGCGGCGCGCACATTCAAGTCAGGAAGACCCCCGGCAGAATACTTTTGGAATTCAGCGTTCAGGCGAATGTCATAGCGGTGGATGGCGTAATTCGGGCCATTGTAGCCGCGAGCGAACGACGCCCAATCGTGCGATCGTAGAGCAAAGTCGAGTCGAGAACCGACCAGAAAATTAGCCATCGCGGCGAGTTGGTGGTCCTCGGACTCGGATATCGCAGCGACCATGTGTTCCACGTCTGAGAATCCCGCCAGAGCATAATTCTCGCCCATAATCTGGCCGATGCCCCAAGAGCAGCTCTGCAACGCGGCAGTGCGATTCTTCGCGATGGCGAGTGCCAGCCGATCATACTGATGTGCTCCCGATTGTCCATATCCGCCAGCCGTTGGGTCGCTGATATCGCCATCGTCATATTTGCCTTTCGTAAGGCGGTGGAAGATATGACGCTCGTAGAGAATTTCAGGCCGGCGGTCGGGCATGTATCCGCAGCCTGACGTTTCGATCGTCAGCACGGTCCAAATTTCAACGGCGTGAACCCCTAGCTTTTGGGCGATGGACGCGAGCCCAGCGATAGATAGCGGCCGCCCGGCTCCTTGAAACGGAAGCGACGGCATACAATCCTCTTTTCTTTTCCTACCGTTCATGTGGACGTGCAACACTGGCGTGTGGAGCTCTCCACAATCGGAGATTCATCGGGGGCTACAGCGCTGAGCTTTCGGTAAAATCGCGCCTGAGAAATTCACAGATGACTAACCTTGGAAATTGGAGGCCTAAGAGCAAATGCGGACGACAGCGTCGGCAAGAATTGGGGATGCGGTGAAGTCACTTGAAACTACTCCCGTAAAAAGTCCCCGCACTGCGAACGCACACGATTCCGCTACTTGGCCTTTGCCCAGATCGAAGCATTCAAACACTCGACCACACCGTCAATAACCTTGCCCATTCCGTCTTTGAACTTTCCCTGATCGACGATCTGTCGAGTGGCGACTGCATTGCTCATGGACAGGGCCGTGTTTAAGAATGACAGGGCAGCCTCTTTCTTCTCTGTTCCTGAGCGGTGGCCGAACAAGCCTTCAATCCCATGCACTAGCGCAGGAACGAAGGCAATCGTTTGTAGAAGCGTGGCTAGAAAATCCAATTGTTATGCCTCTTGAAGTTTGAAACAGGGCGTACATGTTCTCGTGAGCAACAGGGAGGGCGTTAGACAATCTTGAGCAGCGAGTTATTTCGGAAAGTTGCTGAATACCGCCCTAGCGAGGAACATGATTAATCCGAACAGGGCGCTTAGGGCCAATCCTCCGACCGCACCCACAAGTCCGGATGTCACGGATGTCCTGCCTTGCCGAGTAGACAAGGCAGAGTTCACTTCATCGCGCCACTTGTTGTGTTCCTTTACTTGACTCTCGTACACTTCGCGACCGACGAAACTAGCTTCTTTCTGGCGGGCATCTTCGTGCGCGTGGTTCAAGAGATCGAGACGCCGGAGCATTTCAACATGGTCCAGTTCCAGCGCTCTTTCGGCTAGCTCAAAGCGCAAGTTGATGAAAGTTTTCTCGCGGTCGGCCGATTCGCGCGCGACGGCCATGAGGGCGAGCAAGTGTTCTTTCAAGGATATCGAATTAGATTGGTCATTCAGATTCATGGGGCACCTCTGCATTGAACTTGTTGTTCGCGAGCTACAGTGCGAGCGCCTGTCTTCTCATGGTGTGCACGCGTGTTTTGGAGTTTCTCGGTTGCGCTTAAAGCGGATAATCCACGTGCAGCGCGGCGCTATATCTGGAGTACTTAGGTGGCACCGAATTGTCGTATTGTTGCAAATAGCAGTCCTGCACCTTAGACAGTCGCGGAATTGTAAAAGTTTGCGTTGTGAATCGTCCCACGAGGTTGCGATTGTTGCCGGGGCCCCATCCAGCGTCACTCCAGCGGACCTCAATTCCACCGCCGCTGACTGGCGCTAAACCGGCATCTACGCTAATGGTAGTCGAGGTGACTTGCGTGATTTGTGCCGCCGTCAAGTCGGCCAAATACGTTTCACCGACCTGTGCATTGGTGTATTGGTTCACGAACAGGGAAGTTGTGCCTTTAGCGGCTTCGAATTCAAAGGCCACAGCCTTTGCCGCGTCGTTGGCAAACTTGATTTTGTAGCTGAAATGTTCGCCTTCCGGATTGTTCAGCGTAATCTCGACCTCGTTCACGATCGCGGAAAATGTTGCGCCCCTTGTAGGAACGGCGATGTTAAACTCGTCTCCGGGGAAAACATCGACGGCTCCGCCGGGCAAGAAGTCGCTCCAGACGTCATACTCACCTGTCCATGCTGGACCGGTAGTATCGTCCAGAAGCGCCAGAGCAGCCATTTCGCAATCTGCGTCAGTGCGCGCGGGCGGCTCTTTGGGATGACGCACTGCTCCGTGCAAACCGTTGTCGATTCCACGCTGTTGAGCGGCGATGCTCGCTGGATTTGTGATCCGCGCAAGTGCGTGGCCGAGGCTTCGGTAGTGAACTTCAATCAGTTGATTGGCTGCGGGCGCGTATTGCGGATAAAATTCCAGGGCAGAACTCGATGTGATCTCACATTCTGCGCCTTCTTCCAACGTGCCGACCATTTGCGTGATATAACCCTGGCCGGGAAGAGCGCTGCGCACCTCGGCGTCCACTGCTTGAATCAGCCGCGTAAACGCAATTGCACACTGGAAGTTGGCAGAGTTCACCAATGCGCAAGTGCAGAAATCAGGCGCGGCCGAAATCACTCCGTCATACAAGACAGTAGCGGGTGCGACCTCAGTCCCTGGGTTTGCGGGATCAATGTCTTGCAACTCCAACACAATGCGCACATCCGCGGCGATCTCGGCCCCACCGAATCCGCCGCCTGCGGGATGAACCGAAGAATGGAATATCTGCTGAAGGCGATAAATCTCCTGAGAGTACAAACGAGTAGTCAGAAGATAGTGATGCCCCGCAGTAGTAGTGATTGGCGTGCCGCTGCTGACACCATTCACCAGAGCTTGAATATTCGATTGCGCCCCGTTTGGCTTGACCTGAAACCCTGCGAGGCAGCCCGCGGTCGAAACTGCGCCGGGATAAAGTCCGCCCAACACGCCCGTAGATGCGGCGCTGAACATCACGTCGCCGTGCTCAATGATTAACGCCCCACTGAGTTCGACCTTTTCGGCGAACTGTACCACTGTGGTCCCGTCCACTCCAGTGCCACCCACAATTTGTAGTTCGCCGCCGTTTACCGAGACTACGCTCGATGGATCGATGACATTCCATAACGTGGGTTCGAGCGGCGAAATGAGGTACTCTTCGTCGAAAAGAGTGGTATTCGTTTTTGTGAACGGCGGGTGAGAAAGATAGAACTTGAGAGTGAGCCCGTCGCCGGCAAAAATGCAGGTATCCAGCATGTTGCAGTCGATGATCGATCCCGAAAAATCTACCGTGACGTTGGAAGCTCGAACCGAAATCCGAGCGTAAGCTTGCAACTCCCCCGGCGGCACAATCACTTTTCCAGATTGTGACGGCCCTGACGGATTGCTCGCAACGAATCGCGCCGCGATCAACGCTTCCTGAAGGCCGCCCGACGCACTCGTGATCGTGTATCCGGACGAATGAGCATTGAGGGTGGTGAACTGCAATGTTCCAGCCTGGCCATTCCCGGCACAAGTCCCGCCGGTGACTAACACTGCCTCTGCCGTGCCGGTCCCGGAGATATAAACGTAATACCATGGCTCCGTTCCGGTTACGCCGGTTGCACACACAGCCAGATTTACTGTCTGCGGCCCGGTCGTACTTAGATTGCTGGCCGGCGATTGCGACCAGCTAAAGTCCGTCGCATACTTAACGGCTTGCATCCCTGCCGTCACTCCGCCGCCCGCTTCGGGCTCGTATTCCCCGGCCGATGCAACGTAAGTCATGACCTGGTTGTTTGTCGGCGTTGTCGTCGCCACGGGAACATTTTGGATGGATATCGCATTGCTGCTGCTGCCGCATCCTCCCCAACTTGAATCCCCGTGCAGGCACAGGGAGTTGTTTGCGGTGCCGGTTCCCAACTCGCCCGTGGGAATCAACCCGGCGGTCAGGCTTGCCTTCCCTTCGAGTCCCAGGTCCACGTAGTTCTTAGTCGAAGCCTGCTCGGGTGCAACCGGGTCTCCGCTGAGGGTTAGTGGTCCCGTCATCGTACTGCCCGCTGTACTCACGTACGATCCATTCCCGACGTTCTGCGTCGCGTTGTCTACGTATTCTTTTGTGGCTGCATCGCTTGGATTCACCGGCGCGGGCAAGCCGGGCGATACACTGAACTGTTTCGTGCCAATGATCGTCTCCGGTCCGCCAAGGTGCACCACGGCCGCGTCGTTGGCTTTGCCTGCCAGCGCAGCGTTCACGTA
>Ga0206956_1192_pt1 | contig 13634 bp, 16 predicted proteins | sample Alteio_BWOrgHeat_35_FD_153252 | JGI IMG/M metagenome (GOLD analysis project Ga0206956, IMG submission 153252) | Enriched cells from forest soil in Barre Woods Harvard Forest LTER site, Petersham, Massachusetts, United States -... | ecosystem: Environmental > Terrestrial > Soil > Temperate forest >...
GGCAGATCTGCAAGTCGTAGTGACGACCTCGGTCAAGAGCGTCGACGACGGATTTTCGAATCTGCTTGAAGCCAACCTTCGCCGCCAGTTCGCAGTCAGCAACCTCGAAGGCTCACGCAGCCCGCTCGATCACAAGAAATTGCTGGACATGTTGATCGACGAAGTTGAGGACAAGTACATTGAATTGCTGGAAGGGACGCGAGCACACACCGCCAACATCGACAACTACATCAAAGCGGTTAGCACGGCACTGGACGACGATTTTCAGACCCAGTTCTATTTGCCGGCCTTCCGAGGTGTTCGCGAGGCCAGCAGGTTCTGGGACGTGGAATTCGGACAGGTTGAAACGACAAGTATTCTGGCCAATAACCGCCAATTCGCCAAGGTATCGCCGCAAGCCACGATGGAGTTCGACTTGCCGAAGCGCGATATCCTCATTGCCGAGGCGATGAACGGCTCCATGGCAATGATGAAGACATACGGCGGTTTGCTGCAGGATCCCACCTTCCTGGCACTCACAAAGCTCAACAGCGGTCAGCCGACAAGCTCACCCGCCCAGGGCGCTGCCGGCGGGCTATCACCGGTGCGCAGCGTGCTTCCCGGCCTGCCCTCGTCCACCGACGAACGAATTCTCAGCCAGGCAGGCCCGGGTGGCCAATCGCTTGCGTCGCCGCTCGAATCGCTCATCCCAGACCCAGCCGTCTACAAGTTCGAGACGGGAACTGGTTACGAGATCAGGCCAGTAATTAGCCCCGACGGGCAAGCGGTAGTTTTCCACTTTAACTACATGTACTCAACAAATATTCGCGAGCCGGTCCGGGCTGATGAAAAGCACCTCGGACGGGTGAAGCAACACTACATCGACACAGACGTGCAACTAGGAAATTACGAACTTCGAGAGATCTCCAAGTACGTCGTAGCGCTCAAGGCGTCACGGACGGGCAAGGGCGTGCCATTGTTGCAGGACATTCCTGGTGTCGGCGTTCTCTTCCATCCACTACCTAGCGCTGAATCATCGCTTCAAGAGAATATCATCCTGGGTCAAGCAACCATCTTCCCAACCCTATTCGACTTGATGGGCTTGCGCTGGGCCCCCGCCATCGCAGATTTGGATGCCTTGCGCACGCGCAATGAGGAGTTCGTGGTACGGCAACGCCATCGTGACCTTGAAAACCATGTTTACGATTTCGCGACCAGCAAGGTCGACGAATTCCTGCGGATTCCGCCCGCCGAACGGCGGACCGACTTGTACCGAAGCCAGGAAACAATTCCGTATGTCCACCCCAATGGTTACTCGGGCCCCGGCCTCAATCTACGGGACAGTCACCTTCGCGAGGGCTACGACCCGCAGCACACCTATCCGGAATCTCACGCGGTTCCAGGGACTTCGCCAGACGGTGTACCAGTTCCAGGATTTCCAAGGATGCAGCCCGGTGGACCCGCATTAGGAGATCCGTTCCAGGGAACTCGGCCGGGCGGAGATTGCACGATACCGCCGGGTGGCCCAGCGGCACCTGGTATCGGAACAATAATTCCAGTGCTCCCGCCACCTTCCGACCTTTGGCGAACCGCGCCACCGCCAACAGAGCTTCCGCGGCCGGATGGTGCCAAGAACCCGGAGGACTATATACCGCTACCGCCCCCGAGGAGTACCATTCCTGCCCGGCCATCGGGCAAGGAAAACACCGACCAGGCGGGTCCAAAACTTGAGCTGTTCCAGGCGCCCCCGATAAAATAAGTGTTCATACCGTTGGCGTGTGGCAAAGAAATTGGTTTAACGGTGGCAAACTGGGAGGAGCCTAAACGAAGCGCCGCCGCGCAATCGGCGCAACCTATATGAATTGCCCGATATTGATGATGCCCGGTCCAGTGCCGGCCCGAACAGGTTTGGGGAAAGCGGGCAGACCGAGAAAGCCCCCGTCATGGGCGCACGAGTTCTCGGGATGGAGGACGGGCAATGGTCAAACGAAGGGGATGGATGCTGCTGCTGGGAGCCGTAGGAGCGCTCGGCAGTTTGGGGGCAGGCGTTTCCTACCATAAGACACGGCCGGGCTACCTTTGCGGTATTCCGGATTATGACTACGTCCATGGCAATCCCAAGGGACCGGTTTCGGTGTTCAGCCTGGATGCGATCCCCGTAATGCGGACTCCGCCCAGCGGCGACGGTTTGCCAAGCGGACTCGTACGTGAACGTGTGAAGTACTTCCAGCTGTCGCAGAGGGTGGTAACGCTAGATCATTGTTCGCTCTCGCGGGTCGTGCTCGTGCTGCATGAGAGCGGGCAATGGACGCTGAGCATGCAAGCCGATCAGAACCCGTGGATGACGGGACCGAACAATGAAGTTACGGGACCGGTGCAGCCTGGCCCATCGGTGAGTGCCGTGAGGTCGCCGGCACCGGAGCTCGAAAAGCAGACGGCCGGACTGAAGCGCAACTTATTCACCGTAAGAGTGCGCTGCCTTGGGGATTACCCGGTGCTTGAATCGCAACCCGCACTGGCCCCTGGCAAGCCAGTATTGGTCGAGTTGGCTCCGGACCCGTTTTGGGTGCAACGCGGTTGTCCATTCGATTTTTGGAAGAAGGAATCTGCGCCGGCGCTAAGCAATTATTTCGACCTAATTGATCGTGTCGAAGTCGAGTTCTCATATCGCTAGCGTGCGGGCGGCAAGGAGGCGGCAAATGCGGTTAAGACTTGGCGGCAATGCAGCGGGGATCATGATACTGGTGCTGGCCGACTTCATGCTAGTCAAAGCGCAGGAGCCAGTTCAGAAGATGCTTGCACCGCCCCCACCGCCAATTTGTCCCCGCGTAGCCGAGATGGTTGCCAGCCACCACCAACCGGTCGCAGTACCCCCAGGATTAGAAATTGAGGTCCTCGATCCCAACGTTGACCCGCAAGGCAATCCGACGGTACTAACGCGGCCGGCAGCAGTGACAAGCAGCTTCGGACACGATGGGCAGTTGCAGGTCGACATTCCTCCAACCGTCCTCGTGCACCGTTACTATTACACCGGCGACAGGAGTTTTCAGGCAAGACTGTTGCCGGGCGGGCCCTGCATCGTGGTCGTCAGCCACCCCAAAACGGGAGAACGCTTATACATCCCAGTTCAACTCCCTCCTGGGGCGCCTCGCGTTACCTATACCGATAGCAGCATCGAGTACGACTACGGTACTCAAGCGGTTACCATCTCATTCTGTTGTTTGCTTCATTGCAGTCCCAAGGTAACCTATCGCCAAGGTATAACTGTTAAGGAAAAGGTAGAACATTGTGCCGTGTGTGCGCGCGATGCAACCCGGCGGCTCGTTAACCGCACCGGTATCCCGGAATGCGCCGATAAGGCCGCGGCCGGAACAAAAAGCGCTGTCGTCACGACAGTGGACCGCGTAAATGACCTGGGCAAGAAACTGCTGGCGCCACCAATCGCGTTGATTCGAGCGACACCCCTCAGCAACCTGCTGAACGAATCACCGGAGGTCCGCGCGGAAAAGGACCGTGCTGCGGAGGTCAAACGGGCGGCCGATCGAGCGAGCCAGGCAGACTCGTTCATCAATACGAATCGTTAAGGGCCTACGGCGGCCGTGGGGAGCGCGACGAACATGCTCCTTGGAAGCAAGGCGGATCCGGCTACACTCTAAAGCAAGCTGGTGAATTCCAGGCGGCCGTTCTCTATCCAGCGCGACGTCACGTTCGAGTTGCAGGACTGTCCAACAACCTGTCTGCAAAGTGGACGGCTTAGGCGGCGCCAACGTCCCAGATCGAGCGGTAAACGCCGGCAGCCTCGCAGTGATCGAGCAGTTCCCGGTAGAAGGGGTGTGCCGACAGGGTAGCACTATCACCGATGATGATCAGAGCGCGGCGGGCCCGGGTCATGGCTACGTTCATGAGCCGGACGTCGCCAGGAAGCCGATCTCGCCCTCACGGTTGGAGCGCGCAAGCAAGAGTATTACGGCCTCCTTTTCCCGTCCTTGAAAGCCGTCTACGCTGTCAATTTCCAAGCCGGCGACGGACAGTCGCTCACGCAAGAGTCGTACCTGCGCGCCGTATGGCGCGATGACGGAAATGCCCTCCGCAGGCACTCCGGCGTCCAGCAGAACCCGTACCTTGCGGCAAACCAAGTCCGCTTCACCCGGGTTCAGCAGGCTCTCACCTCCCGGCTGCATGATCCATCGATATGCTTCTGAAGATTCGCAGTCAGTCAATTCCAGCAGTTCCACTGAAACTCCGTGAACGGATCGAGAGCTACCTGATCGATCAAATTGCGCAACCCTTCGAACGTCATTCCCATCTTGGAGGCCATGTCGGCAACTATCTGATGGTAAGGTTTTGGGTTGGTAGGGGCTGCCGATTTTTCGTTTTCTAAGTCGTCGTAGAGGTCGCGGCAATCCGAAGCGCCGTTGACGCCGAATTCGCGAGCAATGGCGATCCTCTTCTGCAGGTAGCCCCAAAACAAGGCATCACCAACGCAACCGAGATTAAAGCTGAAGCCGAGGCCTGTTCGGATGGTAAGTTTGACAGGATCGTAGTAAGCCAACTCACTGATGGTTGTGATGCCTTCCGCGATGTAGCGTTCGGCCACGTAGGTGTCGATGCCCGGTAGCTCTTGGAGTTCGGACTGCTTCTGATCGGGAGCGTCGGTTAGGTGTACATACTTGGCAGTTACGCGTTGGGCCACTGTCATGATGGTTGACGTGGGAAACGACCCCAACAGAAAGGAAAGAGGTAGCGATAGCGCGTCGGTGAAAGCAAGCGAAAATGAGTAAGCGACCGGCACGGCGATGGCGAACCGAAATGACGACCAGTAAACGTCAGCAGGGCCAATATTGTCGCGACCGTAACGGATGACTTGATCGTTGACCACCCACATGTAGGCTCCCAGAATCGCCAGCACGACCGATTGTGGCAACAAGCCTCGGGAGAGGTCGCGGGTTGCGAACCAGTCCATGATGGTCAGTTGGACCAGGAGCAACAAACAGCCGGCCACGCACAGCAAGAGCAGTAGCGGCAGCACAAAGAGCCGGCGGCCAAACTGCATGACGTAGAACCTCTCCAGCTTAGCGGCCGCGTTGGCCGCGTTGACATCAGTAACTGAGGGACGAAAGCACTTGAAGTAGGCAACGGCCGCTGCCGGCTTGAAGCCGTCCAGAATATCATGCTGTCGGCTTTTCCACCCGTGAAGAAGATAAACCCCCACAGGCGCGATCAGTATCAGCAGAAGGAGCAAATAAACCGCTAGAACGAGGAAGCTCTGGAATTGGCTGATGCCCACAGCCGAGTCGGCAAGGCCAAGGATCATGTGGTTCTCCGACAAGACTTCTTGAAATAAGAACAGCATATCGCCTTCTATCCAATCAGTCGAGTTTCCACAACTTCTCCGATTCATTTCGCCAGGACGCCCATGCCGGGCCCGAAATAGGGATCGTGACGAAGCAATGACTATTCGCGCCAACGGAGTAAGCGTGTTTCATGAGCCCTTCAAGGGCTCGATACGCATTCTCAGCGTTTCCGAAACACGTTTTTCTGCCAACCTCCTGGTTCCTCACGGCGTGCGTCGACATTCTACATGGCCCAAGTGAGCCTTTGACGCGTTGCATGGGTCGGTCACATCGACCGACGCGCCGACGCCAACTCTTGGCTACGCGATGCGGCTGTCCATGAGCCCTTTGTGCTCTCGTGTTATCTTCGGTCGAAAGCTCTCAACCAACCTAGCGCTAGGTGTCTTGAACCTAAAGGGAACGAAGGTAACGGACGAGGGCGTGGCGGAACTCAAAAAGACTTTGCCCAAGATCATCGAGATCCGCAAATAGCAAGAGAGCTTCACTCACTCAACGCATCCACCAGCGCCTTCAGCTTCTTCATCCCGCCAAGCTCCTCCGCCCACCTTCGCACCTTCAGGATCGTCGCCACGGGATCACCATTGCCAGTGGCAACTACTCGTGCGACCATCTGCCTGGCTTTCTTGCGACGGCCTTTGGCACCCTTCATCCGGCCCTTGACGAAGTAGACCAACTGCTCCGAGACATCAACACCATGTCCGGCGAGTGTGGAGATGACTTCAGCGGCCTTGATCTTCGGGTTCGCTTTCAGGACCTGGCGGATCTCTTCGGACTTGTTGACGCCGTTCTTCTTTCGAGGCATTCGGGAGGATTCCTTTGGGGCGAGATGGTTGCGCTAGACGGTGATTGTAGAGAACGTGTCCAGCAATTGCCACCTGCGTGGACGAGGCGTTACCGCGCCGCACCTGGAGCGTTCGATTGCATCCCGGAATTCATCCTGTCCGGCAAAGTCCGCATGTTGTGCGCGCTAAGAGCCTATCCGGATAACCGCATTTTCCTGTAAATGATGAAGGCGAAGGCCATGTGGAGCAGCGCAATGTAGTTTTGAGTCTTCTTGTTCCAGCGGATCAATATGGCGCGGAAACGATTCATCCAACTGTGAGTCCGTTCCACTACCCAACGCCGCGCTTTGATCCCCGCTTGCCGTTTGAGCTTTTGCGCCTTTTCTCCCCGACAATGAATGTGCGCCGTGAAACCGAATTCCTCAAGCAGTTCCCGTACCTCGTCATAGTCATAGCCTTTGTCCATGCACATGCCCTGCCGCTGTGCTGGCGTCGGCTGAGGCCTTTCGACGGGGATGCTTTCCAAGGTCTCTTCGACCAGTTTCATGTCGTTGCGGTTGGCTCCATCCACGGCCAACCCGACCGGTAGCCCGTTCGCCTCGACGAGTAGGCTGCGCTTCACTCCTTGCTTGGCGCGATCCGTCGGGTTTTTGCCGGTATTTTTCCCCCCCGAGCGGTGCCTTGGTCATGCAGCCGTCCATGCTCATCCAGGACCAGTCGATCCCTTTGAACTCGTCGTAGGCCAGCACGCCCACCTCCCACATCTCCAGAAACACTCCAGCCTCGACCCATTCTTGGAACCGGTCATGAGCTGTAGAACCGGGGCAAAACACGGTCGCATCCAAGGCCTTCCATTGGCAGCCGGTGCGCAGCACGAAAAGAATCGCCTCCATGCAGACGCGATCCGGCGCCCGGGGACGGCCACCTCCGAAACGGTGTGTATTCTTATGCTTGGGAATGTGCTCTTGAATCACTTCCCACAAATCGTCCGACAAGCGCCAATCACTGGCGACAACATCAAAGTCCATGACGAGGGTTTCCTACCCACGCAGCTGTCCCAATACCAAATGCAGCTGCACAGAGAAATCCTAGCAATTCAGGGTTATTCGGATAGGCTCTAAGCTCCTTAATCTTTGCATTGTAACGTGGATTGATCCTTTCTCCGATTCGCTTCGTTAACGCTTCCATCGCGTCGGATCTCTTGACCGCTGACTCGAAATCCTCACTGAGCAGGACGTGGATAAGCTCGTCCCCATCCTCCATCTCATCAGCCTGACGGAGCTTGTCGAGAATCCTCCACGAAATGTCGCGGGCTTTCGCTCGAAGCTCTGGCTTGACAGGTTCTCTATGAACCTCGGACGCGGTATACCAAAAATAGAGCCCATTAAGCTCCAACAACATCATGTAGATTTCAAATTCCTGCTGTCTAAGTCTGTTCCTGTGCTCTCGCATGACTTGAAGAGAGTGGGCGATCAAAGCCGAGACCCAGGCAACGACAACACCGGAGATGAACCCAAGAATGGCCTGCCAAATCCCGTCCATCAATTCCTCCCGATGTCTGATCGCTGCTTTCAGTTTGATTACTTGACAAAGCAGTGCTGCAGTAGATGGTCATGCCGGTCGCATTTGCTCCAAGCATCGCTCATCATCGTGTGCGGGTGCATTCACCCACGTACTGACGGGATCGAGCACCAATTCCGCGACAAAGGGCTTCAGCAACTCCTGCAGATGCGGCGATTTCGCAACAGCGGGGTCGAGCCACACGCCGTAGTTTCTCTTCTCCAGAATCACCGGCATGCGATCGTGCAGGCTTCGCACTTGGTCGTTCGCATCAGTCGTGATGATTGTGAACGAATCTATGTCCTCTGCCTCGTGGTGCCAGTGCTCCCACAGCCCAGCAAGTGCAAATGGCCGGTTCGTGGGTAGGTGAATGTGGTAGGGCTGCTTCGCTTGGCCTATCTTCATCCATTCGTAGAACCCATCCGTGGGCACCAGACACCGACGTTGCTTGTAGGCAGTGCGGAACGAAGGCTTTGTGGCGACGCCATCAGCACGGGCATTGATGAGCCAGTAACCAATCTTGATGTCGTCGGCCCAAGAGGGAATCAAGCCCCAGCGCATCAGTGTGGCTTCATGGTCCTGGCCATTGACAGCCATGCGAACGATGGGGACCTGCTGAGTTGGCGCGATGTTGAATCGTGGCGCCAGCTCGGGCCAGGTGAATAGGTCGAACTCGTCCTTGAGCACCTGGGGCGAAGAACGAAGAGTGAATCGTCCGCACATGGCGATATTCTCGGCGGAACCGAGACGCCAGGCAACAAAAAAGACCGGTGAATGCCCCACTTGTCGCCCAACCAAGTGAAGCACGCAGCCGGTCTACCGACACATTATCCGGTGGGGTTTCGCGTGGCAATGCCAGGCAACTTCCACCGCCCGGAATTTGCCTTCGTGGGCCGGAACAGAGCGCACTCTCGGCAGACTTTACCATTGCCCCGGCCATACCGCCTCCCACCTTGCCACCAGCCAAAATCGGCGTAGGTTTACCCACCAGAACCGACATCGTATCACTCACCAGGGAGAACGGTCCAATGCGCACGCTTTCCAGCCTTGCCGTGCTGTTCTCCTTCACCCTCGTGGCAGTTGCCGCAGACAAGACCGAGGGCGATCTTCCGAAGGAAAAATGGGACACGAGCTACCTGGAGAAGGAGTTCAACCTGACCCTCAAGTCCGTGAAATGCAGCAAGGGGAGCAGCATGGCTGAGTTCGAGCTGCTTCTTGAGTTCACCAAGGACACGTCCGACGTGAAGGCACTTGCCGAGTCCTTTGCAGGCGTTGGCCAGGTCCCGTTCAAGCTCTGCGTGTTCGATGGCGAAAACGTGCAGATCGCCTCGACGACCGAATTCAAGCTAAGCGCTGGCGTCCCACGACCATCAAGGCTTACGCGATAGGGAATGAACCGCGGTACGACGTCACCTGGAAGAAATTGAAGCTCCGGCACTGGGCCTTGTACTACGGTATGTCGGCCGAGGAATTTGCGAAGAGAAAGAATGAACAGGGCAAGGAAGGCTACAAGCTCACTGCGGAAAGTAGATCGAAAATTGATGGCGAGCAGCTGTTCACAGCCATCTGGTACAAGAACTAAGCCAATTTGGTTGGGGAAGAGGCGGTCAAGGACATCCTTGACGGGCTTTAGAAGGTCGAATACGAGGGCGCACGGAATGCCCCTTTGCCATTGCCGCTTTCTCTTGAGCTCCGGACTCATGGCCCCGCCTTCATCTTTCTTGCTGGATTCGTCCGCCGGGCGCCGCCCTTCAGAGCCACTGTCGCGATCACCAGCACCGGCCCGTCCAGGACCCTCCCGACGGCCGCCACGAACTGCGGGCTGAGGCGCTCCATCTTGCCGATCTCGTCGACGAGGAAAGCGTCCATTTCGTTGACCGGTCGGTCCAACTCCTCTGCATTGAGCGAATCCAGCCGTTCCACACCCACGCCATAGCGTCCGACCCGTCTGTGAGAATGTGAGCGGACGTGGGCCAGGATTACCCGTTGGCCATTGAGTCCGACGGCCTTGAAGCCAACTTTTTGCCCATGCTCACGGATTTCGAGTGTCAGGAATCCCGCCAGGTGCCGTCCGGCGAGCAGGTGAGCGAGCATCTCCATGACCGTGGTCTTGCCGCTTGACGGCCGACCGCTCAGGAAAACGTTCTTGTTCGTAATCGGAGGCAGGTCTGTGTTGGTCATGGGTTGCGGTCGTTGTATTCGGAGCGATGACTATCATAGCTGTGTTGCCCTGGCCCCTCGCGAAAGAAAACCGTCATGATCCTCTTCCGTTTGTCACTCGCTTTCGTCGCGGTCTGCAGCTTCGCCGGCCTGGCCCGTGCTGACGATGTCCCTCCTCCTTCCGAGACTCCCTGCAAGATCACAGTTCACGGCCGTACCTCGACGCTGGAAAGTATCGTCATCAAGAAGGTCGGCCAGAACATCCCGCGGATCTATCACGGGGAGCACACGTGCAAGAACACGCCGGGGTTCGACTGGTATGTCAGCCAGCACTATGCCCTCAAGGCCAACGTCGGCGACGACCTGGCACGCGAGCTCTTGACCCTGGCCGAGTTGGCTCATCCCCATTACGTCGAGGTCATCGGCAAGGAGCCCGCAGATCTCGACGACACGCGCCTGGCCCTGGTCCACGCCACGGATCTGGATAGCCTGCAGAAGGCCATCACCGGCGATATCGGTGTGCGCTGGGTGGGAGACGGCGGCGGCGTGACGCTGCCGCACAGCTTGGCCGCCTACATTTATCCCAGCGGCACGCTGCGCTACCATCGCAACGACCTTACCATCCATGAGTGCTTGCACCTGCAGGAGCTGAGCGTGCAGGGCGGCTTCTACACACCGGTCCGATTCAACGAGGGCATCACCTATGCCCTTGCCAACCACGTCTACGATCCGCAGAAGAAGCAGCTTACCGTGGCCGTCTTCGACAAGGCGCCAATCAACAATCCGATGGACTCCTCGCTCAGGCTGATGCGCAAGAAGGGCATCCCCAGCATCGAGGACCTGATGCGCCAGAAGGAAGCTCCCGAGTACGGCAACGAGGCCCGCGGGCTGCTGACCGCTTTCTTCTGGAGCGATCCTGAGCGATTGATGAAGTGGCGGTTGTGGCGCGACGAGCTGTTCCGCGTCGGCAAGGATCCCAAAAGCCGTGAGCTGGACATCGACTTGATGAAACGGCTGTCGGGAGACACCCTCGAACGGCTCGATGCCGACTGGAAGGACTGGGTCCGTGCCCGCCACACTACGTTCACGCACGTGGATTGGGGCTGGGAGCAGTGGGGCGACACGCTGCAGTCCTACGGCTGGCCCTGGAACAAGGATTACTTCGCACAGATGGACATCAACCTGCCTCCGGGCAAGAAGCTCAAGCCCGATCCGCTGCGGATGGACTATCCGCGCTCGGCGCGTCCGCCGATCGTGGCCAAGGTACAGCTCGGCGGCGACGAGCCGGTTGTTGGTTGCGTGGTGGACTTCAGCGAGGCGGAAAATACGCCGGGCAAGCCCGGAGGATGGGCCGGCCTCGGCCTGGGTGTCGATGGCCGCAAGCTCCTGCGCGTGGTCATCGACGAGAACAAGGAGCTGGTGCTGGACGGCAAGCTGCTCGGCCTATCTTCCGGGAAGAAGACCGCCGCTTTCACCGAAGAACTGCTCGAGCTGGCCCGAAAACACCGACGCGTCGGACTGAGCATCAAGATCGCCCGCGACGCCGTCGTGACCACGGTCCGCGCAGGCGTCGAAGATAATATCAAGGAGATGACCTTTTCGTACGCAGTCACCGACGAGGAACGCAAGGGCCTCTTGGAGCACAACATGGCCGCGATCAGCCGCGATGCCCGCCACCTCATCACTCCCTTCTTTGAAGAGGACATGCCCGTCGAGGACCTGAGCAAACCGGCGCCGGCCAATCGATGGCGATTCGCCGCCGACAAGGAGACGTATCGACTCTACCGCGCCGCCTGGAGGCTTGGTTCCAAGGCTCCGAAGTCCTTGATTGCACTGCGCGACGAGATGGTCGCCGCCATGGACAAGGACGCCGATAAACAGAAGGCCGCAATCGACGCGTATCGCGCTCGCCTGGGCCAGGTCGTTGAGGACATCGACAAAACCGACTCCCCCGATGCAAGCGCAGTCCTTGGCGAACTTTCGGGCGCAGAACTGTCAGTACGCATCACCCCGGACGGCAGCTCGGGCAGGCCGCGCCTTACTGCCGTCATCCAGGGAGCAGCAGACAGCAAGGTGATTGGGACTGTTACCTACTCGGTGGATCCCGACGGGTCGGTTGCGGTCCCGGCCCAGCCTGACAAGGTCGAGATCGAACCAGGGAAGACGGCCAGCGTCGCCTGGGCCCTGAAACTGCCCGCGGAAAACGGCGTAGTGAAGATCACGGCGACGGCAAAGCTGCGCTGGAACAGCGTGGACGTAACGCTCACCGAAAGCCGCAAGCTGAAGTACCAGCAGGTGTGGGCCGTGGAGCCGTGACGCGGGCCTGATCCGGCCGAAACCGAGCAATTGTGGCAAGCCAGGTAAAGCCAATTCAGGAGTGAAGACAGTAAGTTGATCGTTCCAGCCAGATCCCGCGCACTGGGCCCGCGCCACTCAGTCAAAGCTATGCCAGGGACCGTGTTGAATTGCTTGCCCAGAAAGCTTTGCGCATTGCCAGCCAGGTTCACGAGCCAGGGCCAAAAGATGCCGCGTGCCGGCCCCCGGAGGCACGGATGCCTCCTGGTGCTCCCAGAATCGCGAAATGGCCCTTGGTTCGCCCTGCGACACTTCGTGCGTTCTTGGCGCGTCTTGCAGCTGGGAAAGGGCGGCGTCAACGCTGAATAGCAGAAACGACAAGGGAGACTGCCGATGCTCAAAGTCACAGCAGGACATGGGAAGACCGAAGAAATGAATTGGCAGCGTCAAAAACCTACTATCGGCCCGCAACGACGTCCTCCAGACCCCGACGAACCTCCTCGGCCTCAACCCGAGCCTGACCAGCCCGAACCGCTTCACGAGGAACCTGAACCTCTTCGCCGTGAACCCGAACCATTTCAGCCCGAACACGAACCCTTGGAGACCAACCAGGGAAAACCGAATGCAATTAGGGTGCCTTGTTTGCAGCCTTGACCACCCTCATCCCTTGCCCCGGCTCATGCAGCACTTCTTGAACATCTCGGTCCAACCCAAGAATAGAAATTGCTTTCTCCGTCGCCCCTTTGCTCACTACAACTCCACGTCCGGGACAATGTTCTGGTCCGACTTCGGCGGGCGCACATAACTTTTGTCCGATGGCCTCCGTGGAGGCAACTTCAGCGGCGGCGGTGTGGCGTCCTCGTAGGGAACCATGCTCAGGATGTGGGCGATGAGGTTCAGTCGGGCACGATGCTTGTCATCGGCCTCGACGGTATACCACGGCGCTTTCTTGATGTCGGTGTGCTTGAACATCCTGTCCTTGGCCTTCGAGAACTCCACCCACTTTCCCCGTGATTGGATGTCCATCTCGCTCAGTTTCCAGGGACGGGAGGGATTCCCAGCCCGCTCAAGGAAGCGTCGTTCCTGCTCCTCGTCGCTGACGGAGAACCAGTATTTGAGCAGGATGATGCCGGAGCGGACAAGCATACGCTCGAACTCCGGGCAAGAGCGCAGGAACTCGGTGTACTCCTTCTGTGTGCAGAACCCCATGACATACTCCACGCCCGCCCGGTTGTACCAACTCCGGTCGAACAGAACGATTTCCCCGGCAGCGGACAGATGGGCGACGTAGCGCTGAAAGTACCACTGCGTCCTCTCAGTGTCGGACGGTTTGCCAAGGGCGACGATGCGACAGCCACGGGGGTTCATCGGCTCGGCAACGCACTTGATTGCCCCGCCCTTGCCAGCGGCGTCACGGCCCTCGAACAGTACGACGAGTTTTTTGCCCGTTGCCTTGATCCAATACTGCATTTTCACCAATTCCACGTGGAGTTCGGCCAGCTTG
>Ga0206956_1193_pt1 | contig 13587 bp, 15 predicted proteins | sample Alteio_BWOrgHeat_35_FD_153252 | JGI IMG/M metagenome (GOLD analysis project Ga0206956, IMG submission 153252) | Enriched cells from forest soil in Barre Woods Harvard Forest LTER site, Petersham, Massachusetts, United States -... | ecosystem: Environmental > Terrestrial > Soil > Temperate forest >...
ATGCGCACGCCGAACTCGTGGTTGCCACCTTTACAAAAAGCGTAAAGGTGGCCAGCCCCCAGGGCACCCGCCCCTTGCAACAAACGCAAGGAGCGGGGGCACCTGGCAACGATATTGTTGACGCTATTTAATCAGGTTCTTGGCGGAAGTGGTAACTGAGTCAACTATTTTTCCGAACGCTGTCGCGAATATCCTGGGGTTGTGGGTGTTATCAAAGTCTCTTGTCGCGTCCGCCCATCTGTTGAGCAGATCCATTTGTTTCACTTCGTCTGCGATGAACAGACGATCGCGAATCGTCTGCAGCGCTTGCGTCTCCATTGCGCCGTATGCCCGTTGGTCCTCTGGTCCAAGCGCAACCATTCCAGTCCCTCGGAGCTCGAGCATCGCCCCGAAAGCCCGCGTGAGTGCGGTCAGCAATTCCCGGTATTCTTGCTTCTTGCTGTCAGCTATCCAGTGTTTTCTCTGATTCCGATTGGCAGCATACGCGCCAATCAAGACACCGACCAGAGGGCCGGCAACGCTCCAGACGCCTCTCGAGTGACAGACAAGCCAACTGACGAATTGATTCATATGGCTAACGCCGTACGCTTCACCGACCACCCTGCTGACGGGAAAGGCGAGGACGAGTTTTTCGCGGGCCTAGGTGTTTCCATTCGTATCGACACGCCCACCACAAGCCGATCAGGAAGCTGAACAACAGAAACAGCTTGAATGCCGTGAACTCGATGATCTCGAAAATATGCGAAATGGTTTCCATCGCTCGCCTACCAACGCAACCGGAGCTGAAAGTTACTAACTTCCGATTACCTTCCCACTATGGCATGTGTACGGCCAAAGGTGCTAGTTACCAAGAGCCATGTATTAATGGGTACATACTTAGTGGTGCAACCCGCTACCTAACAATCACTTGAGTCGGGTTACATCCGTAACGTTCGCCCGGAGCGATATCCTGTTTGGGCTTCCGCAGTGACAATATTTGTCACTTACATGGCCGATTCAAAGCTAAGTACGAGCCAGCCGCAATGCAGACTTGGAGAGCATAAGGACCAGCTCCATCATTGTTAAGAGGCCTCCGCCTCCACCGGGGCGCTTGCTCCGGGGAACAGCCTAGGCTTCTTGCGTTTCCGGCTAGATACGTCTTCTCTTTGCCGCTGTTCACGGGTTGCGATTGCTTCCCGAGCGTACGGAGTGGCCGCTTTGATTAAACCGTCAAAGCGGTAGAAGTTGGTTCCTTGGCCACCGTGCTCCGGGTTATAACGTTTTTGCCTCTCGATTAAGCCATCTTTCTCCATTTGAGCGACGTGACGGCGCACGGTGCTGGGATCAACTCCTATGCGTGTGGCGATTGTCGATTTCGACGGATGCGGAGGGTTGTCGCTATACCACCAATGCACCGCAAGTTGGAGGAGAATGTTTACGTCCACAGCGTCTAATCCGAGAGCATGTTGCTTCTCAAGGATGATCGAAGGAAGGACGGTCCAACCCGCCGTCATTAGGGGTTTGGTCCATTTCTTTTCGTTTCGCCGAAGGCTTTTGATGGTGTCTGCTTTGCGTAGTGGCATGTGCCTAACTTTACAGGGAGTTAGCCGCGCTTTCAAGTGGCATCCATACGCATCAATACCTAGGGCCCTAGGGCACTGATGCGCTGGAGCCAGTCACAGCACCGCCCCGGGGCGGGCGGTCCGTGCTGACCACCAAAACAGTACACAACCACAAATCACACCTACTGGACTAGACCGACACGCCATATGCAAAGACACTAACTCGGTCCTACGGCATCCATGCCCAGGGGTGCCACGCTTTTTCTTGAGCAATCGAAGGATGGCAATTCTTGGACTGGCTGAGGGCGGCGGCAAAAACAGGCCTCCTGGGTCGCTTGTTCCGCTGCGCAAGGGTTCTGGTGCGTGAAACCGATTCCTTGGGGAAAGTTCGAGGCCCTACAGCTGGGGGAAGAAGAAATGTACTCCGGGGAGTTGGGGGCGTCAAGGGCGGCGGGCAGGTAGTGTCCGCCGTGCGGGTGCGGATGGTTGGCTCCCTGCGGGGCCTGGGTCGAATCTGCGGGTTTGGCGGCACGGCTGAAGCCGTGCCCTTCCCTTTCACGGTTTGGTCTGTTTTGCGCAGGCCGGGATTCTGGCACGGGCAAGAAACAGCAGATTCCTCGCTTTGCTCGGAATGACAACGTTTAATAATGACAGGGTCGCTGTGATCAGTGAAAACGCAAGGTCCCTCGACTTCGCTCGGGATGACAATTTTACGGGGCTTGGTGGCGCGGCTGAAGCCGTGCCCTTCCCGAATCCTGGGCCGGATCGGATATGGCTGTCATCGTTGCGCTTGGCAGCAGCAGTACGCGAAATCGGACGCAAATAGAACGGCCCCGGTAATCAGCCGGGGCTGCAATTTTTGAATACTGAACGCCGTCCGCGAAGCATCTTTAGGATAACTCTGCCAGCGGCGTTGTCAAGCACATTCACATTTCATCGAGTGGCTACGGAGGGCGAGGGACTCGAACCCTAATGGCTGATAAGCCACTCGACCGTTTCGCGGACGGCGTTCAGTACCCACTGGAAACATCCTCCAAACACCGTCTGCCTGCGTAATTGTATGAGGCGGCGATCTCGTCGCGGCGCGATTCCCAAACTAAATCGGGGCTGGGTTCCGAATTGGGACCGCCACGGCCGGCACGCCGACAGCAGTGTCCGCCCTACACGCTACTTGGGAGGGCGCATGAGGTCCCAGGCTTCGCGGTTGGGTTCGTGGATTCCGCCGCGGTGGTCCTTCGGGCGGAGGGCTAGGCAGGTGGGAGTTTCTCGAATGGGAAAGATGAAATAGGAGTCGTCGGGAATGATGTGAACGATCACGAAATCGATTTCGGTGGGCAGGTAGGGGATCACGCTTCCGCAGGAGTGGCGGGCCGGGCTGACGTGGTACAGGCCGTTAATCAGGCTGGCGGTGCATTTTATTTGCACGCGCCAGAGTTTGTCGCCTTCGGGCCAGCCGCGGCTGATGAGGATGAAGTCGAAACGTTCGCTGTCGCCGTAGGGCTTGGCGATTCCGAAACCTTCGCTGGCGGCTTTGTAAGCGAAGGCTAATTCAGAGAGTTCTCCGAGGCGCTTGGTGTTGAGCTCCTGCTGGCGGGCAGTCTTCGGGCCAGACGCTGGTGGGCGTCCGGGCGGAGAGCTGCGTTTTCGCATTGTGCGAGCTGGAACCTGGGCGCGAGCTGGGGCCCGAGGCTGATCCTGTTTAAGTTGACCCTGTTTAAGTTGTTTTCTGGGAGATTATCGAGCTAATTCCAGAATAGCAGATCGAGAAGGTAAAAGTGCCATGGTTTCGACATTTATTTTATGAATCAAATCAGAGCTTTGCGGGGAAAAGGGGGTCCGAGGGGGCTTGACAAGATTTGGCCGAAGGACACATTTTCGGCCGGAAGGCCATCGTGTATGATGGACGGCCTTGCATCTCTCTTTCACAACCATCCGCGGAGTTCTGTTCTGCGTTGCGCTGGCGTTCTGGATTCTTTACTTCCGCGAGGCCTTTTTTCGCTCGGGGAAGATTAAGATGCATTGGCTGAAGCGAGGCATTGCCGACTTCCTCCTTATGTTGTCTATCGCGATCGTGACCTTCCTGGTGTTTACCGTGGTTCGCGGCATTCCTACGCATCATCGCGGGCACTGAGGGCGGCAAGCTAATCGAAAAATCTTTGCTGGGGACGGCGGCTGCGCCGGTGGGGACAGCTGTGATTGTTTGAACGTACCTATGTACCATGGTAATATCATGGCATGAGTCGTTCAAAAGAGCCGGGTTCCTTTGTCGAAGTCGAGCGCGTACAGACAGGCGTACGGCTTGAAAGACGGATGTTGAAAGTGCTGAAGGCGGTGGCCGAGTTGAAAGACATGTCTCTCGGCGACCTGTTGGAAGGCGTGGTGCTGCATGCCTTCGAAGGCAAGGCGCCGTTCTCCCCGGAGACGTTGAAGGAGATCGAGCAGTTCAAGAAGATTTACGGCCTGACCTTGAAGGCATCCGACAGCCATCAATTAAAGGAGCGCAGACGATGAAGACGATCTTGCTGATTATCGTTGTCGTGGGGGCGCTGGCATTAGGAGCGTTTCTATATCACCGTCATCTGCGCGGCTCGTCGAGCGGGCCGGTGGCGCATGTGCGCAACGAGTTCGAGTTCACGGTTCATGCCCCTTACCAGGTAGTAGCGCCGTTGTTTGGGCCGGAGGGAGAGCGGGGTTGGGCGGGTGAGCATTGGGATCCGCAGTTTTTGTATCCGCAACCCGCGCAGGACATGCAAGGCGCGGTGTTCACCATCCGCCACGGGCATCACCACGCAGTTTGGATCAACACGGCGTTCGACACAGCCGCCCACCATTTTCAATACGCCTATTTCATTCCGGACGTGATGGTTGTGCTGATAGATGTTCGATTCGCGGAGGCCGGCGCGGAGAATACGAATGTGCAGGTTGCGTATCAGCGAACCGCTTTGAATCCTGAAGCCAACGAGCGTGTGAAGGAAATGGGCGACTCAGATCGTAACGGCGGAAAAGAGTGGGGCACGGCGATTAACGAGTACTTGATGAAGCAGAAGGCTGCGGGTCGTTGAGCGGGAGGAACTTTCGGTTTGCCCCAGCGGCCTCGGCCGCTTCAAGCCCGACGCGCGGGCATTGAAGCGGCGAGGCGCAGAGATTTACTTGGTTGAGGCTTTGAAACCGATGCTGGCGCCGCCGAGCGACGTCGAATAACGTCCTACCACTACGTTGCTGTCGTTAATCCCGTCGGAACGGGTGTCGCACTTGCAGCCCGTGGGATCATTGAAGGCGTAGTATTTGCCGCCGTCAAGCAGCCAGCCATGAACATCGCCGGCGCTGTCGTAATACGTGCCGGTGACGGAGCCTTTGTTGTTTGCGGCGTGAACAACGCTTCCCGGGGCAGAGGCCTTCGGATAGCCGACCTTTTTGAAGGTCTTGCCGTTGTAGATGAAGGCGTCGTAACTGCCGCTGGAGTTGATGGCAAACACGCTGATGTCGCCCGCATTGTTGATTCCGTACGCGTCGGCAGAAGTGTCACCTTTCACGTCGACGGTGGTGTATTTGATACCCTTCTTCACGAAGCCATGCTGGATGTCGCTGGAATCCAGGTAGAGGCCTGTGACCCAACCCTTATCGTTGATTCCGGTGGCCTCGGTTCCATTGGATTTCGGGAAATTGACGGCGGTGAATTTCCCGGCGGAGTAGACGAAGCCCTGGTTCAGGCCGGTCTTTGCGTTGACGCACCAGCCGACCGCGGCGTTAGCGCTATTGATGGCGTAGAAGGCGATTCCAGACGCGCCCGTCTGCACTTCGCAGGCTTTATTGTCGACGGAGGTGAGCTTGCTTCCGGCGAGGATCATCGCATGTTGGACACCCTTAGAGTCGACGTAATCTCCGGCGATAGTTCCGGCGTTGTTGATCCCGTAAGAGTCTGTCTCGGTAGCCGTCTTATTTGCTTTGACATTGGAAAAGGTGAAGGTTAACGGTGGCGCCGCCGCAATACCTACGGCAACGAACGTCAGAACTAGCAATATTCCAAGCATGGACCTTTTCACTGATTTCTCCTCCTAGAGAAAGTTGTGGTGACACTTCCTGCCGCCAACGCGAACCGGGCAGGAACTCGTAATGGAATGGAGCCCCCTCAAAAATCAATTTCGGTCGATGGCTATCGATGGTCCGAAAGCCGTTGACTAGCGCGGCAGTGGCGGAAAGTCGCGAAGTCGTTAAGGCGGCCAATTATCATCCTGGTTGAAGTGAAGGTCAAGATGAAAGGTTTTGCACTCTTAACGAGTTTAAGGATCCAACTGCGGAGCACGGGGGAGGAGGCCCGCGCCTACACTTGCATTCGCCGCAGATCCTGCCCGGTCATCTCTTTTGGTTTATCGATTTGCAGCATGGCTAAGATGGTGGGCGAAATATCTTGCAGGGAGCCTCCGGGCTTGAGGGTGAATTGCTTGCTGTTTTCTGAGATCACAATGAATGGGACGGGATTGGTGGTGTGCGCGGTATGCGGGCCGCCGGTTACGGGATCGATCAACATTTCGGCGTTGCCGTGGTCGGCGGTGATGAGTATGGCTCCGCCCTTGGCCCGGACGGCGGGTTCGATGCGGCCGAGGCACGCGTCCACGGTTTCTACAGCTTTTATTGTAGGTTCGATCTGGCCGGAGTGGCCCACCATATCAGCGTTGGCGAAGTTTACGATAATCACGTCGAAAGTTCCGTCTTCGACGGCCTTCACGACCGCGTCGGCGATACCGGCGGCGCTCATCTCCGGTTTCAGATCATAGGTCGCGACTTTGGGCGAGGGGACGAGCAGCCGCTCTTCGCCGGGGAAGGGTTGTTCGACGCCCCCGTTGAAGAAGTAGGTAACGTGGGCGTACTTTTCCGTCTCGGCCACGCGGAGGTTGCGGAGATTCATCTGGCCCATAATATTGGCCAGGATGTTGTTCATCGATTCCGGCGGGATGACGACGGGCAGGCTGAACTGTTTGTCATAGCGGGTCATGCAAACGTAGTGCAGATTCTTGGGCACGCGGTCGCGGAGAATGATGGCGTCGAGATCGTCAGCGCCGGGCAGATCGCGTCCAGCTTTCTCGTTGAGGCCGCTATTGCGAGTGAGAGCGCGAGTAATCTGGCGGACGCGGTCGGCACGGAAATTGAAACAGATGCAGGAATCCTCGTCGCGAATGGTGGCGAGAGGTTCGCCTTTGTTGTCGACACAGACAAAGGGGACGATGAATTCGTCGGTGACTCCTTTGTTATAAGACTCTTTTACACCCTGCACGGCGTCGACGTACTTGGCGGCTTCGCCGTTGCCGAAGACCATGACGTTGAAAGCTTTGGCGATGCGCTCCCAGCGCCGGTCGCGGTCCATGGCGTAGTAGCGGCCGCTGACTGTCGCGATCTTTCCCGTATTGTATTCACGCATTTTTTGCTGCAGCTGTTCGAGATAGCCGGCTCCGTTGGTGGGCAGGGTGTCGCGGCCATCCATGAAAGCATGGACGAAGACGCGGTCGACGCCATTCTGTTTGGCCATGCGGAGCAGCGCATAGAGATGAGTCTGGTAGGAGTGGACACCGCCGTCGGAGAGCAAGCCGAACAAGTGCAGACGGCGCCCTCCGGAGCGGGCGTTTTTCATGGCGGCGAGCAGAACGGGATCGGAGAAGAACTCACCATTCTGGATCATGAGCTCGATGCGCGTGCTGTCCATGTGCACGATGCGTCCGGCACCGATGTTAAGGTGGCCCACCTCGCTGTTGCCCATTTGACCATCGGGCAGTCCGACGGAGGGGCCGCTGGTCTGGATTAGCGTGTTGGGATATTCGCGCAGGAGGCGGTCGTAAGTGGGCTTGCGGGCGAGAGCGATGGCATTAGCTTTGGTCTCGGCACGGTACCCCCAGCCGTCGAGAATGATGAGGACGAGTGGTTTGGGACGGGTCATTGGTTCTCAGCTTTCAGAAAAAAACGCGCCACGGACTTGCGCGGATGAACGCGGATCTGAATTCTTGTCACTTCCCTACGCTGCTAATTCTTTTGCTGGGACGGCGTTGTTGCTGGCGCGCTTTTTGGTTTGTCCTGATCTTCCTTCACGATTTGCTCGGCTTTTTGCGTGATCGTGTCCATCTGCTTTTGCATGCGCGCATAGGAAGCCTGCATCGATTCGGTGGTCAGTTGCGGCATCTCCCGCATCATCTTTTGGCCAGTTGGGGATCCGTAGAACGTGCTCATGGCGTCGATGTCGGTTTTGGAGAAATGCCGCTGGTAGATGGGGATCATGTCGTCGAGCATGGCGTCCATGGGCATGTCCTTGATGGTTTCTGCAATCAACTGATCGGCCCGGGCGATTCTCTCAGGAGAAGTCTGCGGATAACGCTTTTTCAGAGTTTCGTGGATCATCGCGGTTTGTTGTTTCATCATCGCGTCCATCACTTGACGCATTTGCTGATGAATTTGCATGACCTCGAATAGGTGCTGAATGTCTTCTTTCGTGGCGGGGGCGTCGCCAGAGAGAGTTACCGTTTGTTGGGCGAAGGTCGTGGACGCAACCAAAAGGAGAACCACACTAAGAAGAAAATTCTTCATAAATTTCTCCGAAAAAGCCTACCAGATTACCTCGACAGGATAACCCTCAAAATGAGGATCGGAGGTGACCAGCGGAAGTTTTTCTTCGATACTCTGCGCGATCAGGACTCGGTCGAAGGGATCGCGGTGGTGCATGGTCAAGGATCCGATCCTCAGGATATGGTCGAGGGTAATCGGTAAAACCTCGATACGGTTCGCTGCTGCCTGCTTGATCAGGTAAGGACCCGAGGGCTGAGGCAAAGGAAGTTTACCCGCCTGCACTTTAATCAGGATCTCCCACACACTGGCCGCGCTAAGCCAGAGGTCGTTGGGTCCGGTAAATATCTTTTGAGCCCGGCGGGAAAGCCGCTTGTCGTCCGCAATCGCCCAAAGGAATACGTGCGTGTCGAGCAGGGCCCTCATTCGTAGAAGAGATTCTCGATCTCCTTGGGCAGGGGATCGTTGAAATCGTCTGGCACAGTAAACTCGCCTTTGGCCGAACCGAGGAATCGATTCTTCGGTCGTTTTTGTAATGGCACCAGTTTGGCGACAGGCTTTCCAGCCTTGGCAATAATGACTTCCTCGCCCATGGCAACGCGCTCGAGCAAACGAGACAGGTGGGTTTTGGCCTCGTGGATGTTGATTTCCATGAGCCTAGTATAGCTAAGTCATTGACTAAGTCAATGGTGCTTTTTTTAACCTTTTCCTTTTGAGTTTGTGGCGAGAATTCGATTCGATGCAAATGCGAGTCCACCTCCGGCCACGACTATAAAAAAGATGAAATGAAGAAAAAGAAAACGATTTACAAACCATTCGACGCGGCCAGCCGACGGGCGTGACCGCATCGGCGACGACTTTGCGCATCAGCACGACAGCCTCTCCGAGCAGATAGATCTGCACTTCGTGCCCGGCCTCGGCAAGTGCGAGCCCGTGCGAAAAAGGAAATGCGGCTTTGGTGGGATTCGTCTGAGCCCCAGGCGCTCTTCATCAGAATCTTGAGCTGTTTGCGATTGGTTTGTGCTTACAGGGCGCCGGCAGCGGTCAGAAAAGGCAATGCCGCCAACTGCCCCATTCGGGTGAGAAACGCTCGACGTGCCATAAACCGGAGTCTCCTTTTTGAACCCGTTAGACGGCGAATGCTCGCTTCACATCGGGCAATAAAAGATAGACGAGAATGGCCACATCCACGGCGGCGCGCAGCAAGTGAAAAGGCGTGGGAAAGTGGACGAGCCGAACCAGCGCCGAAAGCAGCCAGACCACGGCAAAGATGAGAGTGAGTATGCGCGCCCAATTCTTCATCGCCCACAGGCCGAAGCCCATCACGATGTAGAGCAGGGCAAACAGCAGGAAGGCAACACCCAGCGTCTTACCCAGCCCAGAAACTAAACGCTGGAAGAAGGTGTCTCCGGCCACGCTCGCGATCATGTGTTCGCTAAGGTGCGTGATCCCGATGAGGGCGAATCCGACGGCCACATAGGCCGCCCCGCGCAACCAATGCAGGATAGCGATGAGAGTGACGCCCACTGGACGCATATCGCACCTCCCAAGCAAGAGTCGCGCGGAGCGTAGCAGAGTGGCGCGTTGGGGTCAAGGGACGCACTACGCCGCGTCCTGCCGCGACGCAGGCGATGTAAGACATTGATTCGAGTGCCCCAGCGGGTCCGCACGCTGTCGACGCATCTAAAGAAACAGAGGTGCTTCCATGAAGCGAACGTTTCTTTTGACAGCCAGCTTGATTGTGGTCTCCGCGCTTTCCGCGGCGGCCGCGCCCAACGTCAGTACCACGAAATCGCCCGTATTTCCCGGCACTTTGGCGAATGCGCAGTTTGTCTACGTTGCCTCCTATGATGGAGATCAGTTCGAAGGCAGAGTGCTTCCCGAAGATCGGGCCGCGATCAATGCGGTGCAGAACGCGATTCAAAGTTGGGGGAAACTGACGCTCGTTTATCAGCCATCCCAAGCCGACATCGTCATCCTGGTAACCAGCCGGCCTTCCGAGGATTTGATGGCCGTGTACGATGCGCATCAGCCCAGCACTTTTCTGTGGCGGGTTATGGGACGCGACGGCCTTCAGGCCGGGGAAACCCCGCTGGTTACACAATTCGAGAAGGCATTCGAGGGGGTGCAGCACAACGGGAACTAGCGGTCAGCCGACGACTGCGACGTCGCGGCTTTGACCCGTGCCTTGAGTTCTTGTTGAGCATCCAGTGCTCGATCCTTATCGGGCACTGGATTTGTACCTCCGCCCTCCGCAATCCCGTTCACAACTATTTGCTTCCTGCATTGACACCGCCGAGAACATCCAAAATCGAATCTCGCACGTACTCCTAGGGGAGTCCAAAACCACGCTTCCCTGCAGGAGACTTCGATGACACTCAAATTCAGAAAATCTACAAGATGGACGGTTTGCGGCATCGCTCTGCTTTCCTTTGCCGCTGGATCACTCTTTACTGCGCGACTCGCGCGCATCGAGCAAGTCAGAGCTGACAACAATCGCGTCTTTGAGCTTCGCGTTTACCACACTCTGCCCGGCAAAGTGCCGGCGCTGGAGTCGCGGTTTCGCGACACGACTTCAAAGCTGCTCACCAAACACGATCTGAACGTTGTAGGCTACTGGGTTCCAGAAGGTGCGCCTGCCTGGGACAACACATTCATCTTTATGTTGGCACATCCCAGCCGCGAGGAAGCGAAAAAAAACTGGGCCGCGTTTCTGGCCGACCCGGGATTTCAAGAAGTGCTGAAAACCGAACAGGCCGACAAAACCGTAGAAAAAATCGACGTAACCTACATGCGCCCAACCGATTTTTCTCCGATGAAATAGCGTGGGGTGCCCCAGGTCTCGCACTTTTCGAGACCTGGGTTTCCGCGACTCTGATAATGACCACCTGCGGCAAAAAGGGCCGGCTAAAACGTAAGATGAAACACCGACCCGCAGCCAGCGGTAAAGCCTTCGTCGTTACACTCGGGTTGAGCGGATCCCCCGACGGGCGTACTGCCATAGAAATCGCCGTGCGAACCTAAGACCAGGCCCATCGAGGGGATAATTGGGGCTCCGCTTTGGTCTTGTGTGAAGTCGTAGAGATCGGTTATGTGCCCTTTCGCGTCTATTTTGAACAAACATCCCCCGCCGAAGGCGCAGTTGTTGACCATTTGAAGGCCGTACAGGTTGCCTTTCGAGTCTCTCACCAAATGGCTGGCGTAGAGATGATTCAACACTTGGCCCTTAGTGCACGGGGGATCGGTGCACGGGCTGAAGGTGAAAAGCACATTGTACTTGCCGGTCGTATCCACTTTGAAAATGGTTCCTAAGCCGTACTCCCAATTTGTCTTTTTGATGGTATCGCCACCACTATCGGCAATGCCATAAAGGTTGCCGGCGGAGTCGATAATCAGGCCCAGAGGATCCGAGCCGTCACGTGGTCCCGTAAAGGTGTGCAGTATGGTGAACTTGCCGCTCGGATCTAGCTTGTAGATGGTCCCACAGCCTTCTTCCTTGTTCATGCCCCAGCCTGGATATTCGCACTTAAGGTTGCCGCCATAGGCTGCGGTGCCGTAGAGGTTATCCTTGGCGTCAAGCACCAAGCCTCCTTCGGGTTGGATTCCGTCCGTTCCTTTGAAAACATGAATCACTTTGAATTTGCCCGAGGGGGTGATTTTAAACAGCGTTCCACAGCCCAGGTTATTCTCAACCAAACCGCAATTGGGCTTGCCCCCATATGGCGACATGCCGTAGAGGTTGCCTTCCGCGTCCACGGCAACCGGAGAATCGAGGCAGCAGGCCTGCGCTGTTTCTCCGGCCACAAACAACACCTTTTCCTGCCCCTGTGGGTCGACTTTGAAGACTACCGATGCGCCGCCAACAAAGCCGTTCCCTTGCGTCGTGCCATAGAGATTACCCTTCGCGTCTCGGGCCAACCCTGCATAAGGACCGTATCCATTATCTCCGCCCTCGAAGCGGTAGAGCACAGTCTCGTTGCCGGCGCTGTCGATCTTGAACACCGTTCCGCAGCTGTCTTCTCCGCAGGTGGTGATGCCACCAAACTTGGTCGCGCCGTAGAGGTTACCTTCCGCGTCCCCAATGATGGGATTAGGAACCGCGCCGTCCGTCCCCGCGGCGAACGCATGCAGGACGGTGTAGGTCTGTGGACTCGCTGGCGGTGTGGCAATTGCGAACAGCGCCATAGCGAATACTGCAACTGGCAGCATCTGTGGTTTTCTCATTGGTCTTACCTCCGGCGATTGCCATAGAATACGGATTCGCTTGGCAGATCGCGCCGCCGACAATAACGCCGCTGCGCTATGGATTTGTCATCGAAATGTAAAAGGTTATGCAGAGCAGGGTGACGTAGACGCGAGGGACCGAAGGGTAATCCTCAGTTCTGCTATCCATCAGGACTGGGACAAGTCTAAGTTCGCAGTTCATGAGGATTCATGAAGGAGGTAGTGATGAACGGTCTCAAAACCGCTCGGACTTGCTTCGTGCTGTTCAGCTTGGCTGTCATCTTGGCGACCCCGCAGGGTTTCGCTCGGCAGAATTCAGCGGCATCAACCACCACCGTCCAGAACACGGGCCGGGATGGCCAGCATGATTTTGATCCACTCCTCGGCTCATGGAAATTTCACATTAAGAAGCTCATGCATCCCTTGACCGGGTCCACGACCTGGGTCGAATTTGACGGTACCGGAGTCTGCTACAAACTTTGGGACGGCCGCTCGCAGTTGGACACGATCGAAGTCGACAGCCCGGATGCAGGCCACATCGAAGGCCTGACCTTGCGTCTATACAATCCTCAATCCCATCAGTGGCGTCTTTATTGGGCAAACAGCAAAATCAGCGTTCTCGACCCACCCCAGATCGGCGAATTCAAGAATGGACGCGGCGAGTTCTTCGCCCAGGACACGATTAATGGCAAAGTTGTCCTTATTCGATATGCTTGGACGAACATGACCACGGGTACGCCCCACTTCGAACAGTCCTTCTCAGCCGATGGCGGCATGACCTGGGAAGTAAACTTCATCGCGGATCAAACGCGAGTCGATGAATCTGACAAAGCGCACTAAACTCTGCATGCTCGTGGGAAAGCGTGGAACGAGGTCCTTACAACCACGGAAGCTTCGCGCTAGAATCACAGCGCATGCTTCGCACCCGCTTGTACGCAGATCCACACGGCCGCTTCGTTCATGATCTCATCTTTGAATCATCTTCCCGCTTCCCGAACAAGACCGCTATCATCGATTCGTCCTGTGACCAAAGCTCTTGCAATCGGCGCATCACGTACGCGCAATACGCGGAACTGGTCGAGCGCCTGGCCCGTGGCCTCGTCGCTGCTGGCCTTAAGCCCGGGGATGTCCTTGCCATTTATCTCCCCAACTGCTGGGAGTTCTGCGCCGTCTATCATGCCGCGACTCTCGCTGGAGCCATCCCCACGTTGTTGAACCCCAGCTATCGCGAGCGCGAAGTGCGCTACCAGTTGGAGAACGCAAGCGCGGCCTTGCT